>Ga0074197_1000791_pt1 | contig 34020 bp, 23 predicted proteins | sample EPASupsiteSAE305_FD_64526 | JGI IMG/M metagenome (GOLD analysis project Ga0074197, IMG submission 64526) | Bioremediated contaminated groundwater microbial communities from EPA Superfund site, New Mexico - SAE3-05 reassembly with SPADES | ecosystem: Environmental > Aquatic > Deep subsurface >...
GAGGGGCCAGGATCCTGGCCGGGTGATTATCCAGACCTATCAGCCCCACCATTACAGCGTGCATTTGGCGCAGCAGCATGAATATACCGCTTTTTACGAACGGGAGATCGGGGTGCGACAACCCTTGCGCTACCCACCATTTTCCCGGCTGATCAATATTCGATTCAGTGGTCTGAAGGAGGAACGGGTGGAACAGGCAGCAGGCCTGGTTGCCGGTTTTCTCCGCCGTCATCCCCAGGCAAACCGGGTCGAGATTCTGGGACCTTCCCCCTCGCCTCTGGTCAAGCTGAAAGACCGCACCCGGTGGCAGCTCTTGTTGAAGAGCCGCTCTCCTGCTGTTCTGCACGATTTATGCGAGGCCCTTCTGGGCGAGCAAAAAAAGTTGTGCCCGCGAAGCGTCACCATGAGTTTTGACGTGGATCCGGAAAATATGATGTAAGGTTTGGGTAGATTATCGGGAAAAAACGAGAGACGCCCCAGCGGCAAGGAGGGTGGGAACCGCCGGGGCGTCAGGAGAGCTTGGAGTGGTCGTTAAAAAGAGTGCTTACATCATTTTGCGATGGTGCTTACCCATCATGCCGTGGCCCATCATACCATCACAGGGCATGCCATCTCTGCCTTGACCCATCATCAACATGGGCAGGGGTAATCCGGTTTCCCGAGCCTTGGCGCGGAGTTTTTCACGCAATTCGAAAAGTTCTCCTGCCACTTGCGAGGCTTTAACCGTATCCGGTGTTCCGGCGTTTAACAGAGCTCGCATCACCGCGTTCTTCTCGGCCAGTTCTTTTCTGATCGCCACGGTATCGCTGAGGAATTTATCATGGAGTTTTTGCATTTCCGTAGTCATCTGCACCTGACTGGGATGATCGACCGGCTTGCCTTGGGGTGACGCTTCCGTTGTTTTGGCCGGTTCAGCAAAAGCCGCCTGGCTGATAGCGAGCGTTAACCCGCTCGTGAGAATTGCAGCCAGCATGATTTTTTTCTTGGTGGTTGTCATTTCCATGGTCGTGTACTCCTGAGTTCCATGAGGTTCATTGTTTGCCTGTTGTGCCAATGTTCTAGCGATAACCGTGCCAGCTTGTAATTATTCTATAACAATATGATATTTTTTGATTTATTGAATTTTAAATGTGTGGCCCGGTTCTTTCCGGGCATAGAAGGTCGTAAACTGTTTCTTTCCTATCCAGCATCGAAAGTCTGAGTGGGTAAAAAATATCCAAAGAGTTGTTTTTCATAACACAGGTCTGCGTGTGATCGCAGGCCATCGAGCTTTTCTCCCCTGGTTTGATCTTTGCAACGAGATATGCCATGAAAGTACCATTTTTGAAGCGATTCAACAAACCGGCCTATATGTTTTCCTCACCCTGGCTGCTGGCCGCGGCTGCTGGCCTGCTGATCATGATCGTGGTCACCTTCGCCTTTCACAATCTCAGATTGGAGGAGCGGTTGATGACCAACGCCATGCTGCAGAAGGCCGCTACTTTGATGCGAGTGCTTCATTCCGGCTCACGGGCCTCCTATTTTAACGACCTGCGTAAGGATTACTGGAATAACGAAACCTGGAATGCCCATGTGCAACGGGTGATTGATCATCTTGCTGAAGATCCCGATCTGTGCTTTGTTTCCCTGGTCGATGCCAAGGGCAAGGTGATAGCACACAGCAACCTTTCCCGGATTGGTATGGTCGAGCCTTTGCCGGTAAACACGGGGTTTAAAGGCGAAGGTGAAGGCCAGTCTCAGATTGCCTACAGCATCGTGATGACCAAAGATTTTGGCCGTGTCTTCGAAACGGTCCGCCCTTTTTCCGCAGCTTTTCCAGCCATCGCCCCAATCCCAATGCGGCCGATGCGAGAGGGGCACAAGGGGCCGTTTTTCCATGAGCCAGATGAGCGGCGTCCGCTGCTCCGCTTGTATCCTCAGGGCTCACCATCGGGTGAGCAGTTCTTTGTCATCGTCGGCCTGGATATGAAGGAGTTTGATCGGACCCTGGGGCGGTTGCGAATGCAGATTTTCATGCTGTCCCTGGCCATGCTGCTGGTTGGGCTCGGCGGTTGGTTTTCCCTGTCAGCGGTTCAGGGCTTTCGTATTTCCCAGAAAACGCTCGAGGATATTCAGGCCTTTACCTCTTTGCTCATCGCCAAACTGCCGGTCGGTGTCATCGCCACCGATGCCCGGGGCAGGATGACAACCTGGAACCACGCTGTAGCTCGGTTGACCGGCATCAAGGAAAACACGGTCACCGGGAAGCGGCCGAGTGAGGTGTTGCCTGCGCCACTGGCTGTTTTCTTTTCGCTCGACGACGATTCCAACCCGGAGCACACGTCGTCGTCGGCTACGGAAAACCCGGTGCGCCTTACCTTTGGTGCTCGCCGATGCGAATTATTGTGTCATTCGTTGACCATCATCGATAGTGAGCAGCAGTTCATGGGCAAGGTCTTGCTGATTTCGGATGTCACTGAAATCAAGTCGCTGGAACAGCGGATGCGGGAAAACGAGCGGTTGGCAGCGGTGGGCCGGATGGCCGGCGGCGTTGCCCATGAGGTTCGTAACCCCTTGAGTTCGATCAAAGGGTTGGCGCTGTTGTTGAAAAACAAATTTCCAGCGGGCAGCAAAGAACAGGATACGGCTGAACTGCTCATTCAGGAAACTGAGCGCATGAACCGTACCATCACTGAGATGCTCAGTTTTACTAGACCTTCTGCCCTGCGGCTGGGCCGGGTCGATCTGGCCGAACTTTTGGGGCGTAGCTTGGAATTGATCAAGGCGGAGGCAGAGGAAAATCGTATTGAAACAGTGTTGGAGGTGCCGCGAGATCTTCTACCGGTTTTGGGCGACGTCGACCGCTTGCAGCAGGTGATCATGAATATTCTGCTCAACGCCATGCAGGCCATGGACGGTGGCGGTAAGCTGTCGGTGATCCTCAATAACAGGGTGGATCGCCAGGGGGTTGAGGTGCGCATCAATGATACCGGCGACGGTATTGAGGCTGAGTTACTGTCCCAGGTCTTTTATCCGTATTTTACCACCAAACAAGGAGGCACTGGCATTGGGCTGGCAATTTCGCAGAAAATCATCGCCGACCACGGCGGCACCATCGAACTGGAAAGCGAGCCCGGTAAAGGCACAACGGTTACAATTCATTTGCCCCTTTACCAGCCGCCACAAAGTTGAGCCGGCATGCCGTCAGGGGTGAATATATAGACTACTTGGTCATCGGGCTTACAGGGAGCTAAAATGCTTGTCAAGAAACTCGCACTCTATCGGGGTGAGATCAAAGCGCAGTTCTGCTTCGGCTAAGACGGCATGCCGTTTCTTTTCCGGATGATCCCGCACGGTTTCCGCCATCCAGGTCAGAGCGTTTTTAAGTTTTGTTGATTTGGTATGCAGTGGTGAGTGCTGGCTCATACGTTTCCCTGTTTTTCCTCGATAGCGGTTGATTGTTCTGGGTGATGAGATTAAATTGTACCTCAATGATGATAAAGCGGCAATCGTGATTGCCACACACTGGTCGCCAGTGAAACCGCCTTGACCGCAAGTGAAGACGGGTGCTACTATGAAATCAAAGGGGGATGGAATCTGGTTGCCATGGAGAGTTTGACGGGACATTTTCTCATTTCCACGCTGCAGATGCCTGATCCGCGATTTCAGGAGCAGGTTATATATTTGTGTGCGCATAATGAAGAGGGGGCCATGGGGTTGGTGATTAACAACCCAAATCCCGAAATTACTCTGCTCGATGTCTTGCATGGTTCAAATCTAGCCATTCCTGAAGGACCCTTGCCGCCGGTGTACATGGGCGGGCCGGTCGAGGTTGATGCCGGTTTCATCCTCTGCTCCACCTATACCCCTGAACGGTATTCCGTGGAAGTGAAGCCCGGGGTCTATTTAAGCCGCGATTCCCGTCTGCTCGAGGATATCTCGCTCGGTCTGGGACCCAAATATTTTTTATTTATGCTCGGATATGCCGGATGGGGAGCGGGCCAGTTGGAAGACGAACTGGTGGACAACAGTTGGCTGACCGTTCCTGCCGACCTTGATGTACTCTTTCATACCCCGGATGGGCAGAAGTGGAAAAAAGCGGCGCAAAAATTTGGTGTTGACATTGCAACGTTCGGGGACGTCATCGGGTACGCTTGAACACCGATGATGTTATCGTTTTCTCTCTATTGACTGCGCCGGTCCTCCTGCGGACCGGCGATTTTTTTTGCCATGAACGAAACTCTCAAGAAATCTTTTCAGATGAGCGATATTTTTACGTGTACCTGCTGCGGTTTCTGCTGTCATGGGGAAACCACCGTTTCTCTTGATCAGCTCGACCAGGAACGGATGATTAAAGCCCTTGGCCTCAGCCGTGATGAAGTGCAGGAGCGATACTGGCGGGTGACCGGCCCGGTGGTGCAAATGCAGGTGCGGGATGGTCACTGCATCTTTTATGATGCGCAGAGCGGTTGCACGGTCCATGAAGGCCGGCCTTGGCGGTGCCGGCAATGGCCGCTGCATCCGAGCATGCTTGCCGACGAGAACAACTACCGGACGATCACCGATTCGTGTCCTGGTTTAAAAAAAGAATTGAGTTACAAGCAGTTTTGTCAAATTTTTCAGGCATTGCTTGACCACAGTGGCACCGGAAAATTGTCTGGATGAAATTCCTCATCCCTTTTATCGGTAAAACCAGGGAATCCTATCTTGATGCGGGTATCCGCGATTATGCCGGCCGGCTTGGCCGGTTTGCTTCGGTGGATTTGCCGGTACTCCGGGAACGGCATGGCCGCAAGGATCCGGATGCATTGGTCAAGGCTGCTGATGCGGCGTTGCTGCTGGAGCAGGCTGCTTGCGCCAATTTTTGTGTCGCCCTTGATCCCGAGGGAGCATCAATCGATTCCCAGGAAATGGCCGCTTTGTTGACCGGGTGGGAACATCAGGGGGTTGCCACGGTCTGTTTCCTGATCGGCGGCCATCTGGGCCTTCACCGCTCGGTGCTGGACCGGGCGGAGATAACTCTTTCCCTTTCCCGTCTCACCTTTACCCACGAAATGACCCGGCTGATTCTGTTGGAACAGTTGTACCGGGCCTGCACCATCAAAGCCGGACACAAGTATCACAAGTAGCCGCCTGGCGGCTTCCCGCCACTTTTCCCGCGTAAAGTATCGCTTGCTTGACGTGGACGCATCGATCCCGCACTTCCGGCTTCATAATTTGCCCTTCCTGTGTTACTGATGGAACAGCCAAGGATACAGAGTGGGATATTCGAGACAGACGATGACACTACGCGCAAATCAACCGATTTTTACCAGGGGAGCGAGCGGGCAACTGATCATGACCTGCCGCAACCTGGAAGAGTTGCCACTGCTGGCCGTTGCCCTCGCCTCGGTGCTTGAAGCCGGCGACATTGTCCTGCTCCAGGGCGAACTGGGAGCAGGCAAGACCACGCTGACCCAGTTTTTGGCCCAAGCTCTGGGCGTCGGCACCGATCAGTACGTGGCCAGCCCGTCGTTTGCCCTCATGCATGAATACAGCGGGCGCCTGCCGGTTTTTCATATGGATTTGTATCGGCTCGGCGGCGAGGAGGATGTCGAACTGGCCGGTTTGACCGATTTTTTCGAGCAACAGGGCGTCTGTGTTGTCGAATGGCCGGACCGGCTTGGTTCGTTGACCCCCGAGGACCGGCTGGAAATCCATATTGAACATGTACCCACGGCGACCAGGCGTTTTACGCTCACGCCGCGCGGCCAGGTCTGGCGACAGAAGTTGGACCGAATGGCGGAGAGTCGCGGCAAGGCAAGAAATTGATCACCGGAAAGAAACAGGCTGAAGGAACAAGGAGGTCTGACCTCAACCGCCGGCCCGATGCACACCCCCAACCCCAAAGAATCAATGAATAAAAAAATCATCACCTTGCAACCGTGCAATAAACACTATACCTATGACCAGGATAAGGCCTGCACTCCCGAGGAAACCATAGCGCGGTTTCAGGAACGTCTGCGCGCTACCAACCTCGATGTTCTCAAGGAGATTCGCCGCATCGATAACGGCCGCCTTGATATTCCCGTCTATTTCAGCGTTTGCGGCGAGGACGCCCGGAGGGTCATCGGCAACAAGAAACAGATGGGCAAGGGATCGACACCCGAGCAATCTCGGGCCAGCGCCTGCATGGAACTGGGCGAGCGGTTCAGCTTTTTCAGTTTTCTCCGGGATGCCACTAACTTTGTCACTGGTGATTACGCCGCCATGGAAGCCCAGGGCTATCCGGTGCTGCCGGTTGAAGCCCTGTTGCAGTCGGTTCACGATGGCGAACGGACGCCCGGACTGCTGCGGCAACTGCTGGCCGGCCTGCCCATGCAGTGGACTTGGGCTCTGCGGCTCTCTGACAACACGCCGCTGTTGGTGCCATTTTCCTGGTTCTTCGCGATCAACGAGTTCAACGGCCCCTCGGCGGGCAACACCTATGAGGAAGCGGTGATCCAGGGGATCAGCGAGGTGGTCGAACGCCATGTCTGCGCCCTTGTCACCCGCGACGAAATTACCACGCCGAGGATCGATCATGCCTCGATCACCGATCCGGTGGCCCTTGATCTGCTGACCAAGTTCCGCACCAACGGCATCGAGGTGTATCTCAACGATTTCTCGCTCGGCACCGGCATTCCCACCATTGGCGCCCTGGCTTGGGATCCGGCCACTTTTCCCCATCAGAGCGAGATCGTCTACACCGCCGGGACCACGCCCGACGCCAATAAGGCCCTGATCCGCGCCCTGACCGAGGTCGCGCAGCTGGCCGGCGATTTCAATAGCGGTTCCAACTATGTGGCCAGCGGCCTGCCCAAACCGCTCAGCCTGGATGAGGTTGGCCATGTGATCAACAGCAGCCAGGTGATTCGTCTGGACGAGGTGTCTGATCTTAAAGATGACGATATCCTTCAGGAAGTAGCAAACTGCGTTGCCGCCCTCCAACGTAGCGGCATGGAGGTGCTGGTGGTGGACACCACCCATCCGGAGCTGCAGATTCCGGCGGTGTACACCATTATCCCCGGCGCTCATTTCCGCGAGCGGGCCATGGGAGGGAACGCGGCCCTGTTCGCCGCCAAACTGGCGGCCAACCTCCTGCAAGGAGAAGCCCTCGACGCCAAACTGGCCGTCATGCAGCAGTTGCTGCCCCAAGCGTATTATCTCCAGTTCTACCGGGGTCGTAATTTGTTCGATCAGGGAGCGACCGTCGAGGCCCTGACCTGTTTTGAGCAGGCTCTCGGGCTGTCTCCTGCTTGGGAAGATTTGCCCTATCTTTACTCTTACCAAGGTTCCTGCCTCCGTGATCTCGGACGCTATGACGAGGCCATTGCCGTCCTGAAACAGGGCCTGGGTTGTGACGAGGAGCGGCCGGACATCTACAACACCCTGGGGGTCTGCTGCTACAAGACCGGGCGGCACACCGAGGCGATCGAACATTTCAGGCGCGCGGTCGAATTGAACCCGGTCTCGGCTATCGATTATGCCAACCTGGCCTTAAATCTGGAACGGGTGGGCGAGCGGGAGCAGGCGATTACCAACTATGAGATTGCCCTTTCCCAGGACGCGACCATCGGTTTTGCGGTCGAGCGGTTGGCCGATCTGTTGGCGGAGGCGGCAACCGAAGGGAGGATATCGTGAAGCCCTGGCCCCACAATCCGAACAAAATACTGGTCCGTTCCACCAACTGGATCGGCGACGCCGTGATGACCACCCCGGCGGTGCGCGCCATCCGCGAGAATTTTCCGGAGAGCGAGATCACCATGCTGGTCCACCCCTGGGTCAGCGATGTCTTCCGCTACAGTCCTCGGGTAGACCGGTTGTTCATCTACGAGAAAAAAGGGCGCCATAAAGGCCTGCGCGGGATGTTGCAGCTGGCGGGTGAACTGCGCCAGGAGCAGTTTGACTGTGCCATCCTGTTGCAGAATGCCTTTGAAGCGGCCCTGATCACCCTGCTCGCCGGCATTCCAGTGCGCGGTGGCTACACTACCGATGGCCGCGGACTTCTTCTTACGCATGGAGTCCACAAGATCAATGAGTTGAATAAAAAACATGAGGTCAATTATTACCAAAGGATCCTGCTTGGTCTCGGCTTGCGACCCGCAGTCAACGAGTTGGAGCTGTTCATCCCCGGCAATCATATTGATGCAGCCAAACAGAGAATCGAAGATTTGACCGGAGCGCGTCTGAAGAGTGCCCCTTTGATCGGGTTCAACCCCGGCGCTGCTTTTGGTCCAGCCAAGCGCTGGCCGGAGGAAAAATTTGCCGAACTGGCCGAGATGCTCTGCCGCCGGACCAAAGCCCGCATCCTGCTCTTCGGTAGCGCTGCAGATAAAGAGACCGCGGTGCGCATCATTGGCCGCGCCGGTGCTGCCGCCTCCCGGATGATCGATCTCACCGGAGCCACCACCCTAATCGAGGCCATGGCCCTGATCGGCGAGTGCGACGTCTTTGTCACCAACGATTCTGGCCTCATGCATGTGGCTGCGGCCTTGCGCACGCCGTTGGTGGCTATTTTCGGTTCGACCGACCACATCGCCACAGGTCCCTTCTCCGATAACGCTGTGGTTATCCGTAAACCGTTGCCGTGCAGCCCCTGCAAGAAAACCCATTGCCCGGAAAAGCATTTTCGCTGCATGAAGCTGATCGACAGTAACGAAGTGGGGGCAGCGGTTCTTCGTCTCCTGGAAGAGGAATGATGGCAACACAACAGGATGTGCGGCAAAAAAGAGCTGGTCTTAAGCCGGCGGTTTTTCTCGACCGGGACGGCACCATCAACGAACAGATGGGCTACATCAACCATTTCTCCCGGTTTCACCTGCTGCCGGGCGTGGGCGGGGCGATCCGCAGCCTCAACGAATGCGGCCTGCCGGTGGTCGTGGTCACCAACCAGTCGGGACTGGCGCGCGGCTACTTTCCAGAATCCTTGCTCGATGCGGTCCATGAGGAGATGCACCGTCTCCTAGCCCTGGAAGGGGCGCATCTCGACGGCCTCTACGTCTGTCCGCATCATCCCGAGGCCAAGGAAGAACGGTTTCGTACCGTCTGTACCTGCCGCAAGCCAAAGACCGGTCTGCTTGAACAGGCAGCCGCCGAGATGGGACTCGACCTGCATCGCTCCTATGTGGTCGGTGACCGTTGGTCGGACCTGCGTTGCGGGGCTGCGATCGGAGCAACGACCATTTTGGTGCTGACCGGATACGGCCGGGGTGATGCCTGCTACATTGGCCCCGGTCAAGCGGTGCAACCCGATTTTGTGGCTGAGGACTTGCGGCAAGCGGTTCAGTGGATTCTCGACCGGGAGTGCAACCGTGGGTAGAACAGCAAAAACGACACGTGAGTTCCGTTAACTTATTTTGAAAGGAGATTGCCATGAAACAAACGATCCAACGTCTGGTGACCGCGATCATACTGCTGACGCTGGTCTCCGGGTGCGGCTACAATGCCCTGCAAACCAAGGAAGAGGCCGTATTTAAAGCCTGGGGCGATATCGAGTCGAGTTTGCAACGGCGGGCAGACCTGATCCCCAATCTGGTGGCTACCGTCAAAGGCTATGCCAGTCACGAAAAGGAAACCCTGGAGGCGGTGATCAATGCTCGCGCTAAAGCCACTTCGGTGCAGATTGCAACCAAGGACCTGAGCAATCCGGCGGCGATGCAGCAACTGCAAGACGTTCAGGGCGGCCTGAGTTCGGCCTTGGCCCGCTTGATGGTCGTGGTTGAACAGTATCCTGATCTCAAGGCCAATCAGAATTTCCTCGACCTGCAGAACCAGCTGGAAGGCACGGAAAACCGCATCAATGTGGCCCGCCAGCGGTACAATCAGGCTGTTGAAACGTTCAATGCGGCCATCCGCGCGTTTCCGGAAAACCTGACCAACAATTTTCTCCTCCATTTGGAGCGGAAAGAGTATTTCAAGGCGGCACCTGAGGCCAAGGAAGCGCCCAAGGTCAAGTTTTAACGCCCGCACACCGATATGAAGATTTTTCAGAGCTCTCTTCTCCTCCTGCTCGGCGCTTTTTTCCTGCTGACTGCCGGTGGGCTGCTCACTCCGGCCCTGGCTCTGGATGTGCCGCCGCTGACCGGCAGAATAAATGACACGGCGCATCTGCTCTCGCCGGGATCGATCCGTCTTCTCGATCATTCCCTTCAAGTCCTGGAACAGAATGAATCCACCCAGATCGTGGTGCTGACCATTCCGACGCTTGCAGGAGCCAGCCTGGAAGAATATTCTCTCAAAGTGGCTGAAACCTGGAAGATCGGCCAGAAAAACCTGGATAACGGTGCTCTGCTGCTGATTGCGGTCGATGACCGGAAGATTCGCATCGAGACGGGGTATGGGCTGGAAGGCAGGTTGACTGATCTGGTGGCCGGGCGCATCATCCGCGACACGATTGCCCCCGCGTTCAGGCGGGGTGCGTTCGACCAAGGGGTCATCGATGGCGTGGCGGCGATGATAGCCGCGGTCAAAGGTGAATACACGGACACGAGCGAAGCAACCGATCGCGCCAAGACAAAGGATCCGGTCGGATTTGTGGTCTTCCTTTTTTTCGGCCTGTTGTTTATCGGCAATATTTTCAGGTGGAAAAAACCGTTGGCCGCAGGTGTTGGCGGACTTTTTGCGCCCCTGCTTGCCGGTCTATTGTTTTCTGGTTTGTTTGGCTGGCTGATCATTATCCTGCTCGTACCCATTGGTATGCTGGGCGCCTTCGTCGCCAGCATTCTGGCTGGCAGTGCCGGTGTCCGTCGTTCCGGCGGCATTTTCCCAGGTATGGGGGGAGGCTTTGGCGGCGGGTTCGGCGGCGGAGGTGGATTCAGCGGCGGTGGCGGTGGTTTCGGTGGGGGAGGCGCTTCAGGAGGATGGTAACGATGCAAACGCTGGCACAACGATTTTTCACCAGGGAAGAGCAGCAAAGGATCACCCAAACAGTGCATCAGGTGGAACAGCGGACCGCGGGCGAGATCGTGCCGATGGTGGTCTCGGCCAGTCATGCCTATCCCGAGGCGAAGATCACCGGCGCGGCGATGTTTTCCCTGCCTCTTGCCTTGATCGCCGCCTTTGCCACCAGTTCCCTTCTTTGGTGGCCAGGCCAGGTACTGTGGCTCTTTCTGGCCTATTGTTCACTTTTTTTTCTGATGGGCCTTATGTTGATGCGCCATCCGGCTTTGCTCCGGCTGTTTATCCGCTGGGAGCGGGCTACGGAGGAGGTGGAGCGGGCAGCCGTTGCCCATTTCTATTCCGAGGGATTGCAGGCCACCAGGGACGGCAGTGGAGTCCTCCTTTACATTTCGGTGCTTGAGCGCAGGGTGTGGATTCTGGGTGATCGCGGCATCAACGAGCGCCTCTCGCCGCAGGTCTGGCAGGCATTCGTGGACAGGTTGATTCAGGGCATCAGGGAAAAACGTCAGTGCGATGTCCTCTGTGCGGTGATTGAAGAGATCGGCACGGTATTGCACACCCATTTTCCACCAAAAGCCGATGATCGCAATGAGCTGAGCGATCTGATGATTGCCGGCCTGGACGGCAGTCTTCGCAAACGGCAGCTGTTGGTACGTTAGTATCCAACTGTTCTAGAAATAAGATCAATCCCGAAGAGATGACAGCCATCCCTTTTTTTGATCAATGGGCTTCCCGGCCGCTAATCATCGCCCATCGGGGATATCGGGCCTGCTATCCGGAAAATACGCTTTGCGCTTTTGCGCACAGCGTGGGGCGCAGCGACATGATCGAACTCGATGTTCAGCTCAGTGCCGACGGTGTGGCGGTGGTGTTCCATGACGAGAACCTGACCCGAACCAGCAATGCCGTGTTGGTGGCTGCGGAGCTTGGCCTGACCAGCCTTGCGCTCCATGACTGGCAGCTTGCATCCTTGCGCCGGCTCGACATTGGTTCCTGGTTTATTGCCGCCGATCCCTTTGGCACCATCGGCCATGGAATGGTTGACCGAAGACAACTCATCGAGTGCATGCCGCAGCGAATGCAAACCCTGCACGGGGTGTTGCGCTGGGCTGCCGCGAACCATATGCCGTTGAACATCGAGATCAAGGACATGTTCCATTCTGGGCGTAATGACGCGCTTGCAGCGGCAGTCGTCCATGACCTCAGGGCAACAGTTGCCCGCAACTTGGCAATCGTTTCCTCCTTCAACCCCGACATTCTTCGCACCTGCCGCCAGATGGCCCCGGAGTTGGCCACCGCCGCGCTGCGCGAGTGTTCCCATCCCCCCGATCTGGTTGCTTTTCTGAGATCACTTGGTGTCTGCGCCTACCATCCGGCGGATGCCATCACCGATGCACCCCTTGTCCAAACGCTTCACGCCGCCGGTCTGCATGTCAATGTCTTCACCGTCAACAATCCCGTTCGTCAGCGTGAACTGTTGGGTTTCGGGGTCACTGGCATCTTCACGGATTTTCCTGATCGCGGCCAATCGCACTTGTTCTGAGCTTTCTTGACAGGAGTCGAGAATACCAAAGCTATGACATGGACGCTGAACACCCCCAGGTAGGAAATTGATTTGATGCCTTCAATCGGATGAAACCCCTTATCGCCCAAGGGTTTTCCGCTGGTTTTCCATAAAAATTGCGCTTGCATTGTTTGTTGACGGAGCTATTTTATGCCCCTTGTCATGACGAGGAATGCAAGATCCTTGCCTCTACAGCACTGCAGGCCGTCCTGCAACATGAGCCGCTGGTTTTCACCTCTTGTTCGCTCTTCCAGGTATGTGTTCTGAATAACGATAACGCTCGATCACTCCCAATTATTCATCCCGTCGATCCTGATGATGAGCGAAGGTGTCGACTCTCTTTTCTGCGTCAGGACGCTCAACTTCTCGCTGTTACAATCGGTATAGGCGTCGTTTTTAACTTGCTGTTGATCCGGGCGGATAACCTTTTTCTCCGGGGGACGGTTACCTTTCAGTGGTTCCTGATCCTCCGTATCGGCTTGATCGGTTTCTTTGTTTGGGCAGGCACGATGATCTGGCGCACCGACAATCCAGACCGGTTTGACCGGTGGAGCTTTCTTTGGGCCATGTCCTGCGTCTTGGCCAATAACTTGGTTATTCTCTCCAGACCAGCCACCTATACCGGTCATGTAGTTATCGAGCTGTTCATCATTATTGTCTTGTATATCGTTCAACCGGGCCAAATGTACCGTCGAGTCCTGCCACCCCTTCTACTCAGTTTTGGCAGCCTGTATCTGTATTTCACCATTAAGGTCGCCATGGGGTACGTGGCTTCGTTGTCCACGATCACCGCCTATATTGGCGCCAACACCATCGGTTGGCTTATTTCCGCCAACTGGTTCCGCTATCGGCGGGAATCTTTCCTTGCCAATGAGGCGCTGGAGAAACTCTACCGGCAATCGGAGGCGGGCCGTCTTGCCGCCGAAGCATCGGAGCGAACCTGGGAGAGGATCATCGATACCTCGTCGAGCCTCCTTTTCGTCATCGATAAACAGTACCGCATCACCCGGGTGAACCAGACTTTTGCCGAACGCCTTGGTATCGACCGTCGCGAGGCGCTCGGCCGACGCTGTTGTGACCTGCTCTGCGGGTTTGCCGAGCCACCGGAGTTTTGCCTGCTCCATAAAATTCTTAGGGACAGGCAGGCCTGCACTGTTGAAATGCGATTTAATCCTCTCGCTATCGAGAGCCGCATAATGGCGGCGCCGCTTTTTGATCAATTCGGCGATCACGAGGCCACGGTTTTTATCGTCCAGGATATTACCGAACAGAAGCGTTCGGAACGGGAGCTGAAATCTACCCGGGAACAGTATCGTTCCTTGGTGCAGAACAGCCACGGTATTATTTATACGATTCGTCCGGATGGGGTCGTCACCTATGTTTCTCCTAGTTTCAGTAAGTTGCTTGGACATGATCCGGATGTCATTGTTGGTAAACATTTCCAGGCGGTCGTTCATCCAGACGACATTCAGAGTTGCGAAGCTTTTCAACGAACATTGCTGGAAAATGGTGGGAAGGGAAGGACGAGCATCGAAAACCGCGTAATTCACCGGGATGGTTCCATCCGCTGGCACTTTTCGAATTTAAATCCCTGTTATAACGATGAGAAGGAGATAACCTGGTTTGTTGGTAATGCTATCGATATTACGGAGTTGAAACAATATCAAGCTGAGGTGAATGCTGCCCGAAACGTCGCGGAAATAGCCAATAAAACTAAGTCCGAGTTCTTGGCAATGATCAGTCACGAAATTCGCACCCCGTTGAATGCAATGGTTGGGTTTAGCGCATTAGCGCGCCAAACAAGCGATGGCTCGTTGTTGAAGGAGTATGTTGATATCATTGACCGTTCTTCCCGATTACTGATGGACTTGGTGAATAATATCCTCGATATGTCGAGAGCCGAGGCCGGTCAGTTACATCTTGACCCCATTTCCTTCAATTTGCCGGAAGCTATTGATCTGCTGCAATGGCAATATGCGCCTGTCGCGGCCCAGAAGAAGCTCAAATTTTTTGTAATCAAGGAACAAAACCTGCCGGTTTGGATTAAAGGCGATCCCATTCGATTCCGTCAAATTATCTCCAACTTACTCAGTAATGCCGTAAAATTTACCGAAACAGGGCAGGTTACCTTCACTGTATCGGCGTCGAGCCCACACCCCCAGGATGAATGCCGCCTGATTCGCCTGGATGTCCAGGATACGGGCATCGGCATTGAGGAGACCAATCTCGGCTTATTGTTTCAGCCTTTTCTCCAGCTCAATCCAGGAACAACGCGAAAACATGGCGGGAGCGGGCTAGGTTTGGCGATTGTTCAGCGGTTGGTCGACCTGATGCAAGGGCACATTGAGGTGACCAGTCAATTCGGGCAGGGCAGTTGTTTTACGGTTGAGTTACCCTTTTTCCCGGCAATCGCTCCTCAATATAAAGAAATTGCAGTGTTGAACGCAGAGGCGCTCCAAATTCTGGTGGTAGAAGATAATGCCTTTAATCGAAAACTCCTTCGTGATACGCTTCGTACCTGGGGACATGCGGTCACGGAGGCTGAAAGCGCCACGGTCGCACTGGAATTGCTGGGTACAACCCGCTTTGATTGTATCATCCTTGATATACGTATGCCGGATATGGACGGCATTGAATTGACCAATCGCCTGCGGAAACTCGAACAGCTCTCGAGTCTGGAAGCCATGCCTATCATCGCCTATACTGCTGATACGGATGGAGCAACAAGGGAGCAATGTCTGGCGGCCGGGATGCAGGCGGTTCTGTTCAAGCCCCTCGATCCCCGGCTCTTGGCCCTGGCCCTCAGCGAACACTGTCATTGCACAATGGCGAGCAAAGAGCCACCATCGGCAAAATCGATTGCCGGTGATGGGTTGGCCGACCGTATCCGTGCTGATATGGAGCATGATCCTCAACGAATTCAAGCGTATTTGCAGCTGCTGCGCGAGGATATTGCAAGCGAACTGAATCTTCTCGATCAGGCCATTATCATCGAGGATCGAACGTTGTTCAAAAAAGCTGCACATAGCTTGAAAGGGTTGTGCGGTTATTTACAGGATAAGCGGCCGGAAGAACTGGCTCAGAAACTGTACGAAAACGCCTCAACCTTACCGCTCCGGGAACTGTATAATCTGGCAAAACAGTTACGTGCCGCCAACACATGGTTGGGACCAATCGCTTGACTGAAGGATAACGATGAAAACGCAAACTGCCAAAATTCTGATTGTCGATGACAAACAGAGTTTTCGGTTTTTATTGGAAGGATATCTCAAGGACGCCGGATTTGAAACCAGCAGCGTTGGCAGCGGAATACAAGCCCTGGAGCTGTTGGAGAAAACCGATTTCGATCTGGTGCTCTCCGATTTGGTCATGCCGGAAATGGATGGCGTGACGTTGCTTCGAGAGATCCATTGCCGTTTTCCGCAGCTGCCTTTTTTGGTGATTACCGCCAACGGGAGTGTTGAAACAGCGGTCGTTGCCATGAAGGAAGGGGCTGCCGATTACCTGCTCAAGCCGCTCCATCGGGACGAACTCCTTCTTACCATCGAAAGAAGCCTGGAGAATGTTCGTCTCCGGCAGCACTGCGATCAGATGGAAAGCCTGTTGTACGAAGAATTCAATTTTCAAAATATCAAATCGGTCTCTCCAGCCATGGGAACCATCTTGACGGCCGCACAACAGGTGGCGGCCTATCCTCGGACGACGGTTGCTCTTTACGGGGAAAGCGGTGTTGGCAAGGAGGTTTTGGCTCGAGCCATTCACGTCGCATCGGGTTGCTCACCCGCCACTTTTATCGCGGTGAACTGTGCCGCTATTCCTGAAACGCTTCTTGAAAGCGAACTTTTTGGGCATGTCAAGGGTGCTTTCACCGGTGCGGACAGTTCCCGTGAAGGCAAGTGTCGCCGTGCTCTTGGCGGCACGCTTTTTCTCGACGAGATTGGTGACATGCCCCTCTCACTGCAGGCAAAGCTGCTGAGGGTGCTCGAGGAAAGAGTTTTTGAGAGCGTCGGCTCCGACATTTCGCAGGCGGCGGATTTCCGGATCATCGTTGCCACTCATCGCGATTTGCACGAACTCTCCCGGCAGGGACAGTTTCGCACGGATCTCTTTTACCGGCTCAACGTTTTTCCTCTCACGATTCCTCCCCTTCGTGAGCGTAAGGAAGACATTCCCGCTTTGGTTGACCATTTTCTTGAATCTTTTCGGCAGAACCAGGGGAAGTCCCTGCCCGAAATCTCCCTGCCTGCTCTTGACAGCCTGGTGTCCCATGACTGGCCTGGGAATGTGCGTGAACTGCGTAATCGTCTTGAATACGCCACGATTATGAGCAATGGCGAGTTCATTCAGCCACGACATTTGCAACTCAAGAACCATTCGTTTCCTCCTCCCACCATCACTGCCGATACCATTTCCCTGCATTTTGAATTCACTTCGGAAGAATTTTCCTACGATGAAGTGGTTCGCCGTCTTATGAATTGGGCCTTGCAACAAAGCGGCAATAACAAATCGGCTGCAGCTCGCTTGCTCAAAACTTCTCGCAAACTGTTCTATTAATCCCCTCCTCGTGTTGTCCGAATCGGGACGCTCTTGTCCGTGAGTGGACAGGTCTTGTTTGCTTTTGAATTTAACTCCTTGTAATTAAATGTTATTTTAACAGGTACGTTTTTTGCTGACTTGATCCTGCTGTGTTTCTTTTTGACCCGTCTTGTCCCGAATGGAACAAAACTGTCGAGAATTCTACCGAGGAGGCGTAGTTGCTCGTGCTATCGAATGTGAAAAAGGTTTGCCGGGACACCTCCTCACCATCCAATCGGTTCCGGTCTGTGATCGGAATGTCTTTATTCTCTACCCTGTTTTCCAGGAATAATGGTGTTCCTCCTGGAATTGCAGCTCCCGCACCATTGGACTCGACAGCAGTCCTGGATTCTATTCTCTGTCCTGATTGATCTCTGTCTTCATTGGTTGAAAATCGAGATTGGTAATTAAACAACCACAGGGCGGGTGCAAGAGGCCCGCAGTTGCATGCTCAAGGCGGCCAACTTGCATGTTCATCTGGATTAACAGGTCTTCCCTATGTTGATTCTCCCCCAACGGTTTTCCATCAAGTATCACATTGTCTGGTGTTTTGCAGTAGCGCTAACCGTGATGTTGATTGTTTCTGGCGGGGTCATTTTTTCATTTGTGTATGGGAAGATACGGCAGAATATGATGGAGAAACTTTCCATCTCGACTACATCGATGAAAGATATTGTTGAAAATGCCGCCAACCTTTCTATTCGAAATCATCTGCAGGCCATCGCAAAGGTAAATATTGCTCTTCTCAATGGTCTCGATCAACAGGTTCGCACAGGCGGGATTTCAAAAATAGAAGCAATGAAGAGGGGAGAAGAAATGCTCCTTCAACAACCGGTCGGCGATCATGGTTATATTTACGTTCTTTCAAGTCAGGGGGTAGTGCAGGTTCATCCCCATGTAGAGGTTAAGAATTCGGATTTGTCGGAACTCTGGTTAGTCCGCCAGCAAATGTTCTATAAAAATGGATACCTGGAATATAAATGGAAAGACCCTGGAGAAGAGGAAACTCGTCTTAAAGCCCTGTACATGATCTATTTCGAACCATGGGACTGGATCGTTTCGGTGTCGAGTTGCCGGCAGGATTTCAATTTCCTCGCCCATGATCTTCGTTTGGGCCTGAAATCCCATCGTTTCGGTGAGACGGGTTATGCCTTCATCATTAACGTTCAGGGCGATATTATCCTGCATCCTTGGCTTAGTGGTAATGTCCACGCTTTTGGAAATGAGAATATCAAATCGCTGTTTGATCGCCTTGTCTCTCAAAAAAAAGGAGATTTTATATATGATTGGGAAGATCAGGAGGAGAGTGAAAGCAAAAGGAAAATAGTTTTCTTCGATTACATTCCCGGGCTTGACTGGATTGTTGCCGCGACGGTGTATGAGGATGAAATTTTTGCACCTTTGAACCACCTCGGCTGGATCATTGTTCTGATTGTCATTTGCTCCTTGGCACTGACTATACCGCTCAGCCTGTATCTCGGCACCTTGATCACTGAACCCTTGTCACGATTGGCGCAACAGATGCAGCTAGCCGCCGGGGGAGACATCAATGTGAGCGCCGAGGAGAATGCTTTGGGAGAAATTGGTATTCTTGGATACCACTTTAATTATTATGTTGAATGGTTACGTCAATCAAACCAGAAAATATTCACCGAAATCAATGACCGCATCCAGGCGGAGCAGCAACTGATCATTTATCGCAAGGCGGTGGAACATGCCCTGGAAGGAATAGTCATCACAGACCCTGCCGCAAACATCCTCACTGTCAATCGTGCCTTTTCTGAAATCACCAACTATTCACCCGAGGAAGTCATAGGACAAAACTGCCGTATCTTGCAATCAGGAAGGCATGATGGTGCCTTTTACACTCAACTGTGGAACTCGCTGTTACACACCGGACGCTGGACCGGAGAAATTTGGAATCGACGCAAGTCCGGCGAGATTTATCCGGAAATCCTGAGCATAAGCGCAATCCACGATCACGAGAATACTCTCACCCATTATGTGGCGGTCTTTCACGATATTACCGAGATGAAACGGCAGGAGGAACGGATAGTCCATCAGGCCTATCACGACACCCTCACCGGTTTGCCTAACCGGAGATTGGCCCATGATCGGATTGAGGTATCCATTGCCCATGTCAAGCGGGGGGGCACCAAGCTGGCGGTACTCTTTCTCGATCTCGACAATTTTAAAAACGTCAATGACACGCTGGGTCATGAATGGGGCGACAAACTCCTGCTGCAGGTAGCGAATCGCCTGGTGTCCATGGTGCGGGAAGAGGATACGGTGGCCCGTCTTGGTGGAGACGAGTTCCTCATTCTGGTTGCCGCGGTAGCCTCGGAAGACGTGGTCATCGAGCTGACCAAACGGCTGTTGCGCTGTTTTGCCGGACCATTCAACGTCGACGGGAACGATCTCTTCATCACCGCCAGTATCGGCGTGGCTTTTTACCCCGATGATGGCAACAACCCCGGTATTTTGACTAAACATGCCGACATTGCCATGTATCAGGCCAAATCTCGGGGGAAGGACACCTTTTGCCTGTTCACTTCTGACTTGAGCGAACGCATTTCCTTTTTGCGGCAACTGGAGAACAATCTCAGGCAGGCAGTGATGAACAGGGAATTTACCGTGTTCTTTCAACCTAAGATTGATCCGTATACCAAGGTGATAACTGGCGCTGAGGCCTTGGTGCGATGGCAAAAAGAGGATGGAAGCATTGTCAGTCCGGCTGATTTTATTCCGCTGGCGGAAGAGACCGGCCTGATCATCCCCCTGGGGGAACAGGTTTTGGAACATGCATGTCAGGTACTGCATACTCTCAACAAACTTGGGCATACGGACCTCTCCATTTCCGTCAACCTATCGCCGCTTCAGTTCGTACAAGCCAACCTGGTGGAACGAATCCTTGCCATACTTGGTAAACACGGGGTCTCCACTGCAAAACTCGAACTGGAAATTACCGAAACCGCCATGATGACCAATCTGGCAAAAACGGTGGAAACGCTCAATCAATTGGTGCAAGCCGGCCTTTCCATCTCCATCGATGATTTTGGTACCGGTTATTCCTCACTTTCCTATCTCAAGAAATTCCCCATCCGGACTTTGAAAATTGACCGGTCCTTTATTCGCGATCTACCCCACGATCTTAGTGATTCACAACTGGTGGAAACAATCATTCTCATGGCGCATAACCTCGGAATCAGCGTGGTTGCGGAAGGCGTTGAATCCGAGGAACAGCTCGAGTGGCTCAAGCGTTACGGTTGCGAGCAGATTCAGGGCTTTTTGTTTAGCAAGCCGCTGCCCCTTGATGATTTCATTGCCTACATCAATGCTGCTCGGCCTCATGCCCAGGAGACTGTCGTATCCGAATAGAACTTGGGACTGTACTCGAGGCGCATATACATAGGGGAACAAGCGTTTCCCAAAAGACAAGTTGGGAAGAGTCCTCACAAAACAACGCACCTCATTACAAAAGGAGAAAAAATGAACATTCGATCAATCGGTTTTCGGCTCATTGTCGGCGGATGTCTTGCCGTGGCAGTGCCCTTGGTTCTTGTCGGCTATTTAGCTGTTTCCAAATCAGCCACAGCGCTTACCGAAATCGCCCGCAACAATGCGGCATCCCAGGCGGAAAAACTGGCTCTGGTTATTGAATCCACTTTGGATGCCCAGTCGAAAACCGCAGCCGCGCACGCTGTCGACACCAATGTTCGTTTGATCGGTCAGAAAGTGAAAGATTTGGGCCTGGAGGGAGCGGCAACGGATGTCGCCAGCCTGCGGCAGCAGATGAAAGCGAAGTTCAAACAGCTGGACAACAGTTATCTCGGCATCTTCGTCACCGACGCCAAAGGCTTCATGTACACCGGTGAACTGGCCAGCGGCGAGGAGTACAAAGGGGTGAACCTGGCGGATATGGACTACTTCCAGAAGGCCAAGAGCAGTGGCAAGGCAGTGGTTGGCGACATCGTTTCCTCCAAGGTGACCGGAGATGTGATTTATGTGCTCTGCGCCCCCATTCTTTCCTATTCCGGTGATTTTCTTGGCGTCTTTGGTTTATCGCTTAAGGCGCAACCACTTATCGGCCATGTGTCGTCGGTTAAAGTGGGCACCACCGGTTATGCCTTCATGTGTGATCATAACGGTCTGATCATTGCCCATCCCAAAAAAGAGCTGGAGATGAAACTCGATCTCAAAACCTTGGCGGGCATGGAAGAAATCACCAAACAGATGCTGGCCGGTGGCAAAGGGGCGCAAGATTATGTGTTCAAGGAGGTACCGAAAATAGCGGGATATTCTCCGGTTTCCCTGAAAAGCTGGAGCATAGCGGTCACGCAGGATGAAGCTGAGTTTTTAGCCACGGCGCATTCTATCCGTACCAGTGTCCTGATGATCACCCTGATTACCGTGGTTCTGGTCTGCGGCTTGGTCTTGTTCTTTTCCCGCAGCATCACCGGGCCACTGAAACAGGCGGTGGCAGGGTTGCAGGACATTGCGCAGGGTGAAGGTGACCTGACCATGCGTCTGCGGGTACAATCCAAAGATGAGATCGGCGAACTGGCGCGATGGTTCAATATCTTCATTGAAAAGCTGCAGGGGATAGTCGGACAAATTGCCAATAATACCCGGTCCATCGATGCCTCATCCACTGGTCTTTCCAAAATAGCAACCGATCTCTCCACCAGTTCGGAAGATACTTCGCAGCGGGCCGACAATGTTGCTGCCGCTACTGAAGAGATGACCGTCAATCTTAACAATGTTGCCGCCGCCATGGAGCAGTCAACCACCAACACCTCAATGGTGGCCAGTGCCGCTGAAGAGATGACCGCCACCATCGGTGAGATCGCCAACAATGCCCAAAGGGCTCATTCCATCTCGCTGGCGGCGGTGGAGCAGGCCGGGGCGACTTCGATCAAAATGGCGGAGTTGGGTAAAGCCGCGCAGGCTATCAGCAAAGTCACCGAGGCGATCACCGAAATTTCCGAACAGACCAATTTGCTGGCACTGAACGCGACCATCGAGGCGGCCCGGGCTGGTGAGGCGGGCAAGGGGTTTGCCGTGGTCGCCAATGAAATCAAGGAACTGGCCAAGCAGACGGCCGCCGCCACCCATGATATCAAGAAACAGATCGAGGAAATGCAGTCGACCACCACCACCACAGTGGGGGAGATTAATCAAATTTCACAGGTCATCAACAACATCAACGAGATTGTCGCGGTGATCTCAAGCGCGGTTGGCGAGCAGAGTTCGGCGACCCAGGAAATAGCCACCAATATTGCCCAGGCCTCCCAGGGAATGAGCGAAGTGAACGAGAATGTCAGCCAGAGTTCAGTCGTGGCCGCCTCGATCACCAAGGATATCGCCACGGTCAACATCGCCTCCGCCGAGATTTACCAGAGCAGCAATCAGGTAAAAAACAGCGCAACCGAACTTCAGCAGCTAGCAGCTAAGCTGAAAGCCATTGTCGATGCATTTAAAATTTGAAAGCTTTGGGGGGAGATTGGCCGTTGAAAAGAGGGATGCACTGCTCACCAGAACATTGGAACAATGGTTAATCTGAAAATGTCGATGGCCAAGATCGAAACGAGCGCATTATCAACCTGGAGGACGACGGCGACGCTGGCAATTCCTTTGCTGGTATTACTGTGCGGCGGACTTTGGTTTTATCATGCCGAAAAATCAGCCGCCCGGTTGAAGGCACAACAGCAACTTGCGGCTATCGCCCATCTCAAGGTAGATCAGCTGGTCGCCTGGCGCAAGGCACGCCTGGATGACGCGACCTTGCTCACGAATACTGCTCCTTTTATCAAGAGCGTCACGGCGTATTTTATCGATCCCGAGGGGACGAACGTTGAAGAGCTTCGCAGCCAACTGCACAATCTCCAGGAACATGGGCAGTATGCAGAACTGTTGGTGGTCGATCTTGATGGACGAGTGCGCTTGAGTGTGAACGGTCAGCTGGAGACGCTCAATGGATACGCCGCAGCCCTTGCCGAAGCCTTGCGGACGTATCGGCCTGTCTTTACCGAATTGCATACCGAGGACCAGCATCCTGAACCCCATATCAGCCTGGTTGTTCCGTTTTTCAGTGCGGATCGACGCGCTTCCAGGCCGTTGGGTGCGATCGTCCTGATCAGCAACGCGACGCAATTCCTGCACCCCTTGCTCGATTCCTGGATAAAACCGAGCAAGAGCATGGAGGTGATTCTGGTGCGGCGAGATGGAGACACGGTGGTGTTTCTCAATGAGTTGCGCCAACATTCTGCAGCGCCAAAAGCACCCACACCGATGCACCTGGCCGGCTCCCTTGCCGTCATGGCTGCAACCGGTCAGGAAGGTTTTGTGGAAGGGGACGACGCTCGCGGTATTGAGTCATTGGCTGTTCTGCTGCCTGTCCCTGATTCCGACTGGCGCCTGATTACCAAGGACGAGGCCTCGGAAATCTTCGGGGTTTGGCGTTTTCGAGCGGCTTTGCTCATGCTGTTGTTCGCGGTTCTCGCCGGAGGGTTGGGCTGCCTTGGTTTGTTTGTCCGACAATACAATCAGCGGGCTTATTACAAGGCATTGTACGGTGCCGAGGTTCGACTGCGCCAGAGCATTGAGCGACACAGTATTACCTTGAAGGCCATTGGCGAAGGAATCATAACCATCGATACCCGTGGCCGGGTCGAATTGTTGAATCCGGTTGCCGAAATACTGACCGGCTGGAGTCATGAAGCGGCCTTCGGTAGGCCGCTTGAGGAAGTGTTCTGCCTTGTCGATGCAGAAACGCGAGCAAGGGTGCAATCCCCTGTCAGCGAGGTGTTGCAGGACGGCCGAGGGGCGGATGAATGCAGCCGGAAACTCTTGGTTGCCAAGAATGGGATCGAACGGGCTATCACCAACTCGGCATCCCCAATGTACAGTGATCGCGGGATGGTTATTGGCGCGGTGCTTGTTTTTCAAGACCAGACCGACGAACAAAGAGAACGTCGACTCATCCAGGCCCGGCTCATTCTGCGGGAATATGCGTTTACCCATTCCATGGATGAATTGGTCACCAGAGCACTTCAAGAAATTGCAGCTTTGGTGGACAGTCCCACCGTTTTCTGGCAGGTTGCCGGTCCAAAAAGGGAAATGGTGACGTTGCGGTGCCGCCAAATTACGGGATTGAAGGAATCCGGCGGCATGGAATACGGCGAGGGTGGTACAGATAACCTCGACCAGGCGGGAGTTTGGCCTGCCCTGCTCGGTGAGGGACGACCGGTTATTCAAAACGATCTTGGCTTGGTGCCGTTCGGTGAGGAAAAAGACTATTGTCGTTTTGGGGTATTGCGAGAAGCAGTGGTGCCCGTGCTCCAAACTGGCAAGGTGGTTGCCGTCTTGGGGGTAGCCGACAAGCCGGACCTCTATACCAAAAAAGATATCGATATCATTGCCCAACTTGCCGACGATATATGGCGGCTCGTTGAGCAGAAGAAGATCGAAGAAGCCCTGCTCTCAAGTGAGCGGCGGTATCGTACCTTGTACCGGAGCATGATGGATGCCTTCGTCGTCACGGATATGCATGGAAATATCCGGGAATGCAATGACGCCTATAGCGCCATGCTGGGGTATACGAATGAGGAGCTGAAACAGCTGAGCGTCAAGGATGTAACACCGGACCGATGGCTGCTCCATGAAAATGAACAGGTGAAGAAGCAGTTGATCCATAGGGGTTGCTCGAATCTTTATGAAAAAGAGTACCGGAGAAAGGATGGGACGGTTTTTCCCGTGGAGTTGCGGACCTTTTTTATCATGGATAATGACGGCCAGCCGGAGGGCATGTCAGCGGTAGTGCGTGATATCTCGGAGCGTAAACTGGCCGAAGAGGAGCGGGAAAAACTGCGGGAACAATTGAACCAATCGCAAAAAATGGAGTCCATCGGCCAGTTGGCGGGCGGGGTAGCACACGATTTCAACAATATGCTAAGCGTTATTCTCGGCTATGCGGAACTTGCCTTACGCAAGGTAGAATTGTCGGATCCTCTTTATAAAAATATCCAGGAAATTGTCAGGGCAGGCAGGCGATCTGCTGATATTACCCGGCAACTGCTCGCATTTGCCCGCAAACAGACCATTGTTCCCAAAATGCTCGATTTGAACGACACCATGGGAGGGATGCTGACGATGTTGCAGCGTCTCATCGGCGAGAATATCGAGCTAAAATGGTTGCCGGGTTACAACCTCTGGCCGGTGATGATGGATCCGGCGCAAGTGGATCAGTTACTGGCCAATCTCTGTGTCAATGCACGGGATGCTGTTGTCGGTGCGGGTAAAATCACCATTGAAACGGGTATGGTTTCCTTTGATGAGGTTTACTGTGCCGAGCGTGCTGGTTTTATCCCCGGCGATTTCGTTATGTTAGCGGTCAGTGACAACGGTTGCGGTATCGAACGAGATTTGTTGGATAAAATTTTTGAACCTTTTTTTACGACCAAGGACGTGGGCGAAGGAACCGGCCTCGGGTTAGCGACCGTATACGGTATCGTCAAACAGAATAATGGGTTTATTAACGTGTACAGCGAGCCGGGAGAAGGGACGACGTTCCGTATCTATTTACCGCGCATGGAGGGCTCGGTGGAAGAGCGTGGGGGAGAAATCCTGTTAGAGCTTCCAAAGGGCCAGGGTGAAAGTGTTCTTGTGGTGGAAGATGAAGAGGCTATTCTCGCCTTGAACAGGACGATGCTTGAACATTTGGGCTATGCCGTTCTGACCGCAAGCTCTCCGCTTCAGGCTCTTCGACAGGCCGTGCTCTATGCCGACGGTATCGATCTCCTGATTACCGACGTGATCATGCCTGAGATGAATGGTCGTGATTTAGCTCGAGAGATGCAGGCATTATATCCAGAAATCAAGGTATTGTTTGTTTCGGGCTATACAGAAAATGTCATCGCGCACCGGGGGGTGCTGGACAAGGGGGTTTGCTTTCTTCCCAAACCATTCTCATTGGAGGACCTTGCCGCAAAGGTCAGGGAGACGTTAGGGACGCAAGAGTATTGTGGTTGACATTGCTGCTCAGGTTTTGTTTGCCCGCATCTCTCGAAGGATGGTCCGGGTCATGAGGGCGAGCAGGACAACGCCAGCGACCAGCACCGTCCAGAGGAGAATTTTCTTCCATGAAGCGGCAGAGAGGCGGGATTTTAAGGCCTGATCACCGCCAAGGGTCTGCACGGGACCGGGTTCGATCCGCCGGATGTGCGTTTCACTCTTGGTTTCCCGCAGGGCGGCCAGCACCAAATTGTTCTGGAGGAGACCATCGTCCTCGGCGGCCTTGGCGCTGCCGAAGGCCAGGGTGTAGGGGCCATCGCCCCGGCCAAGGAAAACCACCTGCTCTTGCCGCCATCCCAGTTCGAGACGCGGCATCTGGGCGTTGCTGCTCAGACCGGCATTTTCGGCAATAACCTTGATTCGCCAATCCGAGCTGGAAATCGGTGGACAGTGCACCAGCGGGTTGGCCATGGATTTGCCTTCGAGGTCGAGGCGGTAAAAATCAGCCTGGGCCACATGGCGCCATGGGCCGCCGGCTTTCGGCCGTGACTCGACCGTGGCCCGCAACAGGGAGTTGGCCGCTGGAAATTCCAGTTGCACTGCCGTGACCATGATGTTTGCCTCCAGCCGGTATTCAATGATCCGCATTTTGTTTTCTTCTGTAAACCGTGTCCCCGCAAGCCGCACCCATTGCCACTGATCGGCGGTAACCGGTGTTCCTGAAAGGGCTGTTACTTCCTGTACGTGGAGCGGTTCACGGCAATCGATGCAGTCCAGGCGAATATAGGGCAGGGTTTTTCCCGGCAACAGGATGCGGCGGGCTGAAATGTTGCCCCCGTTGTAACTAAGGTCGGCCAGCACCGCCCGGTCGACCAGGGGCAACCAATGGGTCAGGTCACTGCTCTGGACAAGCGAAACGGTCAGGATGCCGGCCGGGCCGCTCCACTGCACCTCAAGTTCGGTTGGTCGCTTTTCAAGTTTGGTGGTGTCGAATAGATACGCGGCGGTATGGGATTGTGCTGTGGTAGTGGAGCCGCTGTCCACGGTAAGGATGGCGCCTTCCGCATTGCGCGTGACTCGCAGGGAAAGATCGGAGGCCGATGGCTGTTGTTTGCCGGGCAGGGGGAAAAAAGGCACGGGCTGCCGGTTTTGCCCAATCACCTCTGGGAGGCGACGCAAGGCGTGGGGCACTTCATCTCCGGCCCCGTTGAAAATACGCAAGTCGCCAAGATCGGTCCGCACCGCCTTTTCATAGACCACCAGCGGCAGATCGAGGGCATGGATGGCATTGCCGTCGGTGACCGGCAGGGAGCAGCCGTAGGCAAAGTCGCCGGGGACAAGCGAGGCTGCCAGCAATGGTTGGCCTGTCGTCAGAAGGCAAAGGACTGCAAGAAGAACACCTTTCATGGGCCGATCTCCTTGGATTTGGGAGGCAAGGGCGCAAAAAAACCGATGACCAGCATCAGCAGGCCAGCGACGAGGAAGGAAACAATGCGGCCAATGGTACCGGTTCCCGAGAGATCGATCAGAAAAAGCTTGATCACCACCAGGCTCAGCAGTCCTGCGCCGGCGAGCCAGATTTTCCGTTGTTCTTTTTTTGCCCCCCAGATGGTCAGGGTCAGGGCCAGCACCGACCAAAGGGCGGCGATGGCTGTCTGCAAGACCGGTGCGGCAAAGAGAGGGTCGAAACGGTAGGGAATTCCGGCAAAGAAATGGACACTGCGGCCGGTGACCACGTTGAGCCAGAAAAAGAGCAGGACCGCCACCAGAACGATTCGTCCGTCCTTGGCTGGTCCGGCTGATTTCCAGCGGATGGCGCGGATGGCGGCCAGTAGCAGGATACTCGCCTCGATCAGTTCCAAGGGATTCAGCAAGGGCAGGTAGGGCAGGGGCGCTGGGGCGCCGCTGGAGGCAAAAGAGGCCAGATTCCAGAGCAGCAGGCATAGGAGGGGCACATCGGTGCCGATGCCGTGGTAGGTCGAGGCAAAGCGCGCCACTGGCCAGGTCAACCGGTCACCCTTGAATTCCAGGGCATAGAGGAGCATCGTTGGGATGCCTCCCCAGCAGGCCAGGGGCCAGGCTTCAGCAAGACCAGGGATGCGGTCGACGCGCCAGAAGATCTCCACGGTAATAGCCAGAATCAGCAGCCAGAGACTGACGCTGTGGCAGGTAGGGAGCAAACGTCGGGGCAGTTCTTCTTCAAAGAAAGCAAGGAGCCCGTATTGAACGGCAAAGGCGAGCGGCCAGGCCAGCCAGCCATAGCCACTCAGTAGTGAACCTCCGCTCCAGCTCAAAGCATGAGCGGCCAGGGTGAGGAGAATGGCCGGCAAAAGGATCAGCAGTCCGCTGATGAGTCGTTGCCAGGAGAAACGACGGATCAGGAGCCCGAGAACGGCCGTGGTGATGCAGGTAAACAGCAGGAAGGCGGGTGGCTGCGCGTGCCAATCGAGGTGACGGTCCAGATCCCGGTATCCGCCGCTGTACCACCAGATCAGTCCCCAGGCGAGCAGCAACTGGGGCAGAAGCGTTTCCCAGCGCCGCACCATGAGGAGCCGGTTTCGGTCCAGCCAGAAAGCGGAGAACAGGGCGGCAACAGCGAGCAGGCTGCTGCCGAGAAAGGCCCGATTGACAAAGAGCAGACTTTCCGGTGGCAACACCGCTTGATCAATAAAAGCCAATGCGGCGCCGGCCTGCAGCAGCAGGCCGAAGATTCGGGCCAGGACCCGATTCTGTCGCACCCCCACCCAAACCATGGCCGCGCCCTCCAAGGCCCAGGCGGCGGTGGTCCAGTGCGGGTCCAGTCCTAACGGAATGGCCAGACTGGCAAACACCACACCCAGAGCGAGAAAGGCCTCGGTCAGCATCCGCATTGCTCCCGCCAGCCGCCGCCACAGCAGCCGGGCTAGGCCGATGTACCAGAAACCGAAGGCCAGGGCGCTCAGGGCCATGCCGTAGCGGAAATCACTCACCAGGTAGGCTTGGAGACCGCTGGTAGCAATCGGCAGGCCGAACACCAGTGGCCCGTCGATAAAGCCACGCAGTTGCAGGGGTTGGCGATGGGCGAACAGCACCGAGATCAGGCAGTACATCAGGAAAAAGAGCACGAGAAAGGGCTCTGTGGTAGCAAAATGGGCCGGAACATAGGCCGAGGCCCCCCAGAGTGTGGCAATGCCGAAGGTAAAGACAAAGCCAACCAGGTTCAACTCGCGCCAAGCCTTGAACCAGGCAATACCGAGGATGCCGCTGCCGAGCAGGGCATAATAGGAAAAGAGCAGCACGTGGCTGCCGCCGCCGGTGGACATCAGCACCGGGGCGAGAAAGCCGCCGATGGAACCGGAAACAGCCAATCCCTTGGAGTTTTGCCCGACCGCCAGGGCACAGGACAAGCCGACCAGGCCAATCATGAGCGCCAGCGCCAGCGGTAGGGGCAAAAGAAGGTAGAGCTTGGCCGCGGCGAAAACCACCAGATAGAGTACGCCGATGCCCGCACCCTCTAGGCCAAAGCCGTATACGGTGTGGGTGCGTCGCAGCAACCAACCGGTGGTCAGCAGGGCCAGACCGGCCAACGCCACACCGGTCAGACGCAGTTCGATTGGAATCAGGTTGCGTTGAGCCGCATATTTAAGGAGAAAGGCAACGCCGATAAACAGGATCACAATGCCGGCCTTGAGCACCGGATTGCCGCCGGTAAAAAAATGGAGCACCGGGGCGAGCAGGGCGGACATCCTTCCCGGTTCCTGGATTGTCTCAGGCTGCGGCGACCGAGGGGCTGGAGGAGTACCTCTTTCCGCAGGTTGCGGTTCGGGGGGCATGGTCTGAGCCTGGGCTTCCTGGGCTGCGGCGGTCATCTCCTGGTCAGCGGCGCGCACCGTTCCGGATTGGGCCGGTTGCCACGCCTGCACGATTTCCCCGCATATCGCCTCTTCGAGCTTAATGATCCGACGGCGAAGGGTTACAACCTCGAACAGGAGGTAGGCGACCGCACCGGCCAGAACACCGTTGATCCCGCTGTGCGGGTAGGGGCTCATCCCGGCAACAACCGCCAGGATTACCACTAGGATGGATAGAGCTGTACGCATGGTTTTTTTAAAATTCCTTGCAGAGGCAAAAAGTGTGCAGGGTGCGCCTCAACGGAGACCGTCCGGCACCTTCTTCCGATCCCTTATCTGCAGCCCAAAACACAGCGGTGCCTGTTTCAGGCTGCGAGCCGCTTGTTCTGCTTTGGGGGAGCGGAGAGGATAACCTGGTTCCTTCCCCGGTTTTTCGCTGTGTAGAGGGCCTGGTCGGCTTGGTCGATGAAATCGTTTTGGTTGAAACCGGTGGAGGTGGGCAGGGCGCTGGCCACACCGATACTGACGCTCACCCGGTAGTGCTGTTGCCCGTCGAAAAAGTCATGGCCGGCAATGGATTGGCGCAGCCTGTTTGCCACGTTCAGGGCAGCCTCGGCGTTGGATTCCGGCAGGACAAAGGCGAATTCTTCGCCGCCGTAACGTGCGATCAGATCGTATTCCCGGAGAACAGTTTTGGCGATTAGGCATAATTCTTTGAGAATGAAATCACCGGTCTGATGGCCGTAGGTGTCGTTAAACTGCTTAAAGTGATCTATATCAGCCAGGAGTAGGGAAAGCGCACCTTTGTTGCGAATGGCCCGGTTAATTTCGGAGTGAAGAAAATTCTGGAAAAAACGATGATTGTGGATCTCGGTAAGGCCATCGATGTTGGCGAGCTTTTCGAGAAGCAGATTCCTTTCGGCCAGTTGTTGCCGCCGCGTTTCCAACTCTTTTTTGGTCAGGGTCAGTTCCTGGTGCATTTCCTCATAACTCAGGTGCAAGTGGCTGAGCCTGATGTTGGCCTCCTGGATAATCTCGGCCACCGGACGCGTCGGATTGATCGACAGGTCGAAGAACCGTGCCGCCTTGTCGATCTCACGGTGGATAATGGAGAGCAAATTCTTGATGGCCAGGCCGTCAAGGCCGAGTAACTGCTGGGTATCATGATGCAACTGCTTGTAGTGATGTTCCGGAGCGCAGGAATAAAAGATCTTCGTCACCAAGTCGGACAGATAGACAATTTTGACGATCTGTAATTCTTGCTGACTGTCTCCAGGGTGGGCAACGGGGGCGTGGTGATAGCGGATGGCAGCCAGAATGGCCGACGGCAGCCCCCACACCCTGGCAACCTCATAGCCAGAGGTGGTGTGCGCGAGGGCAAGAAATTCTTCTTCCAGTGAAATTTCGTCGACGTCCTGATCGCTGACCGCCAGCAGCTCGAGAATGTGGTCGTATCTCGAGGGGACGGTCAGGGCGAAAATGAGTTGACCGATATTCTGCAACAGGCTGATGGTGAATATCTCATCAGCATCGATCCGGGGTACGAGCCCGGCGATCAGTTTGGCTGCTATGGCCGCTACCAGCGACCTTTCCCAGAAGAGTTCGAAATTGAACAGGCTGTTGTCGCGTTGCGCACCCATGGACAGAAAGGTGAAACTCAGCACCAGGTTGCGCACTGCATTGATGCCGAGCAGCGAAACGGCCTGGTTGATCGAGGTGATTTGTTGGGGAAAGCTGTAAAAGGAGGAGTTGGTGACTTTGAGGATTTTGGCCGAGAGAGCCATATCCTGGACAATGCAGTTAACGATATCAGGGAGTGTGGTGTCTTCCTTAGCAGTCAGCTCCAGCAGCTGGGCGGCGACAACCGGCAGGCTCGGCAGCTGTGCCGAGGTAAGGATGTTGTTGAGGGCTGCGTCCAGGGGTTTTGACATGACCGGATTCTATTGATTAAATATAATTTGAAGCAATTGTATCAGGTCGTGAAAGTGAAAGACAAGGCCCATTCTTGTTCGGAGAGCATTTTAACTTTTATCCCCTGGACAGGTAGCGAAACTGCTTGTTTTTCTGGTCGAGCAGCTGAGTGACAAAAAAGTCGCCGGACGCGCGATTGAAGGCTTCGAACCCCTCACGCTCGCAGGCTGGGCAGCAATCGATGGGCAGCTCGACGCCCAGACAGGGCTGGATCTGACTGCTACTGGTTTTAATCAGTCGCAGTCCCCGGCACTGGTCGCAGTCCTTCAGCTCTTCCCGCTGCTTCTCCAGGATGCCGTCGGTGTCGTAATAGATTTTACGTTCGCGGATGAAATATTCCCCCTGTTTCTCGAAATCGCCCATGGGAGGGTGAAAGTAGCTTTCCAGGACATAGGCGCAAGTTTGTTTGATGGTTCCCATGGTTTCGAATGACTCGCACAGGGCCGCCGCGTTGTAATCGGGTTCGCGCACCGCTGAGTAGTCGCAACCGGCCATGGCCAGGCAGATGCCGAGGTTGACGTAGGGTAGGGCGCCTTTGATCGAATAGCCGCCTTCCAGCACCGCGATATCGGGTTTGAGCAATGCATTGAGCCGGGCATAGCCCTGGGCTGAAAACTGCATGTTGGTGATTGGGTCGGAGTAATGATTATCCTGGCCGGCGGAGTTGATCACCAAGTCCGGCTTGAAGTCGGCCAGGATTGGCAGGACCACGTTTTCCAAGGCGTAGAGGTACCCTTCATCCGAGGTGCGCGGCGGCAGGGGAATATTGATCGTTTTGCCCAGGGCGCGGGGGCCGCCGTTCTCATGGGGAAAACCGGAACCGGGATAGAGGGTGCGGCCATCCTGGTGCAGCGAGATGAACAGCACGTCCGGGTCATGCCAGTACACATCCTGGGTGCCGTCGCCGTGATGGCAGTCGGTGTCGACGATGGCGATCCGTTTGCGGCCGTAGTGCTCGCGAATCCACTCGACCATCACCGCCTCGATGTTGATGTTGCAGAAGCCGCGGTTACCGTGCACCACCTTCATCGCGTGGTGGCCGGGCGGGCGGACGAGGGCAAAGGCCCGGCGAGTCTCCTGTTCCAGCACCAGCCGGGCAGCCTGGATGGCGCCCCCTGCCGAAATGCGATGGGATTCGGTGCAGATGGCGTCCACCGAGGGAAAACAGAAATGGGCCCGCATGATGTCCTGGTCAGTGGCGAACAGTGGCCGGTGCTCGCTGATGCCTTCGATATCGAATAGTCCCTCCTCGCGGAATTGGTCCTGAGTGTACAAGAGCCGCTCTTCCCGTTCAGGATGGGTGGGGGAAATGGCCCAGTCAAAGGCGGGGAAAAAAATAACGCCAAGGGATGTATTGGCTTTCAGCATGGGGTGACCTGTAGGGCTGAAGGTTGGAGAAAGGTGGAGTCCGCGCCGGTGGTCATAGCTGGCCGGCAAAGCGGATAGCGCTGGCGTCGCTGTCCAGTCGGGCAACAACCGCCGGTCGCACCTGGGCCACCACCCGGATATTCTTGCCGCTGGTGTAACCGCCATCGACCATGTTGAAGGAATCGGCCTGGGTGATCTGGATGTCGTCTGCGGCGATAGGCACACCCGCTTGTTCCAGATCGGTTGCCAACAGGTTTTTGGCCTCGCCGATGGCATCCTGCAAACTGAATCCCCTCGGGATCGAGCGGAAGATGCCGAGCATCGGCACCGAGAGCTTGCCTTGGGCAGTGTTGGCGGTCAGGGCGAGATGGCTGGTGGTACGGGTCAGGGCCGCGCCAATGGCGTTGGCCACGCCGTGCAGGGGAGGTACCATCACCGTGAGTCCCAGGCGAGAGGCGAGCAGGGTCTTAAACACGGCGGCCGGTCCGCCGATAACGATCAGTTTTTTTGGCGTTATTTCCCGATCCTCAAGGATTTCGTGGATGGTGTACACTGGTTTTGTATTGACCATCCGGATCAGGGTTTCGATGGTGCCGGCAAGGATGTTGACCGCCGCATCCACCGCTTCCTGGGCCAATTGCTGGGGCGTTCGTTGATGGGCGGCCGCGAGAGCAGCTAACCCCTCGCGGGAAGACTGGACCTCGCCGAATGCGGCCAAGCCCAATACGTTGAGTGCATCCATCAGACTGGGCGCGGACCCGCCGGCGGCCATGCAGGGGGCAAGCCCGTCGGGCCACGTGC
>Ga0074197_1000792_pt1 | contig 34010 bp, 29 predicted proteins | sample EPASupsiteSAE305_FD_64526 | JGI IMG/M metagenome (GOLD analysis project Ga0074197, IMG submission 64526) | Bioremediated contaminated groundwater microbial communities from EPA Superfund site, New Mexico - SAE3-05 reassembly with SPADES | ecosystem: Environmental > Aquatic > Deep subsurface >...
TCAGCAACCAGCTTGCTGCAATCAAGGGTTGAGTACAGAGGCCGCCGGGCCGGACGGTTCAACTGTTCGGTGGTCATGGGCAACACCTGTACAGGTAAACCAGCCTCGTCAAAGATGGCTTTGGCAAAACCGTTCCAGGAGGTATGGCCGCTGTTGGCGCAGTGGTAGGTACCACAACAGTCCTTGTCGATCAGGGCCAGAATCCCCCTGGCCAGATCCATGGTCCAGGTGGGAGAACCGATCTGGTCATCCACCACTGTCAATTCGGTCTTTTCCTGTCCCTGTTTCAGCATGGTCTCCACAAAATTCTTGCCATGCAGGCCATAGAGCCACTGGGTCCGCACCAGCAGGTTGTCAGGGTTGATATCCACATTCAGCTCACCGGCCAGTTTGGACTCACCATAGATGTTCAGCGGTTGCTGCAGGTCATCCTCACGATAGGGGCTGCCCTTGCTGCCATCAAAGACATAGTCGGTGCTGACCTGCACCAGCTTGGCCCCGATTGCGCGGGTCACCAACCCCAGAAAGGCCACCCCTTCACCATTGACCTGCATAGCGGTCTCTGCATTGGTTTCACAACCATCCACATCGGTGTAGGCAGCGCAGTTGATCACCACCTTTGGCTTCAGGGCGGTCAGCACCTGTTGCACTGACACCATATCAGTAATATCAATGTCCGGCAGGTCCACTCCCCTGCCCCGTTCACCCAACAGGCTCATCAGGTCCTGCCCCAGCATCCCGTTTGCACCCACCACCAGAATCATGCTGCACCTCCGTACTGTTGCTGGTAGTAGTCACGATAGCTGCCACTGGTAACCTCTGCCGCCCACTGCTGGTTGGCCAGATACCAGTCAATGGTCTCAGCTATACCGGTTTCAAAGGTGTAGGAGGGAGACCAGCCCAGATCTTTTTTGAGTTTTGAGGCATCAATGGCGTAGCGCCGGTCATGGCCAGGGCGGTCTTTGACAAAGGTAATCAACCCCCTGTTCTCTCCTGCTTGCCTGCCCAGCTTACTGTCCAGCAGGTCACAGACCAGGTTGACAATCGCGATATTCTGCCATTCGTTGTTTCCACCGATATTGTAGACCGAACCAGGCTTGGCCCCTTTCAGGATGCACTCAATGGCGACGCCATGGTCCGCCACATGCAGCCAGTCCCGCACATTGCTACCATCGCCATACACCGGCAGTGGCTTTCCGGCAATAATATTAGCGATCAACAGCGGAATCAGTTTTTCCGGAAAGTGAAAGGGACCATAGTTATTGGAACAACGGGAAATAATCGTCGGCATCCCGAAAGTCTCATAATAAGCCCGCACCAGCAGGTCTGCACCGGCCTTGGAGGCAGAATAGGGCGAGTTGGCAGCCAACGGCGTCTCTTCGGTAAAAAAGCCGGTTTCACCCAGTGAGCCATAGACCTCATCAGTGGAGATCTGATAGTAACGAAAATCAGCTACCAGACCTGACTGCCAATGTTTACGGCTTTCCTCCAGCAGGATCTGGGTACCCAGCACATTGGTTCGGACAAAGATCTCCGGCCCGGTGATGGAGCGATCCACGTGGGACTCAGCCGCAAAATGCACCACTGCATCAATCTTCTCTTCAGCCAAGATGGACGCCACCAGTGCTGCATCAGCGATATCACCCTTAATAAAACGATAGTTGGGGTTCTGCTCAACGCCAGTCAGATTTTTCAGATTCCCGGCATAGGTCAGGGCATCAAGGTTAATCACCCGACAGCCGGGATTCTGCGGCATAAAGCGGTTAATAAAATTGGAGCCGATAAAACCGGCCCCACCGGTTACCAGCAGGGCGGTGGGTTGAAACTGTTTCTCAGACATGGACAATTCCTTGCGTGGAGTAAACGGCTCTATACCATAAAGAGGGTACAAGGGGAAGTCTACGATGTTTAATCCCCATCAGAAGCAAGCCCTAGCTTAGAAAGTTTGTAGCGGTAGGAGCGGAATGACATCCCCAGCAGTTCGGCAGCCTTGGTCTTGCTGCCACCGGACTTATCCAGGGCCTTAAGCAAATACTGTTTTTCAAGATTCTCAAGGGCCGGTTCCAGATCAATCCCTTCATCGGGTATATCAACCGCAGCATGCAGGTCAAAGCGTTTGATCGCCCCCCTGACCTGATGGGGGAGACTATCAAGGGTAATCCGTTCACGATCCAGCACCAGGCTACGTTCAATGACATTCTCCAGCTCCCGTACATTGCCGGGAAAGGGGTAGGCCATCAGACATTTAAGTGCTTCCGAAGTGACAATTCCACCGTTGCCACAATGTTTTCTGACCAGATGTTCAACCAGCAGCGGGATATCCTCAACCCGTTCCCGCAGGGGAGGCATCACCACCTGAACAACATTGATACGGTAGTAAAGATCCTCACGGAAAGTCCCCTCCTTTATCTGCAGGGCCAGGTCCCGGTTTGAGGCAGCCAGCAGACGCACATCAACCTTTTTGGTGGCTGATCCACCGACCCGGCGCACTTCCCGTTCCTGAATCACCCGCAGCAAACGGGTCTGCATTGCCAACGGCAACTCACCGATCTCATCAAGAAATACTGTACCACCATTTGCCTGTTCAAACAGACCAGACCGTTCTCCCACAGCACCGGTAAAGGCGCCCTTTGCATGGCCAAACAGTTCGCTTTCAATCAGGTTTTCAGGAATAGCTCCACAGTTGATCGCCACAAACGGCTTGCATTTCCTGGCACTCGCTTCATGGATCGCCCTGGCTGCCAACTCTTTACCAGTACCGCTCTCACCGGACACGAGCACCGTGGTTTGGGATTCAGCAACTTTGCGCAGAAGATTAAAGACCTCTTTCATCCGCTGCGACGTACCAACAATTCCGCCATACCCCTCGCACACGCCGGCCTTTTCCCTCAGTTGCCGGTTTTCTCGCTTCAGGTCACGCTTTTCCAGGGCGTTCTTGACCAGTATCTTGATCTCATCCACCTTAAACGGCTTAGCCAGATAATCATAGGCACCCAGCTTCATTGCCTCAACCGCTTGTTCTGCGGTTGAAAAAGCCGTCACCAGGAGTACTGCAGTGTCCGGCTTATCTTCTTTAATCCGGGCAAGCAGTTCCAATCCGCTTAAGCCCGGCATCTGCACATCAGAAATAACCAGATCAATGTCTGAAGCAGCCAGACGGGCAAGTGCCGTTGTTGCATCAGCTGCCGTCAGCACCTCATACCCTTCGCGCTCAAGCAGGATCGAGATAAACTCCCGCATGCTCAATTCATCATCAACAACCAGAATTCTGGTTCTCACCAGGCCCCTCCTCCATCATCGGCAATAAAAGTGTCATCATCGTTCCTCCGCCATTACAGGGAGTAGCCTGCACCATTCCACCATGCCCTTCAACAATCCGGTAGACCGTTGCCAGCCCCAGCCCGGTTCCAGCTGGTTTCGTGGTCCAGAACGGCTCAAACAGGTGCCGACAGGTATCCTCATCCATGCCACAGCCCTGATCCAGAATTTTCAGACAGAGCAGAGAGAATGCCCTGCCAGCATCATCAGTTCCCGACTGCAGATCTGCAGAAATCAGAATCTCTCCACCATCCGGCATAGCCTCTGCTGCGTTGTGCAACAAATTCAACAACACCTGCTGCAATTGACCACGATCCGCCCTGGCAGTGAGGCCCTCTGCCAGATCCAGTACAAACCTGACCTTGCCAAAACGGTTATCTGCCAGCAGTAGCTCCTGTAAATCCCTCACCAGATGATACAGATAGAAGCGTTCAAAACGGGGAGGCGTTGGGCGTGCGTAGGCAAGAAAGTCTGTTATCAGACTGTTCAAGCGGTCAGATTCCCGCAAAACAATCGCAAGCAGTCTGGATTCATGGTCACGCAGGCTACCATGCTCAGACAACAGCTGAACTGAACCACTGATGGCAGCCAAAGGGTTACGGATTTCATGGGCCATGCGGGCAGACAGCTCCCCCAGGGCCGCCAGACGATCTGACCGCTTCAGTGCCAGCTCCATCTGCTTAAAACCGGTCAGATCCTTGAGTGTTATAATCAGGCCGGCTGTCTCACCCTTAAGATTTCTGAACGGCACGGTGGCATAGCCGATGGTCAGAGGATTGCCGGTTGTTGGTCGATAGTAAAACTCACCATGCCCATGTTGCTCAAACGTCTCCCCTCCAACCGGTAGTGAAGGAAACACAGCACTAATCGGACGCCCATAGGCATAAACCTGGGTTATACCGGTTATCTTTTCAACATAGGGATTAAATACTCTGATCAGGCTATCACGGGTAATAGTCAGTAGACCACTTTCCAGATTCTCCACAATCGTACTATGAAGTTGCTTCAGCTCTGCGTAGTTTACCTCTGTCAGCCTGGCCCGTTCAGCCAGGTGACTGCCCATGATCGCAGCCAAAACAAACCCCACCAGATGCAAGAAAATGGTGTAAAAGACCACCACATTTCCCCGTTGTTGAGCAACATCAGAATTCAAACCAATCCCTTGCAGCAGACCAAAATACTGCAGATCAACCATTGCCCCGTACAAAATAATACAGAGAGCCGCGGTATACAGCGCCTGCTGGCGGTTCAACAACATACCGGCACTCATTATCGCCAGCAGATAGAGAAATGAGTACGGACTGGCAATGCCGTCAGTCAACATCAATAGCAAGGTGACAAACAGGATATCCCAAACGATTTGAAGCCGGGTAAGCGGAAGCAGCCATCCCTGGCGGCGCAGGACCACCAGGGATACCAGAGAGACACAGCAGGAAAGGACCATCAGCTCAATGACACCACGAAACTGGATATCACTGATCGCTTCTGCATCGCTTAATTTCAGGATGATGGTTGATGCCAGAAAGAGGGTAATTACCACAATTCTGGCAAAGATAAAGAGCCTTAAACGACGCTCGGTTTTCATTTATTAGCCGCCAACAGCACCTGCCAGTTTAAAGATCGGCAGATACATGGCAACAACCAGCCCACCAACTACGGTACCAAGGAAAACCATCAAAAGCGGTTCCATCATGGCGGTCATGGCGGATACCGCATCATCAACCTCATCATCGTAGAAGTCTGCAATTTTTGTCAGCATGGCATCCATGGCGCCGGTAGCCTCACCAACGGCAATCATCTGTACCACCATGGGAGGAAAAATGCCGCAGGCCTGAAGCGGCTCAGCCATGGTCTTACCTTCAGAAATGGCCTGACGCACCCCATAAATAGCCTCTTCAACAATCTTGTTGCCAGCTGTCTTGGCAACGATCTCCAGGCCATCCATAATCGGCACGCCGGAACTGACCATGGTCCCCAAGGTACGGGTAAACTTGGCCACTGACACCTTACGGATCAGCGGCCCGGCTATCGGGGCCTTGAGAAACATGGCATCCATCTTTTTTTGCCCACCCGGGGTGGCATAGTACTTCTTAATAGCCGCAATAATGGCAAAGCAGCCTATAATGATTAAAATAATATACTTTAACAGGAAGTTTGAAAGCCCGATTACAAACTTGGTCGGACCGGGAAGCTCACCACCAAAATCAGCAAACATCTTGGCAAAGGTAGGGATAACAAACACCAGAATAACCCCGACCACAATCACGGCAATTGACATAATAGTGGTTGGATAGACCATGGCCCCCTTGATCTGCTTCTTGAGTTTCATGGCCTTTTCAATATAGGCCGCCAGACGGTTCAAAATGGTGTCCAGAATGCCGCCAACCTCACCGGCTGCCACCAGGTTAACATACAACTGGTCAAAGGCCTTGGGATGTCTAGCCAAGGCATCAGCAAAGGTGGAGCCGCTCTCAACACTCTCTTTTACCTTTAACAAAATTCCTTTAAAGGCTGGCTTTTCCTGTTGCGATGACAGGATGTCCAGACACTGTACCAATGGTAGACCGGAATCGATCATGGTGGCAAACTGGCGGGTAAAGATAACCAGATCCTTGGTGTCAATCTTACCGCCCCCGAAGCTAGGCATCTTGATCTGAATACCTTTTGACTCAGCCTTTACTACAATATTCTGCAACCCTGCCTTTTTCAGCTGAGCTTCTACTGACGCGGCATCAGGGGCATCGGTAACGCCTTTTTGGGCTGCTCCAGTACGGGTTTTACCTTCCCATGTAAACATTGGCATGCGGTTCCTCCTTCAAAAAAGTACCAAGATTATCGGCGTGGCTGTTGACGCATTCCCATAGTAGGATTATTGATCATCTGACGCAGCTCATCAGGATCAGAAGAGCGCCCCATGGCATCATCAAGGGTAATTACTCTCCGGGTATACAGAGAGTAGAGCGACTGATTCATGGTCTGCATCCCGAATTTTTCCTGTCCAACCTGCATCTGTGAATAAATCTGATGGACTTTGTCTTCCCGAATCAGGTTTCTGATAGCCGGATTCGGCACCATGATCTCAAGCGACATAGCCCTGCCACCACCAATTCTGGGTATCAGGGCCTGAGACATGACCCCTTCCATAACAAAAGAGAGCTGAGCACGGATCTGAGGTTGCTGGTAAGGAGGAAAAACATCTACTATCCGGTTTATGGTCTGGGCACAGGAGTTAGTATGAAGAGTTGCCAAGCAGAGGTGACCGGTTTCAGCCAGAGTCAAGGCAGCCTCAATCGTTTCAAGATCACGCAATTCGCCTACCAGCACCACATCAGGGTCCTGGCGCAAGACATACTTAAGTGCACATTTAAATCCCTTTGTATCAGACCCCACCTCCCGTTGATTTACCAGGCAGCCTTTGTGGGGGTGAAGATACTCGATGGGATCTTCAATAGTAACAATATGCTCTTTACGATTAACGTTAATAAAGTCAATGATCGAAGCAAGAGTAGTTGATTTTCCACTACCGGTAGGACCGGTGACCAGAATCAGGCCACGGGGTTTTTCAGCCAGATCCTTTACCACCGGTGGCAGTCCCAACTCCTCAAATGTCATTATTTTATAGGGTATAACCCGAAAAACCCCTGCTACCGCACCACGTTGAACAAAAACATTCCCCCGAAAACGGGACAACCCCTTCACCCCGAACGAAAGATCAAGCTCACTTTCCTCTTCAAACTTATGCTTCTGAGAGTCAGTTAGTACGGAATAACAGAGCTGCTTGGTTTCCACCGCATTCAAAGGGGGGAAATCAAGTGGGCACAATTTACCATCCACCCGGATCTGGGGCGGGGTATTGGTGGTGATATGCAGGTCAGAACCACCAGCTTCCACCAGGGTTTTCAGAAGTTCATGCAGGTTTGCCATAAAAATAACTCCTTAATCGTCAGAAACCGTTACCCTTAAAACCTCTTCAAGGGATGTAACTCCCTCTTTCACTTTGGTCAGACCTGACTGTCGCATGGTCTTGATCCCAAGCCGCATTGATTCACGTTTAATTTCAGCTGTATTTGCACCGTTCAAAATCAACTCACGGATCGGCTCAAGCATCGGCATGACCTGATAAAAACCAACCCGCCCCTTGTAGCCAGTATTACTACAGTTGGGGCAGCCCCTACCACGGTAACAGACATATTCTGATGCTTCATCAGCTGGTACTCCTGCATCAATCAAGGCCTGAACCGGAATATCCTCTTTTTCTTTACACTCACCACAGACACGACGGGCCAAACGCTGGGCCGTAATCAGGTTAACCGCAGAGGCAACCAGAAACGGCTCTATCCCCATATTCAGCAGACGGTTGATGGTCGCTGGCGCATCGTTGGTATGCAGGGTGGAAAGCACCAGGTGGCCGGTTAGGGCTGCCTTAACGGCAATCTCTGCAGTTTCAAAGTCCCGGATCTCGCCGATCATAATAATGTCAGGATCCTGACGCAGAAATGAGCGGAGGGCAGCAGCAAAGTTCAAGCCAATGTCTTCATGCATCTGCACCTGATTAATACCTGCAAAGTTGAATTCCACCGGATCTTCTGCCGTGGAAATATTTTCTGTCACCTTATTAAGTTCCGCCAGGGCAGAATAGAGTGAAACGGTCTTTCCTGAACCGGTAGGGCCGGTTACCAGCACCATGCCGAATGGCTTGTGAATTTCACGTTTAAAGTGCGCCAGTGCCTCTGGTTCATACCCCAGCTTGGTTAAATCCGTTTGCAGGTTACTCTTGTCCAGCAGACGTAAAACTATTTTTTCGCCAAACAGTGTGGGAAGACATGAAACCCGATAGTCCATATCTCTGCCGCCACCCAGCTTGATCTTGATCCGACCATCCTGGGGCAGACGCCGCTCGGCAATATCAAGTTCCGCCATAATCTTGATCCGGGAGGTGATGGCGTTTTTCAACTTCATAGGCGGTTTCATTACTTCATACAGCACACCGTCAATCCTGTAACGAACCCTGAAGGTTTTTTCATAGGGTTCAATATGAATATCACTGGCTTTTTTCTTAATGGCATCCATCAAAATCAGGTTAACCAGCTTGACAACCGGAGCATCCTCGGTGGCTCGCTCAAGGGAGGAGACATCCACCTCCTCCTCGGTGTCCACCAGTTCAAGATCCTCCATATCAAGGTTATCCATCACATCAGCCAGAGAGGCGGACTGATCATAGTACTTGTCGATGGCGCCTTTAATATCAGACTCACCGGTCACAACCATTTCAACGTTGTAGCTGGTCATGAACTTGATATCTTCAATAGCAAACAGATTAGAGGGATCACTGACCGCAACAATCAGCGTTGAGCCAGCTCGATTCACTGGAATCAGGTTGTACTTTTGAACCACTTCAGGAGGGATAATTTTGATGACGGCAGGATCAATATCATAATCAGCTAAACTGATAGTTGGAACGCCATATTGACGGGAAAGAAACGCCACCAGATCCGGTTCTTTGACCAGACCTTGTTTAACCAGAACAGATCCCAGCTTGCTCTGCCCACCGGACATTTTCTGCTCCTGCAGTGCAGCGGTCAACTGTTCGCTGGTAATGATATTATTTTTAACCAGTATATCGCCAAGGCGGCTCGTCTGCATGGTGCTCCCGTTAATAGATCAAAATAAAACCGTATTAAAACGAACCGATAGTAGCGGTCGATATCAGAGCCTGTCAAGCCTTTGCTGCGTTGCACAAAAGCAGTTGAGAGCCTCTTGCATGACACCCTCATCAGGACCCATGCCGTGCCAAAGCTTAAAAGCCAACTCCCCCTGCGCAACCAACATACCTATGCCATTGGCCGCTTTCAACCCACAAATTCTTGCGTCTGACAGTAACGGCGTTAAGGGGGGATTATACACCATATCGTATACCTTAGCATGGTCGGGCAGAAGTGCAAGTGACAGCCCCTCAATTTTTTCACCTGCCATCCCCAATGAGGTGGCGTTAACAATCAGGTCTACCTCCGCTAATGCAAGATCAGTCTGAACAGGAAGTACAGAAACCTGCAGTTTAACCTGCGGGTAACATGCCCGGAACGAGTCAACCAGGTCATCTGCTGTTTCCAAAGTACGATTTAATACGACAACAGAAGCAACACCTGCGCGGCAAAGTGCAGCCAATGCCCCACGGGCAGCTCCGCCAGCACCAACCAGAACAACCTTGCTTCCAGCAATCTCACACTCCAGGTCCTTTGCTAGAGAAACAATCATTCCATCGCCATCCGTGTTATGGCCAATCAGCCTCCCCCCCTGATTAACCACTGCATTAACAGCCCCAGCCTGCACAGCCGAAGGTGCTAACTCATCAAGTAGGGGCATGATACTGGTCTTGTGAGGGATAGTGACATTAAAACCACATACCTGTAACGCCCGTAATCCTGAAACCGCTGTTGCTAACTGATCAGGCTCAACAGCAAACGGGACATAGACAGCATCTACAGCAGCGGCCTGCAAAGCTGCATTCTGCATTACAGGTGAAAGAGAATGGGTCACAGGACAACCGATGATCCCATAGATCCTGGTCTTCCCGGTTATAACTGATTTATCGCTCATCGGCTCCCCCGGTAGCAGCAGGAATAGCATAACGCCGTCGCATCAACTTCAGGTTTTCCTGCCATTCAGGCATAATCCCTTCAGTCAACAGCAGCAAGCGCGAGGCCTCCTTTACATGACCTCTGCGCGCCAACTCCTCGGCCGACTGCAGGAGACAATAGGCATGGATAATCAGTGCCTTGTGAGAATCCATATCGGGCAGCCACCCCTTGGGTGTAAGCCGATGCAAAACATACATCTTCCAGATTGCGCCATCATCATAGTGCGTTGATCCACTATCCGACAACCAGTACAGCATCCCTTGTTGAACAGGTTGTTGATTGTTCCAGTTGAGCGAATAGCGAGTAGAGAAATCCATAAGCACTGATCGTTGTTGACGTAACTTTTCAACCAAATGAATGAAGAGCAGCTCGGCGGTTACCGTTCCGGGCTCCTCTTTAAATGCTCGGGCAAGACGTGGCAGTTCCCGTTGATACCACGGAAAAACCAAGTGCGGAATATGAGCCAGATCAAGGTCTTCCCTGAACCGCTCAACTCCCTGCATATACCAGAGAGGAAAAGCGCCGCTATCTCCCCAGGTAAACAAGAGAGCATCCTCCGGCAAAGGACGCAGGGTATTCAAGGCATAGTCCTGAGCAAGATAATTTTGATGTTGGTCCTGTGCTGAAAAATTGAGCGATAGCTGCACAAGCGGCATGAGCAAAAAGAAAAAAGCAAGGACAACATGGTGCGACACCCCATAGTGGTCTGGCTTTTGAGCCGCTGCTGCACCTCGAGCGGCAGCAGTAAACAGACCAATGGCAATTACCACGGCAGCTAACAAATACAAAGGCGTATAGAACTCCTCAGTCAAAAAAATTGATTCAGATTGAGGGTTAAAATAACCGGCAATAATCAGCCAAAAACAGCAGAGACTCGCCGCCAGATACACGAGAAAAGCCCGTTGGATCTGCCAACACGACCACACCCCGATCAACACAAACAACAGGCCAACCCAGCCAAACTCATGGGGGAGATTAAAGGCCGCAAGCTGCTTAAATAACAAACTGAGATCCCTGCTGTGGGGATCTTCAGGATATCCTCTCCGTAACAGATGCCAGAGAAAACGGGAGAGAACATCAGGATCACCCCAGTTTTGACGGGTTTCAGCAGCAGCACGCAGCGGCAGATATAACTGAACAGCTCCACCGAGCAACAACATACAAACGGTCACTATCCATTCTCGCACACGACGTATGGATTGCCATGACGTTACCAGCACAAACAACAGGCATCCGGGTAGTAACAGTACAATGGTTTGATGGGCACCAGTGGCCAGACCTGCCAGAAAAGCCGCTGCGTACCACCAGGCAGGCTGTTCATTGCCATGGAGATGGTTTTTACCCCAGCGCAACAGAAAGAACAGTATCAACCCGCTTATAAAGGCCAGTAACGGATACGGTTTATCATGGTTGCTCTGTAGCCAGAGCCGAGGGGAAACCGCAAAAATCAGGGCACCTGACATTGCCGCTAAACGCTTCGCAAATTCAGAAAAAACAGGGTCTTCACAAAAAATGACCACATCAAGAAGAACCCTGATCAGATGATAGACCATAAGACAAGCTAACGCTGCAGAAACGGCTGTTGCAACATTGACTTTGAAGGCAATGGTACCAACCGGTAGCCAGGTAAACGGTTTTGCAAAAAGTAGAAACAGTGGATAGCCTGGAGAGTGGGCTGATCCCAGAAAATGTACGGCAGTGACAAACTCACCGCTGTCATAAAACGTAATGGTTGGGGCCAGACAGCCAAGATAGATTCCGAGTGGCAGCATAAATGCCAGTAGTGACCAGACATCAAGATAGCGTGACACCATCTGTTTCATTACTGTTCACCTGCAGAAGCAGCCTGTTTACGCATTTTACCCAGTGACATTCCCTGAGACCAGACCTGATAAAGGCCGGCAAGTATCACCGGGAAAAAACCAACCCCATGCACCACCAGCGCAATACTTACCGACTGGGTATCAGGCAGGCCAAAAGCAGCCAGGCCGGTATAGCAGGCCAGATGATACGTACCGATATACCCGGGGGCAGCAGGCACCATCACAGCAAAGACTAGCAGCACCATAATAAAAAAGGATGCTGTCAAAGGGAGATGTATCCCAAAGCCAATCAGGACCAGGTAGATAGACAGAGTTGCACTGACCCAGATCAGAACAGAGCTGACGAGAATACCCAGCATGTCACTGCGTCGATAGGTAAAACGCAAACCACCAAGGAAAGATCCTATAAGCGGAATGGCCTTTTCTGCAATAACAGCAGGAAACGGTTTAAGTAAGTGAGTGAGAAAAAATATCGTGGCAGAGGGACGTAATTTTAAAAGCACCAGAAACAGTACCACTCCAGCATAAAAGATCAGCATAGTTATACCGCCAGCACGCAGCATCGATGCAGACTGCTCCATTCCTGCCGGTAGCTGTAAGGTCAACAGCACTCCTGCCAGCATGACCATTACACTGAAACCATCAAACAGTCGGTCTATAACCAGTGAAGCAAACACTGATGGTGTCTGCAGGTGCTCTTTTTCAGCCAGCACCCAGGCCCGGATAAACTCACCTAATCTGGCAGGAAAAAGATTATTTGCCATGTAACCCACAAGTACTGCTGGATAGAGGGATCCTAGAGCAATTTTACGTTCATGTAACAACAAATAACGCCAGCGAACAGCTCGTAACCAGTAACTGAGAAACGTAAAAAGAACAGCAGCTGCAAGGCAACGCAGGTCAAGTTGCCGTAGCGCCGCAAGTAATGACTGAAAATCTATCTTGCGCAGGAGCAGCAGGAGCAGCAGGAGACTAATCCCGATCCCTGCCCAAAACAACACTGTAGAACGTTTCATTGTCGGTACTCTGCAGGTAGCCCGGAAGCCAGTATAGTACGGGCAGTAGCAACATCTGACATAATTTGTGACATCAAAGCGGCCTTATCAGAGAATTTTATGATATCGCGTAACTTATCAACAAAATGAATTACCACATCATGGCCGTACAGATCAGCGCTGAAGTCAAACAGGAACACCTCAATGGTATGCTGGCCACCGCCAAAGGTTGGATTCACCCCCACACTGCACGCCCCCATAAAAAGTTCTCCCAACACGGAAACCCAGACAGCATAGACACCATCACCAGGAATCAACTCATTATGAGTCACAATATTGGCCGTTGGAAACCCCAACGAACGCCCTATTTCTCTTCCATGTACCACCTGACCAGAGACACGGTGACACCGTCCAAGTATCTGCAAAGCCCCTTCAACAGCCCCATCAGTAACAAGTTGTCTAACTACAGTGCTGCTAAACAAGATCCCGTCATCACCAACCGGGTCAAGCGTCTGCACCTCAAAATTCAACTCACGCCCCATCTTAACCAAAAAAGATTCATTACCCTCACGCCCTCTGCCAAAAGCATAGTCATGGCCAATCACCAGAAAACGGACTCCCAGACAGGTGTGCAGAACACGCTGCACAAAAAAATCAGCAGACAGTTCAGAAAACTCTTGTGAAAATGGAATTACCAACAACAGATCAATGTCGCTTTCAGCAATCAATTCGCGTTTCTGATCGTCAGTCGTAATGAGACAAAAACGACGGTCATCAGGACGCAAAACACGCAACGGGTGAGGAGTAAAAGTCACAACCACAGAGAGAGCAGACAGCTCTTTGGCGCGATTAGTTACCTGGCGAAAGATCTCGCGGTGTCCACGGTGCACACCATCAAAATTCCCAATGGTAACCACCGATCGATCTGCAAGAGGATTGGAAAAATCATTTGTTATCATCGTACGCATAGTTCAGTGTATATGGCACAATTTCAACCTTGAAACAACCCTGATGCCTTGACAAATCTGTCATCAGGGTTCAATAATTGCAACTCAATCTGTATACACTATTATCACGGGAGTATCCCATGATCATTGAAAGCGACTTTCTGGTTATCGGCAGCGGTATTGCCGGTCTTTCATTTGCACTTCAGGCTGCTGCACACGGAACTGTTTCTATTGTCACTAAACGTGAAATAGCAGAATCAGCCACCCGTTATGCCCAGGGAGGCATAGCATCAGTCTTTTCAAGCGAAGACTCTTTTGATGCTCACGTGGAAGATACGTTGGTAGCAGGTGCAGGCATTTGTCACGAAGATGTCGTACGAATGGTGGTTGAGGAAGGCCCCCAAACCATAAAAAACCTGATTGAGTGGGGAGTTAAATTTACTACCACCACAAAGGGAGATGAGTACGACTTAACCCGTGAAGGCGGCCATAGCGCACGCCGGATTTTGCATGCCGAGGACATCACCGGTCGCGAAATTGAACGTGCATTGGTGGAAGCTGTCAGGCAAAACGCCAACATTCAGGTTTTTGAAGATCACATAGCCATTGACCTGCTCACTTGCGCTAAACTGGTCAGACAGCCGGTCAGTGACAACTGCTGTCTTGGCGCGTATGTGCTCGATATCAAACACAAAGCCGTCAAGACCTTTTCCGCTGGCGCAACTCTGCTTGCCAGCGGCGGTGCAGGCAAGGTGTACCTCTACACCTGCAATCCGGATGTCGCATCAGGGGATGGTGTTGCCATGGCCTATCGAGCCGGTGCAACCGTTGCAAACATGGAGTTCATGCAGTTTCACCCCACCACCCTCTTCCACCCCAATGCAAAATCATTTCTCATATCTGAGGCGGTTCGGGGCGAAGGTGCAATCTTAAGACGTCGTGACGGTACGGCATTTATGGAGAAGTACCACCACCAGAAAGATCTGGCTCCCCGTGACATAGTAGCTCGTGCCATTGACAATGAAATGAAGACCTATGGTGACGACTGCGTCTATCTGGATATCACCCACGAGCCTGCAGATGTAGTCAGAAACAGGTTCCCTAATATTTATCAGACCTGTATGGAGTATGGACTGGATATGACTAAAGACTGGCTACCGGTTGTTCCTGCAGCTCACTACCTCTGTGGCGGTGTACTGGTAAACACCCACGGCCAGACTGACCTGCGTGGATTATATGCCATTGGTGAAGTTGCCTTTACCGGCCTGCACGGCGGCAATCGACTCGCCAGCAACTCTTTACTTGAAGCTGCGGTCTACGCCAGTAAAGCAGCAGCACATGCAATTAACGCATTAGCATCCAAACCGGTCACAAGACCCGCCGCGCTCCCTGAATGGGATTCAGGCACAGCTACTAATAGCGATGAAATGGTTGTAGTTTCTCAAAACTGGGATGAAATCAGACGTTTTATGTGGAACTATGTAGGGATTGTCCGCTCAACCAAACGCCTCGAACGAGCCATGCGTCGAATAAAACTTATTCAGGCAGAGATTGAAGAGTACTATTGGAACTTCATTATTACCTCTGATTTGATTGAATTGCGTAATCTGGCTAACGTAGCAGAACTGATCATTGCCTGTGCCCAGCAACGCAAGGAATCCCGAGGGCTACACTACACAATCGACTATCCTGAACGGGATGATGTTAACGGTAAAAAAGACACGATACTAAAAAAACAGTTTTAGAGAGGCATCAGTGGATATCAATGATATAAGACAACGCATAGACCTGCTGGATGATGTCTTACTCAGAATTTTTAACGAGAGGGCTCGTCTCGCATTGGAAATAGGGCACCACAAGAAACTTCTTGATCTACCTGTCTATGACCCATCCCGTGAAAAGCGTATTTTTGCACGGATGAAGGATGACAATCCTGGTCCTTTAGATGACGGGGCGATTGTACGTCTGTTTGAACGAGTGATTGATGAATCCAGAAGACTTGAAAGGATCATGACGCAACAGGAGGAGCAGAAGGAATGCTAATTATTACAAAGAAAAAAGCCTCTGAAGAAGCTTTAGACCAGATCAAGGAATATTTGGTTACCAACGGTTTTGACTTCCATCAATCAACCGGTGCTGACCGAACCATTATCGGTGTCATAGGTGATACGCACACACTTGAAGAAAACATCATTATGAGCATGCATGGAGTACATCAAGTTATTCGTATAAAACCAGATGAATAGCGGCATAAATTGCACACATGAAAACGACAACGCCACTCACAAACATGAGTGGCGTTGTCGTTTATAAACTACCGACTATAGTGTACTATTTAAAATACGGGGTGTAATGAATATCAGTAGTTCGCTTTTATTTTTTGAGTAGCTCGAAGATTTAAATAAGTTTCCTAAAATAGGTACATCCATAAGCCAAGGGACACCTTCTTGACCTTCAGATTCACTATCAACAAAAATACCACCAATCACTGTTGTTTCACCATCCTTCAATAACATCTCTGTAGTTGCCTGCTTCTTGTTAATTGGCGGGGTTGTAGATGTAGAAGTGGTATCAGGCGCATCATTCTTAGCGTCAACCTTTAATACGATCGTACCGTTATTGTTTATATGCGGTGTAACCTCAAGAGACAAAGCTGCCTCAACAAATTTTGTTTCAACCTTATCAGATGTAGAAGACACATACGGAATCTGCTTACCCTGTGTAATTTTAGCGGATTTATTATTTAACGTTGCAACCTTTGGAGAAGATATGATTCGTATCAAACCTGCTTTGGCAGCAGCATTCAACCGCATTGAAAGCTTAACATTAGCACCAATTGTTCCGAAAGTGATATCAGCAGCACCGGTTGTACTGCCGATAGATGATGTCCCAGGTGTACTAGTAATACCTCCAAAGACAGAATCAACACTTTGAACAAGCCTTTTAGCATTTAAATCTTTATCAATACTCCAACTCACACCTAAAGATCGTGAGAAATCAGATGTAGCCTCAACTATTCTGGCCTCAATCATGACTTGCTTTTCTGGAATATCCAGGTCTTTCAATATTTTACCCATATCAGCCAGAGCGGCTTTTACATCTTTAACGATCACCTTATTAGTACGGGCATCAGAGGTAATAACACCACGTTCAGTTTTCAGTGCGGCAAACTGAGTAACGATTCCGGCTAAATCAGCATAGTTGACTTCAAAGATTCTGGTATCAAGTGGCTCAGACTTAAGTGTTGCTTTGCGTACTTCCAATTCTTCATCCATCACTGACTTAAACTTACCCTTACCCCGAATCAGAATAATATTGCCTTCTTCTCGTTTATCAAGACCTTTCGTATCCATAATAATGTCAAGAGCATGGTCCCAAGGTACATTCACCAGCTTCAGGCTAATGGTACCAGTTACTTCATCACCAAGGACAAAATTCTTGTTACTTACTTCTGAAAGAAGCTGAAATATTTTACGCACTTCAGCATCAGCAAACTCAAGTGTCACCTTGCGACCCACGTACTTGGATTTTCCAGTAACTGGTATAGAGTCTACAACTTTTGACAAATTATCATCTGTAAGTGGTGGTGTAGCAACGGCAGAAGATGCCTTTTGGGTCGAAACGGCCTTAAGCTGTTCATTTGAAGATTTTTCAGCTGTAGCTGGATGTTTTACATCAAGATACACAACGTCTGCTTCACGACGCAGTTCATAGGCGGCATCAGTCTTCAAGCTAACGCGAATAAGTACATCTTCACTGGCTTTGGTTTTGACCAGAACTGGTGTAACCCGAAGCACAGGAGAAACGAACTCACGCGCTTCCAATGAACGTTGCAGGTTCCGAGGCAACTGAGCATTCCTAATTCTAAAAGACAGAGTACCAGCAGCCTTAACTGGCTCATCAACAACAGGTGATCCAGCCAGTTTAAGAGTGATACGACTGATTGAATCTACTACCTGGAAATCAATTGAAGTAACCTGCGCTACAGATTCCTCAGCAGTTGCTTTCGCTGTGACAGGACTAGATTTTGCAGGAGAAAGAGTAGCAACTTGTCCGCCTTTAGATGATGGTACAAAAACAACATTTAATCCGTTTGAAGTGTTCTCAAATGTTGCATCTGGTAGCGAGCCCCCCTGGGAATCAAATACTATTCTGATTTTATCAGCATAGCTCCCAACCCGTGCAGTAGAAACACCACCTTCATTTAACTGCACCAGCTTATTAACCATCGTAGTCTTAGCGTTAAAAATATCAACTACAACACGCTCAGGTTTGTTTAGACGGAAAGTTTTAAAATCTTTTATTGGGGCTTGAGATACAATTGCAATTTTACCATCACGTGCAACTACATCCGTAATAACTGGCTGCGTATTTTCTAAATTAATTGGTGCATCTTTTGACACTTCAGGCTTAGGTTGTACTGATGCCGGTTCAGACTGTTCAGGTGTAACTGCATCATGCTTAACCTCTTGTACTTGAGCCTGAACCTTGAAACCAGGAAAACTTATTCTAAGTTCACCATTTTTTTCAACGGAAGGTGTAATTATTGGCTCTACATCCTGAGTAAGATATACTTCCATGCGGGTTAAAACACCTGCATCGGTATCGAAACGTTTTAAGGTCACACTCTTGACAGGTCCGTTTTTAACATGCAGGTCAGAGAGAGTGTCAAGAGGAACAGCTTGCGAAAAATCAACAACTAATCGGTGGGGAGATGATGTTTTATAACTGGTGTATGTTGCAGGGGTAGTAGCTGTGATCACAAGCTCAGATGAGGGCCCTTCTCCCTGCATTTGCATGGCTTGAATTGTTATCGGTGACACGCTATTTTTCCCCGCACTAGCTTCAGCCAATTCAGGTCCAATACCAGTACCAACAATTAGTGTGGTACTAAGGACTACCAGTAGCACAGACTTAAGTTTCATAATCCATTTCATCGGCAACACTCCTTACGGTTTCCGCAGCAAGGGAATTCGAATTGTTTCTTTACGTGTTTTGTTGTTGTCATCTTGAAACTGCTCAACAACATCAACCCCTGAAGTTTCAATACGGGTAATCTTCCCTTCGTTTTTACCTATTGTCATACCTGATTTAAGCACGTAGCCTTTCCCTGCCGGATCAACCACCATAGCCTTATTGCCCTTTGAATCTGCTACAACGCCAATGAGTTTAAACTGAGACACATCAAAACTATGAATAGGCAATAGCACCTTCGCATCTTTCTTTTGTTTAGCTAACTCTGCAGGTGATAATGTTTTAACTGAAATATATGGTTTAAAAGGATCTTTTTTTGTACCAAAATCGAGTTGGTTAGCCGTAACCGGCAGTAGTTTGACGGTGCTCACAGGTTTCTGGATTGCTTGCTGTGGTTGTAACGTTGAAGGTGCAACCGGCTGGGGCGAGACCGGTGTTGTAGTCTCTTTTTTCTTGCAGGCCACAGTCAATAAAGACATGCAAAAAACAATAAAAACAGCAATTATTACTTGGTAGCGTTTATTTTTTTTGTTTTTTGGTATCATTTGCGATCTCTTCCTTGCCAAGGAACCGGAACGTGGTTGCCAAGCAGTTTACCTTAGTCATCATCCGGTTATTAACATTTTTTACTTCAACAAAATCTACATTGGTTATATTTACGATTCGTGGAAGGTTCGCTACAGCTGCAAAAAAATTGGCAACACTGAAATAAGAGCCAGACACCGTAATATCAACCGGAACATCAGCATAAAAATCTTTTTTCATTTCAGGTCTTGGCTTAAAAACCAGAAAATCTAGTCCCGCATTTTTCCCGATAGTGGTAATGCTGGTTAACAGGGTTGGAATTTCCTTTGAGTTTGGTAGTTCCGTCAAGGCTTTTTCCAACTCAAGATTCAAGCTATTGTATTCTTGTTGTATCTTTGGCAGATTATTGGCAATTCGTGTTTTTTCCTCAACCTCTGACTGCAGCTTGGCATGCTGTTCCTTCAGCTGTATCAGCATTTTATGCTTTGGCATATATACGAACCAGATTAAGGCTAAAGCCTCAAGTAAAAGGACAACCACAAGAATACCAAGCTTTTGTTTATTTGGTAATTTCAATATTCTTTCAACTCTTGGATCCATATCTCGTTCCTTTTACTCTATCTGTTGAACTACACTACTTCTTTGGCTCTGCAACTGGCGCTTGAGATTCAAGTTTAAAAACTATATCAAATCTCTTTAATTTATTACCATTGATATCCTTTTGTTCTGACACAACGAGATCAACTTTTTCATATTCTGGTGATGCTTCCAATGCCCGAATGAACTGCGCAATTAACTCTTCATTGAATGCCAGACCTGATATTGAGATATCTCTTCCATTTTCTTTATACTTCTCAAGCCACAGCTGATCAGGAGTTACGCTACTTAAAGTAGCCAAGCGAGTTGCCGGACCAGTCTTGTTTTTACGTAACTCAGCCAAGACATCCAGCTTCTTTTTCACCTCGTCCTTCAGTTTTTTAATCTGGTCAAGTTTACCAATCTTATTCTTTAACTCACTGATCTTGGCGTTTGCAGCAGTGATGTCATTTTGAGTGCCTGAAATCTGGCCCAACTTAACCAACCACAGTGCTAAAATAATTATTAAAACAGCCACAACAGATGTAGCAGCAATAAATATTTGCTGGAGGGCTGTTTCTTTCTTTTTAGCAGCACGAACCGGGAGTAAGTTTATCCTGATCATTTATCCCCAACCCTCCGTATAGCCAGCCCCACGCCAACCACCATAAGTGGTGCGATCTCCTGTAGATATTCAGGATCAAAATCTTTTTCGTTATACCTGATTCGCTCAAACGGATTAATAAAATCCACATTAATTCCGAGCTTTGCTGCAACCGCTTCTTTTAAACCGGACATCTTTGAGCAACCACCGCACATACTTATCCGTATAATCCGCTCTTCACCCGATGCAGTTGAATTATAAAAATCAACCGATCGCCTTATCTCTTGTGATAATGCATCATTAACCCGACTGACAACATCTGACAATGGCCCACTCTGCTGCTGCACCGCCAACATTTTCATTGTTTCAGCATCACTGGCACTCACACCTAGCTGTTTTTGAATCTCTTCAGTGTACTGATTACCACCCATTTGTACATCACGCGTAAAAAGAGATGTTTCACCCTTAACCACATTAATGTTCATTACGCCAGCCCCGACATTAACCAGTGCGCGAACATCGTTTACAGGCTCAATGTTAAGCTCAAAAGCATTTTGAACGGCAAAGGCATCCACATCCATTACACTTAAACTTAAGTCGGCATCATTAAACACAGCGACATAGTCATTTATGATATCTTTTTTGCTGGCAACCAGTAAAACCTGTATCTTTGATGGATCGAGCGGATCTGTTCCCAATATTTGAAAATCAATATGCACATCCTTAATATCAAAGGGAATATACTGTTCTGCCTCCCAACTAATCTGATCTTCCAACTCTTCTGATGTCATGGTTGGTAACGAGATCTTGCGAATAATCACTGCATTGCCTGAAATAGAACATGCAACATCCCGTGTTTTAATCCCGAGACTGGTTACAAGCTTCTTTACAGTGTCAACCACTGCAGCTGTATCCATAAGGCTATTATCGACAATTGCCTCAGGAGGGAGCGGCAGAACAGCGGCATTCAGCAGCTGATAGCCCTCTTTAGTCGGCCACAACTGCACCAGCTTGACTGAGCTGGAGCCGATATCAATGCCTACGAGGTCCTTTTTCTTGTTAAATAATCCAAACATGACCCGTACCTGTCATCCCTGTTCTTGAAAGACCTTATCCCGGTCTTCCAGCGTGTAGCCAAGAGCTAAAATGATCTTGCGCATAGTCTCAACCCGACAGCTTTCACCACGTTCTATCCTGTCAACAGTAACGGTTGAAATACCAGCCTTACGCGCAAGCTCGGACTTGCTCATCAGCTTTTTTTCTCTTAACTCTCTTACTCTATTTGGCATTTTCATGGGTATCCCAAAACTTTAACTGTTGTCTTCTGTTTACCGCGTTTTTATTCTTTGTCAATAAATTTTATAAAATTATATATAAATAAAAAAAATGGCACAACATAGTGTGCCATTTTACCAACAAACCACAATATACTCCGCTCTTCAAAACACACACTTATTTGATACAAACTCTCCTGACCTCGTGAATATCTGTCAACCCCTGAAAAACTTTCAATATTCCGTCTTGCTTTAAACTGGTCATCCCATCCTGTACAGCCTGTGTACGAATATCATCCGTATCAGCGCGGCGCTTGACCAGATACTTAAGATGATCAGTTGCGTCCAGCACCTCATGAATGCCTAGTCGTCCCTGATAACCGGAATGCCCGCATAACTCACATCCGTGTGCTTTAGCCAAGACAACACGATCTAAATCTATCCCGGTACCAGCAAACACATCCCGACCATACTCGTCGACCAAATCATCCAGCTCTGCCTGATCAGGCGTATAGGCTTCCTTGCAACCAGAACAAAGCCTTCGGGCCAGGCGCTGAGCCAGGACACATAAAAGTGAATCAGAAAAGCTGTAGGGATCAAGCCCCATCTCAAGCAGCCGAGTAACTGTTTCTGGCGCGGAATTGGTATGCAGGGTTGAAAAGACCAAATGTCCGGTCAAAGATGCTTCCACAGCTATCCCGGCGGTTTCTTCATCACGCATTTCACCAACCATGATCACATCCGGATCAAGCCGCAAAAATGAGCGCAATGCAGCAGCAAAGGTAAAACCTATTTTGGGATTAATCTGAACCTGACGCAGACCTATCTGGGTGATCTCCACCGGGTCCTCAGCAGTCCAGATCTTGCGGTTGGTCGAATTGATCATTCCCAGACCAGAGTGCAACGTAGTAGTCTTACCGGAGCCGGTAGGCCCTACAACCAGCACTAAGCCATAGGGGCTTTGCAAACTTTGCTCAAAAACCTGTCTATTACGCTCTGTCAGGCCGAGCTGAGCAAAAGAGATCGGCTCTCCACTGGTTAAAATCCGGATTACAACATCCTCCAACTGCCCAACAGTAGGCATGGTTGCAACACGTAGTTCTATATCAAGTGGCCCAAATTTTTTAAAATCAATTTTACCGTCTTGCGGCCTGCGACGATCCGCAATATCGAGATCCGCCATAATCTTGATCCGGGAAGGAATGGCAAATTTGTACTTATAAGGTATTTTTTGATAAACAATACACTGGCCATCAATCCTGATCCGGACCGTCACATCTCTCTTACCAGGGTAAGGTTCGATATGGATATCAGACGCTTTCTTCATATATGCGTCATAGATAATCTTGTTAACCAGCTTGACAATAACAGAGTCTTTCTCCGTTACCTTACGAACCTCTTCCTCAACCTCCGGCTCATCAACTGCTGATGTCTTATTCAGAAGCTCCGAAATACTATCAGGCACCAAATCAAGGTTAACCTCATCCATTGCATTGGTACTGGACGCCAGATCAACCCGATACAGCGATTTAAGTGCACGCAGCACACTGGCTTCTGAAGCTATAACCGAGATAATCTTCAGACGGATACTATCTTCAAGCTGCCTGATGTCATGGTGCCGCAAAGGCTGGGCCATGGCCAATGTCAAAGTATTTCCAATCATCGAGATTGGAACCAGCAGGTGCTTTTGTGCGTAGACAGAACTGATGTAGCGAGACAGCCCGGGATCAAGGGAAATGGCGTTGATTTCAACATACGGCAGATCAAACTGAGCCGCTACAGAGCGAGCCAACTGTTCTTCATCTATAAAACGCAGCTTTAATAGTGCCCGTTCAAGAGGAATATCATTCTGACGACTTAACTCCCTGGCCTGCGAGAGTTTCAGCTGATCAATCATCCCCTCTTTCAGCAGGATATCAGCCAGTTTTCTCCGCTTGTTCTTTTGGTCCAGTACAAGTGAAAGGTCACTCTCCCGAATATATCCCAAACGGCATAACAGCTGACCAACGGTCTGATCAGGGAACATCTTCTGCATTTCAAGGGCTTCATCCAGCTGTTCCTGGCTGATTAATCCTTGTTCTATCAGCAGTTCTCCCAAACGCTTGGTAATCATGTCAGACCTAACGTTCCTGAACCTGATAGCCGTGGTCGTAGAGCAGCTCTCGCATGGAATTTTCAATCGGACGATCAGTCAACATAACTGCACCTCCTCCTGCCACGGTGTTCTCAAGCATGAATCCTGACATTTCAACTGAATATTGGCCAGCAGGATCTGCGAGCAACAGGTGGGAGGCATAGCTTGAGGGAAGATCCATCCGCGAGAGGAGCTTGGTTGCAACCGTCTTGAAACCATCTTGCGGCTCAAGAATAACCACCCGATACCCCTTGGTTTCCAATAGCCTGAACAGCGTATAGGCAATCGGGTCACCGGTGAATCTCGTCACCACAAAACGCTTTCCACTGTGTTCAAAATAGCGCTCTGCAGCTACCGAAAGACCGACACCGGTTTCTGCAGCCCTGAATAACTCGACACGACGACTACGTTCAGCCGGCACAGTCAGCGTTTCAAGGACAAGGTCAACGGTTTGCACCTGACTCTGGTCGGATGCGTGTACAACACGGTGACGAAGCGGGACAGGAGTATGAGTTTGATCAGCAAAAGGTTCAGCGTATCTAAAACCTTGTGTCTTTAAATACTCAGTCAGACGATGAGGCAACCGCTGACGTGAAGCACTTACCAGCACAACCTCATTACGCATAACACTTTCTGCATTTGGTTCAACCTTGAAATCGCTCCTTATTCTTATCTGTGGATCCTTTCCAAAGGCCATTACAGGCTGTTCTTCGACCGAGTAAAATCCTCCTGACAACAAAAGTGCCCCAAGAAAGCGGCGAGCGTCTGTTGTAGAAGCGGTTACAACACGAACTTTTCTGTCCTTTTCTTGAATCAGGGTTTGAACCAAAGGGGGCAGTGAGCCATCAACATCCAGCAGTAGTGTGCTCCCATCGGCCGCCTTAAATAACGGATAACGAGCAGGGTCTATTGATAGTTCAAAGGTGTCTGATTTAAAAGACAACGGCTGCAATTGAGAATCACCGGGGGGGACCAATGCATCCCAGAATGAACGCGCCTTCTGAACATCTGGAATAGCGTTGTTTGAGGCACCACCTGCGGACACTTGAAATGCTGAAACTGGCTGTTCATGCAAGTTTTTTTGCAGTGCAATCAGTTTTTTATGGGTTCTGCTTGTACGATGAGCTGATCTACCACGGCTTGATTTCTCTTGATGTGCCGAACGTACAGTTTTTTTTTGCACCTGAGCAGGGTCAAGCTCAAAACGGGGGTCCATGGCACTACTGAGCTGCGGGGAGCACACAAAAACAAGAAATGAAAACAAAAGTAAAAAAACAAACGATCGTTGCAGAACCATAGCAGTTGAACCCCTCATGGTGTAGGTGCATAGACAAAGGCTTTGATCGGCCCATTTGAAGTTGAACGATAGATCAGCAGATCAGCCTGACCGGAAAGCGTTGCCCGCTCCAGCCAGACTCCCCCTTTGCGCTCCTGGCGACCTGACTGATACTGTTCTTTGCCGGTCAGGTCACGCAACACCTGTTTAAGCTCTGATAGTGGAATACTGCTGTCATTAACTGCAATCACCTGAACTGCATGTAACCGGCCATCAGCATGAAACAGGCGATAGTCTCGCCGCGCTGACAGATAACGAGACCAACCTGGCTTCTTGTTGGAAAACGACGTATCGCGCTTTGCCTGGGCAACAAACCTCGGAGGCGTTTCAGTATTGTTACCTACAGGCGGCGACACAGCTGCAGGTGTTTGTACAGAGCTGACGGCTGGTTGCACAGCCGGCTGCTGTACTGGGCGTACCGGCAGGTTTTGCTTAACAACAGGTGGATCAATAGTATCTGCACCCCGTTTCTTCAACCAGAACAGCACCATTCCAAGTAACAGGACCGTTATCAAGACTGCAACACCCCAGCGTCTCATCCGCTTACGACCCTTGTATTCTTCTTCAAAAGCCAGCAGTAACGTGTCCACTGGAACAGAATCATCTGCAGCCGCGGATGACTGGTTTTGCGTATGAGGCGCCGTACCTGAAGCCTGTTGTTCAGATCTTACAGACTGTTCTGGCAGCGGTTGTCGCAAAAAAGCAGGGGGTTGTTTCCCGGCCATTAACGGGTCCCTTGGCACTGGCGCTTCCAGCGTTTCTGATAAAGATACAGGTGGTTTGATTTTGGCTGCATGGGGCTCGGCCGGTGGACCACCAGGCAGATCATGATCAAAAACTGTATCTGAAGAGGGGACACTTGCAGCGGGACCTGTAATTTTAGGGGGGACAACATTGGGTACGTCAGCGACATCTTTGTTTTCAGCAATTAACTCATCCACCAACTGGTCAGCAAGAGTTGGTGTTGGCAATGCTTCTGATTCAGGAACAAGAGACACCGGCTCAGAGGGGGCGTTATAGAGCATATCCCAACGATCGCCAAACAGCGACTGCAGGGCTGTACGCAAGACCTCACAGACCTTCTCAAAAGGGGCTTCAAGATCTACCAGGTGGCTAAACAGGCCTGGCACCAGCTTGGCTTTGGAATTTCCCTCATGCATCAGGATAAAACCGGGGGCACCGTTACCCAACAGCAGCTGAATGTGCCGTGCAACGCTTTCACCGGTTACCCCGGCTATCTGTTCCTGAATACAGACTGCTACCGGACGCTTTTCAAAAACATCTTTCAAGCCATGGTCAAAATCATCAACCACATCAATACGAATCTTGAGTACCTGCTGAAAGTGGACTCGCAACAGTTCTGCTCGTGGGCTGTTTGAAATAAAGAGTAAGTTGATCATATTCACCTATATTACGAAGGTGTTTCTTTATTACACGGGAAATTGCGCTTGTCAACATCATGAAATCACATAATTTCGGTACGGGACAATTAGAAAGCTTCAAAACAAACCGGGTATATAAATATTTTGACAGCATACTGACTATCAGTATAATGAACTATCTTTTAAAACAGGAGTCATCATGTACGATATTGAAAAAAGCATTGGCTTTTTGTTGGCCAAAGCCCATCAACGTGGTTGGGCGCTCTTTTCAGAAGAGATCGGTCGATATGAACTGACACCACCACAGTTCAGTCTCCTGGCTTTTCTCTGGCAACAAGACGGGCTGACGCAGACCGAATTATCTGAAAAGACCCAGATTGACCGCACCACCATCGGTGGCCTGCTTGACCGGATGGCCCGCTCAAACCTGCTGGAACGTCGTCCCCACCCCCAAGACAGACGCGCCCACCTGGTGTATCTAACTGAACATGGTAAAAAACTGGAGCCAGAGCTAACGAACCTTGCCCACGATGTGCTGAACCGCTTTACTGCCGGGCTTTCTGAAAAAGATAAGCAGCAGCTGAGAATCATGCTTGAGATACTGCGCGGAGAAAGGAAAAACGATGCCACGACTGCTGCTTAAAGCATTCCTGTACACACTTGGCTTGCTGTTGATCACACAAACGGGTTATAGCGCCCCGCTGTCCCTTGCAGACTGCCTGAAATTGGCCAAAGAGCGTAACCCATTGTTAAAAACAGTCCGTTGGGATCAGGCGATTGCCAGCCAACAGATCCGCCAGTCAGACAGCAGTCTCTATCCCAGAGTGGACCTGCAGGGTGGCTACACAGCCCAGCTTGAAGCCCAGGCCATGAAGATTAATGGTATGACCATGGAAACCCAGCAAAGTTCCTACGGGTTTGCCAATCTGGCTGCAACTCAGACCATCTATGACTTTGGCCGCAGGAGTGCCCGTCGTCATCAGACTCAGTCAGCAAGCAAGGCCGTGGAAAGTGGGATACGATCAAAAGAGCAGGAGGTGAGCCTGCAGGTTATTGAGGCCTACTTTGCCGTGCTAGAGGCAGAAAAACTGGTTACCACTGCTCAACAGGAACTGCAGACCGTAACCGAGCACCGCCGGGTGGCTCAGGCCCTGTATGACAACGGCGTGGTTACCCGTAACGATCTGTTACAGGCTGATCTACGCACGGCATCAACGCGCCAGAAATTGCTGGCCATTCAAAATCAGGTAACGAATCTTCGACTACAACTTAACTTTCTAATTGGCGGTGAACCGGGGCAGCACCCGGAACTGCAGGAACCACCCGAAGCAGTACACATAGCTGAACAGGGAGTTGACGTAACCAGGGCAATCTCAAAACGTCCAGACCTGCAGACGCTTCGCAAACAACTTGAGGTCACGGAGCATGAACTACAGGAAAGTAAAGCGCTCTTCTATCCAGAACTGTTTGCACGGGCATCCATGGATTACCTGCAAAACGACAAGGTCAGAGAGCAGGCAATCTATGCCGGTACCATTGGCCTGAAGATCAACCTGTTCGACGGCTTCGGCTCCACAGCATCCAGAGAAAAGGCTGTTAGCACCCGTTCTCGCACCCAACAGCACCTGCAAATGGCGGAACAGCAGGCACGGCTTGAACTGGCCACTGCCCAAAACGATGCCAAAGTGGCAAGAGAGCGGATTACGGTCACCAGCGAGGCGATCAAGCAGGGCGAAGAAAATCTGCGCATCAATCAAAACCGTTATCAGGAGCGGGTTGGCACAGCCACAGAGGTGCTCGATGCCCAAACCCTGCTTTCACAAGCCAGGACCGAGCATTACCGGGCCTACTACGACTACCAGATCTCCTCTGCCCGCCTGCGTAAGGCGGCTGGTGAACTATAAACAGGAGTTGAATATGGCAGAAACACCCCCAATCGCCCCCTCCCCTCCCCCCCCGGAAGAAACCGGGGCCGCACGTACCGGCCTGTCCCCGCAGCACAAGGCGGCTATCCTGGTACTGGCTCTATGCTTAATCGGTATTTGGCTCGGGTTCCGCTGGCTGATTGATGCCAGAACAAACATAACCACAGATAACGCCTTTATTGAATCAAACATCCACCCGATCTCTGCACGGATCTCGGGGACCGTAACAGCGGTCCATATAAAGGACAATCAACAGGTAAAGAAGGGTGACCTGCTGGTTGAACTTGATCCAAGCGATTACCGTGTCGCAGCGGAAAAGGCCGAGGCAGCAGTAGGTGTTGCCCTTAATGAAACCTCTGGCGACACCTCTCAGGTAGCTGCTGCCCGTGCAGCAGTACAATCGGCAAAGGCCCGGCAGGAGCAGAGCAGTCTTGATCTCAAACGTGGTGATGCCCTGTATGGCCGTGAGGTAATACCCAAAGAGCAACTGGATCGTTTGCACACAAACCAGCGCGTTGCCAATGCCCAACTACTGGAAGCGCAGGAACAGTTGAAAAAGGCTGAAGCAGTGGCCGGCATCACCAGCGGCCCCGGCGGCAAGGCGCGGGTACGCCAGAAACAGGCAGAGCTGACAGAATCACGACTCAAGCTGGGCTACACCCGTATCACAGCTCCGGTGGATGGTTACATTACCCGTAAAGGGATTGAGACCGGCGCCACCATACAGCCCGGTCAGGCCTTGATGGCGGTAGTGTCACTGAATGGCTCCTGGGTTACCGCCAACTACAAAGAGAGTCAACTCACCCATATCCGGCCAGGCCAGAAGGTAAGCTTCAAGGTGGACGCCTACCCCGGCAAAACTTTCAATGGCACGGTTGAAAGCATTATGGCCGGCACTGGCGCTGCGTTTTCTCTGCTGCCGCCTGAAAATGCCAGTGGCAACTATGTCAAGGTGGTCCAGCGGATTCCGGTCAAGATCATGATCGATCAGACCAGTGATCCTGATCATCTGTTACGGGTTGGTATGAGCGTCATCCCCACGGTGCGTACCGGACGAACCACAGGACAGGTAGTAAGGTATTTAGCCCCCTTCAACAAATGACCGAAGTACGCTCCATCAATAAATGGCTGATCGTGATCACCGTCATGTTGCCGACCATCATGGAGATCATCGACACCTCGGTGGCCAACGTGGCACTACCCTACATGCAGGGCAGCCTGAATGCCGGCACAGAGGAGATCACCTGGGTACTGACCTCCTATCTGGTCAGTAACGCCGTTGTGCTGCCGATGACCGGCTGGCTGGCCCGTATGTTCGGGCGAAAGCGTTTTCTGCTAACCTGTATCACCCTGTTTACTCTCTCATCGGTTTTGTGTGGAGCAGCCCCCAATCTGGGCACCCTGATCTTATTCAGGGTTCTGCAAGGAGCTGCCGGAGGCGCCCTGATACCGATCAGCCAGGCAATTCTGCTTGAGACCTTCCCACCCAAGCAGCACGGCATTGCCATGGCCATCTTTGGAGTTGGCGCCATGACCGGCCCGATTGTTGGACCGGCCCTGGGTGGCTGGATAACCGACCAGATGAACTGGCGCTGGATCTTCTACATCAACATTCCGGTCGGACTGATTGCAGTTGCCATGTGCACCCTGTTTATCTTTGATCCTCCCTATCTGCGGGAAGGGATGGCAACGGTGCGTAAGGTTGATTACTGGGGGCTGTTCCTGCTGACCGTCAGTATGGGGGCGCTGCAGGTGGTGCTGGACAAGGGCCAGCAGGAGGACTGGTTCAACTCAACCTTTATCATCAGCTTCAGCATCATCACGGTGGTTTCATTGGCTGCCCTGATCTGGGTTGAGCTGACCCATGAGCAACCGATTGTTAACCTGCGCCTGTTCAAAAGCATTTCGTTTTCTGCCGGAAACCTGATTATGTTTGTGGTGGGATTCGGCCTGTACAGCTCAATCATGCTGATACCGATGTTCCTGCAGACCCTTATGGGCTATTCTGCCACCGATGCCGGCATGGTCATGGCACCGGGTGGCATTGCCACCCTGCTCACCATGCCGTTTGTAGGTGCCATGCTCCAGAAACGTGATGGCCGCAAGATTGTACTGATCGGTCTGATTATCAGCGCCAGCGCAATGTTCCTGATGCAGGGGCTTAATCTACAGGCCTCCTACTGGGCCTTTGTCTGGCCCCGCATTGTGCTGGGAGTCGGGCTTGCCATGATCTTTGTACCGCTGACCACAGTCACCCTCTCCGGTATCGCCCGACAGGAGATGGGCAACGCCACCGGCGTCTTCAACCTGTTGCGTAACATTGGCGGAAGCGTAGGGATAGCCATTGCTGCTACGCTGCTGTCTCGTTTGTCACAGTTTTACCAGACCAGTCTGTCTGCCCACATTACCCCCTATAATCAGGTCTTCCAAATGCGGCTATCAGAACTGAAGCAGTCACTGATTGCTAAAGGAATGCAGGCGTTACAGGCTGACCAGACCGCCATTGCCATGATCTACGGTATGGTACAAAAACAGGCAGCAACCCTGGCCTACAACAGAATTTTCTTTATCATCGGGTTGGCGTTTCTGACCATTATTCCCTTGCTACTGTTACTGAAACGTCCAAGCCACCAGACCGGTTGAAATACATTAACCGCAATGCGGGGTTGTGCTTGTCTTTTTGACGATATTCAGGTGGCTTTTTATCCCAAAAACTAACACTTCCAACTTTAGTAACAACCGGCTCCGAGAACATCAAAGTCAGGGCATCTGCGTTATTTACGCGCTTCAACCGTACCTAACGTTACCATCATCATTTCTCTGATTATCCCCCTAACCATCAGCTATCATTTAACTCTGCCTTGTTGGTACATTTTGTGATTTGTACACAAAACGTAACTTCATCCATGCGACCCAAAATCGCCAGGTGGAGATCGGCCATGAAACGAACTGTTTTTGCAGGATTGTCACCGGTCTTGCTTTTACAACTGGAGCCATGGAGAGGATTTCGTCAGAGTCAATTGGCCTCGTCAGGCACCATAAATGCTCCATACACTGGCAACCACACCATACCCGTGCATCTTTCAAGGACGGTGTTCTTGAAATAAGAATGCCTAAAAGTGGCGAAATAAAGCAAAAAGCACATAAAATAAAGGTGGAATAGTTCTACTTTGTCAGATTCCAGCGCCAAACTGCAAATCCCCTCTTCCCCCCTTTAAATAGGGGGATTCTAAGACTTCCCCCTTTGTAAAGGGGGATTAAGAGGGGTTTGATTTTAAATGATGAGCCTGTCATTACAGCAGTTATTTCAGGCTTATCATGTGTAAAAAACGACAAAACATCAGGAGTGTCTACAAATAAGACGTTAAAAACAGGGCAATTTAGATTGTACAGATCAGAGCAGCACACCAATTCCAATAATAACATTCACAACATAGAGTGTAAGGAGAGTGAGGCCAAGCCTGAAGTGAAGGTTCCTCTGCAAAATACTGGGGCCGGCTATTTTTTTTGAAACATAAAAGAGGGAAAGTATCAGGATAACAATGAATATTCCTGCAAGCAGATGAAGCGGGTACTGAAGCACCTTGCCGGTATCAAGCAGGACCAGGGTCAAACCGGCAAAAAAACCGGCACATACGAACAAAACCAGCAGTGGTCCCATCCGACGATGCAGCTTGAGTGCACGTAGTGGCAAAGGAGTCTTTTCAAGACGTGCCCGTCTGATCTGTAAACCGTTGAAAGCGTGGTACCCAAGCAGCAGCATCAGCATAAAATTATAGGAACCGTGGACCAACCTTAAGATCACCAGTAATTCATTACTGATCAAGGGAAATTGCATTACGATTCCTTTCGTCGCTATTTAACCACTTCAATCAAGCCTTCCATCCCTTTTTCCCGGTGGGTCTTGAACCAAAGCATGCTTTTGTCGCAATATATTGGATACGTACCAATTTTGGTCGGAGTAAATCTGACTGTTTGTACTTCGGTTTTCAGTTCAAGCTTGAAGTCTATCCCGGCTTCCGGAGCATGTACCACCAGATTATGCGGTATGTATCCAGCAGTTTTTTTGACCCGTAACTCCACCGGTTTGTTTATTTTTACAATGATGTAATTGGGATCATAATAATAATCGCCACCGACTATCTCGACCTGCTGCGTCCCTTTGTCATCCACCGTTGCAACGAACCGTTTTTCCTGCCACGTGCCGTGATCATGTGACTTGACGGTATCCTCCTTGGCCGACTCAACAGCGCTAACCGTAGTGCCTGCAGCCATAAGAGCAAAAACGATGAGACTCAACCTTGATCTGAACATAAAGACCTCCTTGGATTAGATGCTGGACATAAGGGAAAGAACTGCAGTTGCATACATTCTGGATTTTTGCCCCTTACCATTATACTTTTCCAGTGCGCTCTCCAGGTCACCATTTGATGCCTTGAGCAGTTCTTCCAGAATGCTGTTGGCCTGTTCGGTCTGGGATTTAAAGGTATCCCCCGGGCACCCCCAGAATTCAGGCCGCACTTGATAGGCGCCAATCTCTCCAACCCAGCCCTCAGCCTTAATATCAAATCCGCTTTCCGTTGCAGCAATGGCAGCCAGTGCTTTCCCGTTTTCAAGAGTTCCCAGTAATTCTGCCATTTCAACAGCCAAATTGGGATCAACGCCATGCTGACGAACAAATTGCTCTATTCTTTTTGATAAAGCAGAACGTTGCTTAACAGTATAGCAACCGCCCCTGTTCTCAACGATAGATTCTGTTTTGATTTTCCTGGTGTATTCTCCTGATCCGCAGAGTGTTGGCAAGGCAAGAAACGCCAAGGTCAGAAATCCTTTTTTCACAAGTACCTCCATAACGACGCATGTAATCACGACATACCTCAAACCGGTATGCTTACGGCATAACCACAATCCATGCCATGCCATGTCAGATATTAATTGATTGATTACGCATTGTTATCGTCATGCTGATGGCTGGTAACGCTCTATCAAATGTTATGATTGGTGATGGCAATGAGTTGATAACGAACCGGAAGGCAGGAGGGAAAGCAGTTTGGTGGCGATGTAATAAAAGTTGCGGGTGTTAATGCCGTGTCATACCCGGACACGGACTGATCCAGAATGTTAATAGCGTGTCACTGACCACACTCTATTCATGTACTAGAATCATTTAAATTCGGATAGTTAGACCTGTTTTCCCCAGTTTGCAGGGGAGCAGGCATAAAAAATCATCATTGCAGATTTTTGATTGTTTTGCATAACCACCTGTAATTACTTTGTTTTAAATAAACGACCGGTCTGGCATGAAATATGGAATCACCTTTTAACGGCCAGCATATCTGGGCTTGATTTCATTCCTGCCCAGCCCAGACAAGCTGGATAAGTGCGTTAACGAAATTATTTTCTGCCTGAAAAGCGCAGAAAATAATTTCTAACTTACTAGGGTGTGTTCTCAATCACGCCATCCATATAACGGTTGAGACTAGAGTAAGCATTGCAGCGTAGTTTCTGGCCAAACGCTCATAGCGAGTGGCAATTCGTCGATAGTGTTTTGCCTTTTGA
>Ga0074197_1000793_pt1 | contig 33929 bp, 31 predicted proteins | sample EPASupsiteSAE305_FD_64526 | JGI IMG/M metagenome (GOLD analysis project Ga0074197, IMG submission 64526) | Bioremediated contaminated groundwater microbial communities from EPA Superfund site, New Mexico - SAE3-05 reassembly with SPADES | ecosystem: Environmental > Aquatic > Deep subsurface >...
CAGCTTTCCGGTGGAGAACGCCAGCGCATCGCCATCGCGCGAGCGCTGGCGAACACGCCCCGCCTGATACTGGCGGACGAGCCGACCGGCAACCTGGACACCAAGTCCAGCGCGGAAATAGTGGCCCTCCTGAAGGAACTGAACGACAAGGGCCTCGCGCTGATAGTTGTCACGCACGACCCGAATGTGGCCGCCATGGCCAAGCACGTCATCCGCATGCGCGACGGACTTATAGTGGAGGGAGCCGCATGAACATATCGGAATCGCTAAGAACCGGGTTTCTGGAGCTGTGGAGCCACAAGACCCGCTCCTTCCTCAGCTTCTTCGCCATAGCCATAGGCGTGGCGGCCTTCCTCTACACCTTCGCCACCATAGCCGGCATGCAGATGAGAATGCGCAAGGCAATGGAACTGGCCGGGCACGGCCGCATAAACATAAGCGTCGGACGAATGCGCGCGACAAGCAAGGACGCGGCGCGCTCATACCGGGAACTGTCGGTGGAGGATGCCTACGCCATACGCAGGGAATTCCCGGGCCTGAGAATGGTTTCACCGCGCTTCTTCACCTGGAACACGACACTGTTCCACGGGCCGCTGGCGGAGGGAGCATCGCTGGCAGGAGTGGACGCGGACTACGCCAAAAGCGACTGGGTATACAAATTGCGCGGGAGATTCATCACGGACGCCGACGTGGCTAACGCCTCGGCGGTGGCGGTGGTGGTGGAGGAAGCTGACTTCCCGCCCGGGAAGAAACCGGCCTGGATGAAATTCTGGTACGGAGCGGCCGGCAGGAAGGACCCGGTGCAGGACTATATTCGCCGGACCAATCTGCTAGGCGAAAAAATCCGCGTCAACGACGCAATATTCACCGTTGTAGGCATACTGGAAAAACCGACCTGGAACGACGACCCCCGCTGGTTCCGCATGAGCTATTACGACCCGGACATCTATATCCCACTGACCACGTTCCCGCGCCACTTCAAGACGAGCGGCCTGACTGAGATATCAATAGACACGGGCCGGGAAAGCAATATAGTGGACATGCAGCGGCAGATTGAGAACCTGCTGACCGCGCGGCACGGCGGACAGAACTTCGAGGCGCGCACGCTGATGGACATCGCCAAGGAGCAGATGGCAAACCAGAAGAAATGGGCCTACACCTTCCTGACCATCGGCATAGTGGCCATACTGGCCGGCGGTATAGGCATCATGAACGTAACGCTGGCGACGATATTCTCGCGCATAAAGGAAATCGGCATACGCCGCGCCATAGGCGCGACCCGCAGCGACATCCTGCTGCAGTTCATCATCGAGGCCATGATGCTGGGGCTGGTGGGCGGCATACTGGGCATAGGGCTCGGCATAGGCATGATACATTACCTCTCCGACCCGGCGGACAAGAACATGCGCTTCTTCACCTGGTGGATACCGGCGGTTTCGGTGCTGATAGCAATATTCACGGGCTTTCTGTTCTCGCTCTACCCCGCGTACAAGGCTTCAAAGCTTGACCCGGTGGAAGCGCTTCGATACGAATAGTTGAATCCCGCTGCACAAAAAACGCCGCCCCCGGAACCAAGGGGGCGGCGTTTTCTATCCGGTATAAAATCAGTATTTTCGTTCGGACTGTAGCTTGCCGGAGCGCGAATAGGCCTTGCGGCTTATTTTTCTGCCGGCCGCGTAGACATCCTCGTACATCAGGATGCCGTTGCTGTAGAATTCCTTGGCGATGCCGTCATACTTGTTGTTCTTGAAATTGGCTTCCAGGGAGAGGCGGCCTTTCTCGTCATAAAATTTGGCCGGGCCGTTCTTCATGAAATTCACGAAAGTGACCTCGGTGCGGAGCACGCCCTTGATGTCCCACTGGCGGGAAATGCCGTCCAGCATGCCGTTGACGTAATTCTCCTCCCCCTCCACCTTTCCGTCCGGGAAGAAAATGCGGTACTTGCCGTGCCAGACGCCGTCCTTGCAGGAAATCTCCTCTGCAAGAGCGCCCTTCTCGTCGAAATGGCGGACGATGCCGTTGCAGAGGTCGTTTTTCATCTCCATGACCTCACGCTTGGCTCCGCCGGGGAAGAAATTGGTCTTCAGGCCTTCGCGCCGTCCGCCCTTGTACTGGGCTTCCTCAAGCAGCCGGCCATTGGCGTCATAAAACCGCACCGGCCCGTCAGGCACTTTCACGACCGGCTTGTCGGGACGGCCTTCCTCGTTATATTTGCGGCGCGCGATTTCCTTGCCGTCCTTATAATAGGCGACTTCAAGGGGAGTTTTGTTCTTGTTGTTGCTAAGCACCTGCCAGCAGACAGTCCCGGCCGGAACGTTGACCGGCGGTTTGACGGGCCGGGCCGGGGCGGAGGCTTTTTTGTCCGCCGCGAAAGCGGGGGCGGAAAGCAGAAGGGCCGACAGAGCTATTGCCTTGTTCAGTTTCATTGGTTTTCCTTGCCTAGTTCGAAGGCCATGCGCTCAAGAGCTTCTGGCGCCAGGCAGGCGTCGTAGATTTCCTTGATGTAGGGGAAGGCCTTCTTGAAAGCCTCCACCACCACGGGGTCGAAGGATTTGCCGGATTCGGCGATTATATAATCGTATGCCTTGGCCGTTCCCCATGCGGCCTTGTAGACGCGGGGCATGCAGAGCGCGTCGAAAACGTCCGCCACGGAAACGATGCGCGCCTCTATGGGAATGGCGTCCCCCTTCAGCTTTTCAGGATAGCCGGAACCGTCAAACTTCTCGTGATGGGAAGCCGTGACCTTATAGGCAATCTGAAGCAACTGGCTTTCGGCGTTGGCCAGAATCTTGGCCCCATAGACCGTGTGCTTCTTCATCTCCTCGTATTCCTCCGGCGTCAGCTTGCCGGGCTTGAGGAGTATGGCGTCGCAGAGGCCGACCTTGCCTATATCGTGCAGGGGAGCGGCGTTCTTGATGTCCTCCGCCGCCTCTGATTTAAGGCCCATGGCGAGCGCTATCAGGTAGGCTATGACGCTGATGTTGCGCAGATGGCGGGCGGTGTCCTGCTGGTCCCGGTATTCCGCGGTTATGGCCAGCCGGTATATGGTTTCAAGCTGGGAACGGCGCACGCTTTCATAGAGCTTGGCGTTCTCGATGGCGTTGCTGGCCACGCTGCTGAGAAGCTGCATCAGGCCCTCGTCGCTTTCGTCGAACGGAGCCCCGCCCTGTTTGTTCAGGACCTGGAAAACGCCGAGCAGCTCGCCCTTGTTGTTCTTGAGAGGGACGGCAAGAATGGTTTTGGTATGGTAGCCGGTCACCTTGTCGATATCTATTGTGAAGCGGGAATCGGCGTAGGCGTCCGGTATATTGATGGTCTGGCCGGTCTTGGCCACTATGCCGGCAATGCCCTTGCCGATGGGAACGCGAATCTCGTTATGCTCCAGCCCCTGCGCGACCGTGCTCCAAAGCTCGTCCGTTTCCTTGTCTATGACAAAAACGGTGCAGCGGTCTCCGAGAAGGACCTCGCGCACCTTGTCGGCGATAAGGCCGAGCAGGATGTCCAGGCGCGGTTCGTTGGCTATCACGCTCCCGAATTGCACTAGCAGCTGCAGTTTTGTTTCTGCGTCAATTTTTCCCGGCATCAGCGGCACCAAGCACACGCAACACGACTGAGGAAATATGTTCCGCCCTGCAATGAGGATAGTATTTTTTAAGCCCCGCGGCAATTTGCACGCAGGTGAAGGCATCGTCGCACACGGCTATTTCGCCGCGGCCGGAAGCTATGGCGCGAACCTTGCGCAGCACCAGCTCCCGGTTAAGGGCGGGGCTGGAGATATAGTGCCCCTGGCAGGCCCCGAGGCAGACGTCGCCCTCCAGCTCCTGCACGCGGCCTTCCCCGAAGAAAAGCCTGAGCAGGGAAAGGGAAGGATTGTCCTCCCCGCGGGTCAGGGAGGGAGCGCCGTGGAAAGACATCCTGCCCGGACTGAAGGCCAGCTGGCGGGGCGCGCCGGATGACTCCATCCCGGCCACTATGCCGCGGCTGGAATGCCGGACTCTGTCGGCCATGCGCCTTGCCCGCGCGCGGTTGGCGTCATCGTCTATGAAAAGCTGTTCCATGTTCCTGAGGTGATTCACGCAGAAGGAACACCCACTGTATACGGGAAGCTCCTCTTCCCCGGAGGCGGCGTCACAGGCGTCCATAAAACGGAGAGCGGCGGCGCGAGCGTCCTCAAGCCTGCCGAAGTAATAGGACTGCGCTCCGCAGCACCCGCAGTCGAGCACCGGCACGCGGCCCACAAAACGCTCAAGCAGCCGCAGTGTATCCAGCCCGGCTTCCGGGGCAAGATAGTTTTCCCCGCAGGAGAGGAAGTAAAGAGCCTTGGGTGTTTCGTTTCCCGCTGGAGCCGGGCGGGCGGCGAGAAGAGACCTCAGCGTTTTAAGGCGCCCCTCCGCCAGCAGCCTGCCGGCGCGGCCCAGCCAGCCGGAACGGAGCAGGGAAGCCAGGCCGCAGGCGGATACGGCCTGAGGAACGCCCGCCTTGGAAAGGAGAATCAGATAGGAAATAAGCTTTTCGCTCTCCGGGCCCGACATGGCAAGGCGGGACAGCAACATGCCGCCCAAACCGCCGCGCACGGCCAGACCAAGAGCGCGGCGGGCCTCAAGCACATGCTCCACTGTCTTTATGGCGGAGGGGCAGGCAGAAGTGCAGGCGCCGCACAGGGTGCAGGAGGAAACGACTTCCTCAAGCCCGGCTTCCCCGTAACGGAGATTGATGCGGCCCTCGATGGCCATTTTTACCGCTTGATTGCGTCCGCGCCCCGACGAATTCTCGTCAGGGCGGAGGCGGTAGGTGGGACAGGCGGGAGCGCAGAGCGCGCAGCGCGTGCAGCGGGAGACGGAATCGTATATATGAAGGTCGCCGCCCGGCACCGCCACGAAACGTTTGGCGGGACCGGCGTCGCGGTGCCGGAAAAGCTCCGGCTGGGCGTTGGCGTGGCTGTCTGTCATTTGAATACCCCCGCGCCCTTGAATATCCACGGGCTGAACAGGTTGCGCGGATCGAAAGCGGCCTTGATGGGAACGAGGAAAGGTTCCGGCTCGTAGCAACGCGGCGGGCTCGGCCAGGAAATCTGCTCAGGCAAAGGAGCGTCCTGCCGGAAAATACGGAGGGTGACATGGGCTATCAGCCCGAACGCCCCCCAGGAGCCCCACAAAAGGCGCAGGACCTGGTAGCCAACCCCGCCCTTGAGGCCGGAGCCGCCCAAATCCACGATGGCGCCGTCCGGCAGTATGAGGCGCGCGCCAAGAAAACAGTCCGGCGGCAGGGAGAGAGCCCCGCGGGCTATGGCCCCGCCTACCGTGCCGGGGCATTTGCCGAAAACTGCGGTAAAGCCTTTAGCCTCAAGACGTCGGAGCAGTTCTCCCACGGTCATCCCCGCTCCTACGGTGACGGTCATGTTCAACTCGTCCAGCTCCACTATGCCGGCAAGAGGCAGCGTGGACAAAGGCTGGGCGCCGCGGGTCTTCAGGACTTCGGGCGAAAGCGCCGTACCCATGCCGCAGGGAACGCTGCGCACCGACTTGGACGAGCGGCGGGCTATTTCATCCGCAAGAGCTTTTGTCTGGGAAGTGACCGGGAAAAGAGGAGGACGGACATCGGCCACGTCTTCCTCGCGCGGGATGGTGACGGGTATTATCTTTTCCGGATTGAGAAGATTCAAAGGGTCTGCCGCGGCCTTTATCCTGCCCAGCAGGGCGACAGTTTCCGCCGTGCAGCACCACGCCACGAAGAAGCGCCTGTCCACGCCTATGCCCTGCTCGCCCAGCACGCAGCCGCCAAGGGCGGTGCTGGCCTTGATGACACCGAACGAGGCGCGCTTGGCGTACAGGCTTTCGGAGCGGGAGCGCTCGTCGAAAAGGAGGTAGGCGCATATGGTCCCGTCGCCGGGACGGAAAGAGAAGCGGGAGCGGGTGTCGAACTCGGCCGACACGCCGCGCAGCGCGAAATAGGCTTCCTTGGCCCTGCCCGGCGGCACGCATACCGCCTGCGAAAGAACGGTCGGGGCGAACCCGGTGATGGAATTCTTGCCGAAAAGATACTTCGCCTTCAGCGAGGCGAGGCCGTCGTAACCGTTGGCGGCGGAACACTTCCCGCCGTGAGCGGAGAACACGGAATGGACCTTTGGCAGGAGTTCGGCGTCGATTCCGGCGAGCCCGTAAAGCAGCGTGACCTCGCCGTCCTCCATGCCCATGGAGTCGGCGCTGTCGTAGCCTTCCAGAAAGGAGGGCAGAAAGCCCAGCGCGGCCAACTCTGAGCAGGCGTCGAACGCACCGGCCCCTTCGGGGAACACGCAGAGGACGGCGGCGTAATCCGGCGGCATCTTTTCTATGCGCAGCTTGAAACGGGTTGCGATGGCGAGCGTCCCTTCGGAACGGCAGAAAAAACCGGGGAGGTCCGGCCCGGGAGCGCCGCGCTTCCATTCCGCGAGCGAACCATCCGGCAGGACCGCGTTCATTTCAAGCAGCCAGCTTGAGAAGGAACCGTATCTGAGATAGCCGGGGCCGCAGGAGTTTTCGGCCGCCATGCCGCCTATGGTGCAGAAGTCCGCGCTGAGCGGGTCCGGGCCGAAGCACCAGCCCTCGGCGTTAAGCTGGGCGTTAAGGTCGGACAGACGGACGCCCGGCTCCACCAGCGCGTAGCCGGCGGCTGTATCCACCTCGAGAATGCGGTTGAACCCCTGCATGTCCAGCACCACGCCGCCCTTGAGGGGGGCGCAGCCGGCGCAGAGATTGGTGCCGGCGCCGCGCGGCAGGAATTGAAGGCCGTCCCGTCCCAGGAGCGCCACTATGCGGGCGAGCTGGCTTTCCGACGAAACACGGAAGACCGCCTCCGGCCTGGCGCGGGCCATGCCGAAGTCGTAGGAATGCAGGGCGAGAGAAGCGTTGTCCTCCCTGAAGTTGCCGCGTCCCGCCGCGCGGGACAATTCCTCCCGCACGGGGGACAGCCTGTCTTTTACGAACATTATTTAGAGGCCGGTTTGAGTTTCGCCGTGAAATGCGCCAGCACGGCGGGTATCTCCACGGGCAGCAGGCCGCGGATGTTCTTTTTGTGTTTGGCAAGTTCGCCGAACACTTCTATGACGTAATCGATATGGCTCTGGGTATAGACGCGCCGCGGTATGGTGATGCGGACGAGGTCCATCGGAGCCGGCAGGAACTTGCCGTTTTCATCACGGCGGCCGAACATGAGCGTGCCTATCTCGACGGTGCGGATGCCGCCCTCGAGGTAAAGCTCGCAGGAAAGGGCCTGCCCGGGCAGAAGGGAAGGGGGTATGTGCGGCAGGAACTCGCGCGCGTTGACGTAGACCGCGTGCCCGCCGGGAGGCTCCACTATTGGCACGCCGCACTTGCGGAGGCCGTCGCCCAGATAGGCGGTGGAGCGGAGGCGGTAGTCCAGATACTTCTCGTCAAGCACTTCCTTCAGGCCTATGGCCATGGCCTCAAGGTCGCGTCCGGCAAGGCCGCCGTAGGTGGTGAAGCCCTCGCCCAGTATAAGCTGCTGGCGGGCCTTGTCCGCCCAGCCCTTGTCGTTAAGCGCGAGGAAACCGCCGATATTGACCAGCGCGTCCTTCTTGGCGCTCATCATGCAGCCTTCGCCATAAGTGAACATCTCTTTGGCTATGGACTCCACAGTGCGGGAAGAATATCCGGCCTCGCGCGCCTTTATGAAAGCGGCGTTTTCCGCGAAGCGGGCCATGTCTATGAAAACGGGTATGCCGTGCGCCTTGCAGATTTTATGCACGGCCTTCAGGTTCGCCATGGAAACGGGCTGTCCGCCGAGAGAATTGTTGGTGACCGTCATTATGCAGAGGGTGATGTTCTCGGGGCCCTTCTCTTCGATGAAAGCTTCCAGGGCCTTGAGGTCCATGTTCCCCTTGAACGGGGCGGGCTTGCCGAAATTGAGGGCTTCCTTTACCGGGAGGTCGACCGCGCACGCGCCGGAGCATTCGACATTGGCGCGGGTGGTATCGAAATGGGAGTTGGAAACGGTGTACTTGCCCTTTCCGCCGGCGAAGGAGAACACTATCCTCTCGGCAGCGCGGCCCTGATGGACCGGGATGACATATTTGTAATTGGTAAGGTCGCGGACGGCCTTTTCGAAATTGAAGAAACTGCGGGCTCCCGCGTAGGACTCGTCGCCCCGCATCATTCCCGCCCATTGTTCGGCGGACATGGCTCCGGTTCCGCTGTCGGTCAGGAAATCGAGCAGGACTTCCTCGGCCTTTATGGCGAACATATTGTAATGGGCGCGCTTGATGATGGCTTCGCGTTCCTTGCGGGTGGTAAAGCCGAGAGGTTCCACCATTTTAATTTTGTGCGGTTCAATTATCGTTTTCCACTTCCAGTCTTTAATAAGCATAAGCCTCCGGAATATAAGTTTGGGATAAAACGTCAGTGCCTAGGTATAAGGAGCAGGGCGCCGAGGCGTTCCAGCAGGAACGCGAAAAGGATTATCAGCAGGGCCCCGGCCGCCACGCGGAGCTTTACGTCCCCCGCGGCGCGGGCGGCCCAGAGGGGCGCGGGCTCCATCTCCACAGCGTGCCAGCTTGTGCCCTCCACCGCAGAAACGGACGTGTAGAAATGCCCACGGCCCGGGATGGTGACATAGCGGGCGGAAGCCCCTCCCCGCAGCATGGACATGACCTGCGGCGGGAGCGCAGCCCCCGGCGTCCGGGCGGAAAGCCCTTTCGAATCGGCTATTATAAGTCCGTCGCCATCCGTGACGAAACTCTCGCCGGGTTCGTAGCCCGCGCGGGAAATGCGCAGCAGGTCATAAAGTCTGGCGAGGCTGACTATGGAGAAAACCGCTCCGCAGGGCTTGTCTCCGTCCTTGCAATAAACGGGTTCGGAGGCGACAAGCACGGGCGGCAGGTCTTCGAAACGGGAAACGCGGCCGAGGGCCTGTCCGCGCATGGTCTGGAGGAAAATCTCGTCTTTTGAAAAATCCTTTTTGCTCCCGGAGAAGTCCCCGGAGGAGAACACGGCCCGGCCGGAAGCGTCGGCAAGGCTTATCTGGAAGTAAATATCGGGCGCGGCGCCGCGTTCGGCCTCCAGCATGCGGCCCCGTTCCGCCCAGGAGGCGGCGCGGAAGCGCGGCGAACCGACAACGGCGTTAAGCTCGTAGGAGGAAGCCAGAGCCTCCTGCGCGAGGCGGGAGGAAATCTGCGCGCGAACGGAAAGGAGGCGGAGCACCTCGTCCCCGTAGCGTTTGCCAGACTGGGAAATGAAATGGTAACTGATGGCCGCGTACGGCAGCAGGAAAAGGCAGGCCGCGAGGGCGACAAAGCGCAGATTCACTTTGGGCAGCATCATACTGTATTATGATACCATAGCGCGCGCGTTCTGAAAATGTCCGGCGCGGCCTTTGCCGCCCCTCCCGCCTGAAGGGACTTAACTGCCTATGTGAACGACAAGGGCCTGCGTGAAGGTGAAATCGTTGAACTTGATGCCGGGCTGGGGTCGGGAATCATATTCGTCCGACGCGGTTATCTTGTAGGAAAGCCTGTCCGGCACCACGGTGAACTTGGCATAAATCTCCCCGTAAAGGCGGTAATTAGGGAAATCGGAAAGCGCGGGCAGGTAAAGCCCGTCGAACCCCGCCTCGAAATATCCGGACGGCTTCACGCTGAAAGTAATGCGCCCTACGCCGCGGACATAGCGTTCTATCACGCCATTCTCGAAATCCGCGTATTCCGGCGTCACCGCCGCGCTTAGCAGGAAAGTGTCGAAAACGGTTTTGGGCATGAAGTTGTGGAAGCACAGGCCCGCGCCGGTCGCCGTCCGGTAGTGCAGGGCGAGGAAGCGGTTGTGAGCCTGGCTGTTGGTGACGAAAAGGTTCCAGTTTGGAGCCAGATGCCAGGCGTAAAGCAGGGAACCGCGCAGCTTTTCCATCTGCGTCTTGTGGCCGAAGGAGGAATAGTTGGCCGAACCTTCCGCGATGAATTCGCTCTTCGGATTTATCTCCAGCTTATAATCAAAGGCCCCGTTGACGCCCAAACTGTCAACGTTGCCTTCCAGATAATTGAACCCGCCCTCCAGATTGAGCTTGTTTCTGGAACCCTCGAACGCCTGAGGCGGCTTGACCCGCATATCATCCGACCGGGAAAAGGCCTGCCCGGAGGCCAGACCCGCTCCGGCGAGAAGAATTGCCGCGCAGGACACAAATTGGACAGCTTTCATATCGTAATCCTCCCGTCCGCGCCCTGCTAAAGAGAAGGCGGACACTATCATGTTAACAATTACGTGAAACAGCGGATTGAGCAGGGACGCCTGAAAATGTCGCTTAACCTTCAGCGCGGGCATGACCGGCACGCCATTCAAGCGGAGTGAGGCCGAACTTTTTCCGGAACGCGGCGATGAAGGAGCTGGCGGAGCCGTAGCCGACCAGACCCGCCACCTCGCCCACGCCGTAACGCCGGTTCCTTAGAAGCGAGAGGGATTCCTCAAGCCTGCGTCCGGCGATATACTCGAACGGGGAGAGCGCGAACTCCTTTCTGAAAAGCCGCAGAAGGGTTGACTCGCTCGCGAACGAATTCCTGGCCAGCTCCGGCATGGTCAGGCCGGAAAACAGGTTGGCCTCTATATGGCTTAATGCCCTTTTCATGACGGGCTGGTTATCATAAAAGCCCGTGTCGTCCAGATTGAACACGGTGTGCGCGGAAGCTTTAGTTTTGGCAAGGAAAAAAGTTTCCTTTATTATTTCCGCGGACAGGAAAGCGGTCGCGGCGTTGGAATTCCCGCCCAGTTCCACCCGCTCAAAGACAAAGCGATGCATTATCTCGTTAAGCCAGTTGTTCCGGGCGATGCGCCCGGGCCGGCCGAACAGTGAGGAAAGTTCCTTGAGCGGAAGGCCGTCCCGGGCCGACGCTTCCCTAAGCAGTTCTTTTGACGGACAAAAAAGGGCGAAGTGGCTGAGCCCGGTGACGGCGGACAATTCCCCCGGAACCGCGGCAGGCAGAACATGGACGGAGGAGGAATCCACACGCGCGGGGCGGCCTCCGTCTATGGAAAAATCGAACAGGGAGTGGCATCTGGCAAACACAAGGACGGGGCGGGAGCAGAAAAAAGACGCCGCGAAACCTGCGCCACCGCGGCAGTAGACAAGTCCGAGGGGAGAATCCCAGTCCGAGAATTCCCCCAGCACATGACCGGACAGCTCAAGCCTGTTCACCATACGGAAACATCCGCCGTGAAACGATCAATGGAAACGGGAACCGCTTTCGACCGAAGACGCGCCCGCCGGAAGGATATGCGCGGAGAGGGACTGATGGCGGCGCTTTATGCTTCAATTATATAATAGGTTTCGAAGACATGGATATTCATCTGACGCTAAGTTCTTTCACCCTGCTGGCCGGCCTTGGAGCTGGCGTGGGACTGTTGGGCTCCGTACTGGGTGTGGGAGGCGGCATATTCATAGTCCCCGCGCTCGTCCTCTTCTTTCATCTGCCCATACACCAGGCCATTGCCAGCTCTCTCGTGACCATGATAGCCACCTCCAGCGCGGTCGCGTCAGTCAACGTGGAACGGGGCGTGGCCAACATGAAGCTCGGCATGGCGCTTGAAGTGTCCACCGCCATAGGCGGACTGCTGGGCGCCCTCATCGCCAATATGCTGGACAGGGGAATGCTTCAGACCGCTTTCGCCTGCATACTAGCCTTCACCTGCGTCCACATGCTGGCGCAGAGCCTTAAAAAGGACGCCGGTCCCGCCAAGGACACCGAAACACCCTCCAACAGAATGGGCGGTGAATTTTACGACCCGCAGCAGAAACGCTCGATATCCTACCACGTCGAGAATTTTCCGCTGGCCTCGGCCGTGTCAGTCTTCGCGGGCGCGCTTTCCGGCCTGCTGGGAATAGGCGGCGGGGTGGTGCAGGTTCCTCTTATGCACTCGGTCTGCAAGGTGCCGATAAAGGCCGCCGCCGCGACAAGCAATTTCATGATAGGCGTGACCGCCGCGTCCGGCGCGATAATATACTACAGGCACGGCGCGCTGCTGCCGGAACTTACGGGGGCGCTTGTGCTGGGCGTGCTGGGCGGCTCCATACTAGGGCTGAAACTGCTCATGGGAGCGAAGCCCCGGCATCTTCAGTTCCTCTTCGCCCTTCTGCTGGGCTATACGGCGTGGCATATGTTCTCAAAGGCGGGCTGATGGCCGAGAAAGACATAGGGAAAACCATCCAGAAAACACTGGTGGCCGGCATAGCGCTTAGCACGTCCCTCATACTGCTCGGGCTGGCGGTTCGGCTGGCCCCCGCATGGGCGGCTGAAGGCAGACTGCTGGTGGGGGCCGGGCTGGCGGTGCTTCTGTTCACGCCGATGGCCCGGGTGATAATGCTGGCTCGCGCCTTCCGCAGGGAAGGGCTTACCCGCTACGCTTTCGCCGCGGCAGCCGTTCTTCTTATAATGTTGGCGGGTCTATTCACAAAGTAGAGGTGACACAATGAGCGCAAAACGATTTTCAGCCATAGTTCCGGTGGCGGGCACGGGCACCCGGCTCAAGCCGCACACCAACACCTATCCCAAGGTGCTGCTCACCGTAGGCGACAAGCCCATCATAGGACATATACTGGACCAGCTGCTTGAAGTCGGCACGCCCAGCATCTGCATGGTGGTAGGCTACATGGGCGAAAAGATAAAGGCCTATGTCGGAAAAAACTATCCCGCGCTCGACATCACCTATGTGGAGCAGCAGGAGCCGAAAGGACTCGGCCACGCCATATGGCTGACCTCGAAACAGATCACCGGCCCCGTGTTCATCCTGCTGGGCGACACCATCCTTTCGGCGGACATGAAGAAGTTCACAACCTTCGAGGAAGACTGCATAGGCGTCAAGGCCGTGGACGACCCGAGGCGCTTCGGCGTGGTGAAAACGGACGCCGACGGCTACGTTACCACGATGGTGGAGAAACCGGAACGCCCCGAATCTAACCTGGCCATAGTGGGCGCGTATTCCTTCACCGACAGCGCAAAACTATTCCGCGCGCTGGAGCAGCACGTGGCATCCGGCAAAACGACCAAGGGGGAAATCCAGTTCACCGACGCCATGATGGCGATGGTCAGGGCCGGGGACAAGATAAAGACGGTCCAGATAGACGGCTGGTACGACTGCGGAAAACCGGAAACACTCCTCTCCACCAACCGCTATCTGCTGGAGCTCAAGAAAGAGAAATTCGCGGAAGAACGCGGCGGAAACCTCATCATCCCCCCCTCCTATATCGCCCCGACGGCGGTAGTCGCCAACTCCATCATCGGCCCCCACGCCTCCATAGGCGACGGGGCGGAGATAACCTCCTCAATCGTGGCGAACTCCATCATAAATGAACATGCGTTCATAAAGAACACCATGCTGACCGATTCGCTGATAGGCCCGCGCGCCGCGCTTGTCGGCCGGAAACAGCAGATAAACATAGGCGAGAACTCGGAAATATACTTCGACAGCGCGGAAGAAAGGGAAAGCGGCGAATAGCGCTGCGTTTTCGGACGCAAAAAAGGAGCGGTTCTTTAGAACCGCTCCTTTCTTTTTGGAAACAATCCTTAAGACTTTATTCCACTTCCTTGACGCCGGCGCTTTCCGGGATGGCCTGGGAGGTGGTGCCGTGCGGCCAGCTTTCAAGCTGCTTGACCGCGGGGCTGGTTTCGGTCTTGAAGGAGAAGTCCTTCATTGTTTCCTCCACGGCGGCGCGGGTTTCCAGCGCGGTCTTGGAGGGCAGGACGGGTATGGTCTGGGTTACGCAGTGAACGGCTCCGCCATCGCGTATGCTCTGGTCGGCGGGTATGCCCACCACGGTCACGCCCTTCATGCCTTCCGCGTAGGCGGCCTTCGCGGCGGATTCCTCGGCGGAATGGCCGGAGTAGGTCGGCATAAGAACGCTGTTGTTCACTATGAGCGAATTGGTGTAGGTATACCACGTGCCGCCGCTGGACCAGCCCTTTATGGGCAGAACCTTGTACGGCTGGCCGTCAGGGGCGGTGCGGTTCTTGAAGAACTCAATGGCCTTCTCCGCGGTGGAGCGGAACGGCTCCGTATCCGCCTGGGAGATAAGCACGGTATGGTCGTTGAGCAGCTTCATGAACATGTCGATATGGCCGGTGCCGTCCGCGGGCTGTCCGGGATAGCCGGCGTAATCGAAGGAATAGATGTTTTTCACCTTGTAGTAGTTTTTAAGCAGTGAATCCACCTGCTCCTGCGACATGCTGGAGTTCCAGAGATAGGTTCTCTTGGTCATGAAGAGATTGCCCTTGGAGTCCACCATGATGTTGCCGCCGTCCACTATGAGGTTGACGCCGTACACATTGATTTTCTTTATGCGGCCCAGATTGCCGGGGAAGGCGTCATCGTCGGTGCGGTACTGGTAGTGGCGGTACACCGTGTCCACTATGCCGACCTTGGACTGTTTAGCGGACAGGCCGAACGGACCGTAGTCGCGCACCCAGACGGTGTCGACCGAGGCGTTGATGACGCTGTACTTCGCGGCCGGAACGCCGGACAGCGAGGCGGGAGCGCCCGCCGCCCACAACTGGGCATTGCCGGGGCCGGTTACGCCCTTGGCGATGGCGGAGAGCATGTTGGTATACCCGGCCCAGCTTATAACGACTGCGGCGACGGGTTCGTATTCTGCGGGAAATCTGAAATCTGACGGAGGAGGTTCGGTCGATGCGAGTTTAGCTACGCGGGCGGCCGGTTTTTCGCGTGAAGTATCCAGCCAGTTGGGAAGCGGATTATCGAGGTCCAAAGCGAACAGACCGGGCGGAGCCACTGTCAGCAGCGACAGCGCTACTGCTAATGAGACTTTTTTCATAGGTTACCCTCAGTACTGCGTTTTTACTTCGGGGGCGCCACGTCGGTTTGCGCCCTCTACCCGGATGGTAACCTAACTTTGAGTGAAAAAGCAATGCCTTTGGACAATATCCCCACCGGCCCCTTGCGAACCGGCATCCGACGCCCGTATGTCGGGGGAAAAGGCAAAAAAAGACCGGCCTTTCCGTCTGAAAGGGCCGGTTTTGAGCCTGTAAAATAACCGTTTTTCAAGGGGCTGGCAGCAGTTCCACATCCCCGGACACGGTTTTAAGGCGGACCGTGACTCCCCCGCCTTCCGGCAGGGAATTGCGCAGTTTGCCGGAAACACCGCGGAAGCTGGCGCTGACAGCCGTCCCCTTGGGCAGCACAAATTTCCCGGGGCCGCTTACGCTCCCGAACTCGATTTTAGAAGGAGCCGAAACCCACCGCAGGGACGCGCCGCCGCTGGTAGTGGACATTTCAGCCGGACCGGAAAGCGAACCGGACAAATCCCCGCTCACGGAAGTCCATTCCAACCCTCCCGAGAGGCCCTCCACGCTGCTGTCGCCGGAGACTGTTCCGATTCTGACCGGGGCGGAAAAGCCGTTGGCCCAGACTTTGCCCGAAACCGTCCTGACATCAACTTCGGCAGATGCGGGGGCGAAGACTGCCGCTCCGGCCCGGCAGTCAAAGGACTGACCGCCAAAAAACGTCTTCCGCTTTTTAGGCTTCAGAGCTATTTTCAGCTCGGGACCAGTCATTTCAGCTTCGAACTCGCACTTCTCCGCGTCGAAACCGGACACGGTCACGCGGACCGGACCTGTCGATGCGTCCACCGAAACGGGGGCACTTACGCTGTTGAATCTCACCGACTTCACATTCTTGGACGGGAACTCCTTGGCTACGGAAGTCTCATCGACGAAAGCTGATGCGCACAGGGACGGAACGGTAACAGCCGCCAAAAACATATTGACTATGATTTTCATGTACTCCTCCTTATTAAAGACTACGCCCCCGGCAGAGGACCGGTTTCATTTAGCGCAAACGGCGTATCAGTTAAGCAGCCAGAGGCTCATTGAAGGGAAGTAGGTGACCACAAGCAGCGCGGCCAGCAGCATGAGCCAGAATTTGAACACCGCCACATACAGCTTGGTGAGAGGCGCGTCGAATCTGCGGCTGGACAGGAACAGATTCAGCCCCAGGGGGGGCGTCATGTAGCCTATCTCCAGATTGAGCAGGAATATTATGCCCAAATGAACGGGGTCTATGCCGTATTGGGCGGCCACGGGCGCGATTATCGGCACGACGATGATGATGGCCGAGAAAATCTCTATCATGTTCACCACAAGCAGGAAGGCGTTCAGTATCACGAGGAAGGCGTATTTGCTTGTGACGAACGAATGAAGCCAGGTGAATATGGCGGCCGGAATTTCCTGGTCTATGAGATAGTTGGTGAAGCCGAGCGCCGTGCCGAGAACCACGAATATGGCGCCGACCAGCATCATGCTTTCGCGCACAACACGGGGGATATCCCCGGTCAGGCTGAGGTCCCGGTAGATGAACACTTCCACCACCAGCGTATAGAAGGCCATGACGGTGGCCGCTTCCGAAGCGGTGAACCAGCCCAGATAGATGCCGCCTATGACTATGAAGGGAAGAGGTATCTCCCATATGGATTCGCGGGCGGCGAGTCCCAGTTCCTTCCATGAAAACGGCGAGCTTTTGACACCCGCGCGGCGCCCCGTCCATATGGCGTAAACGGCCAGCAGGACAAGCAGGAACAAGCCGGGTATGGCCCCAGCGCGGAAAAGCTGGTCTATGCTGACCTTGGCCACCAGACCGTAAAGGATAATAGGAAGGCTGGGAGGGAACAACAGGCCGAGACTGCCGGTGGTCGTGAGCAGGCCAAGGGTGAAGTTTTCCGGATAACCCTTTTCCCTGAGTATGGGATACAGCAGGCCGCCCAGCGCGATGATTGTAACGCCCGATGCGCCCGTGAAGGCGGTGAACAGCGCGGTTGAAACAAGGGCCACAGCCGCTATGCCGCCGGGCAACCAGTCGAACATGGCGCGCGCGAGGCGCAGTATGCGCTTTGGAGAATTGGATTCCGCCAGCACATAGCCGGAGAAAGTGAACAAAGGAATGGCAATCAGGGCCGGCATGCTGGCGAGGCGGAGCATCTCGATTATGACGGCGGAAGAATCAATGGCGGCGCGGTGGAAAGCGTAAAGCGCGCCGCCCGCGATGATTGAAAAGACGGGCGCGCCGACAATCGCGAGGAGAAGGACTATTGCGCCTATAAGCCAGCTCATGCTTCCTCCGGCCGGAAGACGCCTATAACGGTGTGGAAAAGTATCAGAGCGAAGCCGAGGGGCAGAATGAATTCCGTCCAGGCGGCCATGACTTCGAATGAGCCGATGGAAAACGAAACCACGGAATTGGCCTTTTCTTCCATAAGGAATTTCCACGCGGCATTAATAAGCAGAACGCAGACCACGGCGGAAACGAGGGAACTGCCCGCCCGCGCAGCCCGCCCCAGCCCGCCATGCAGAAACTTGTGCGCCAGGTCCAGACAGAAATGCCGGCCGTAGCGCGCGGCAAGGGCGGCCCCTATGAAACCGGCCCAAAGCACCATGTAGCGGAGCATGGGGTCGGCCCACATAATACCGCTGTGGAAAGCCAGCCGCATGATTATCTGAAGCGAGGAAAGCAGCACCATGCCCAGCACCAGCGCGCAGAGGGCGAAACCCTCCGCGCGCGCGATGCCGTTCTCAAGTCTGTAGAGATGCCGCATTATTTCTTTGCCTTGCGGAAGTCCTGCACGGCCTTTTCAACGCGGTCGAACAGGGAGGCGGGATAGAGCCTGCCCACCAGACTTCGGCGCGCGGTCACGCCGGCCTGGGCGAACTGCTCCGCCACCGCGGGGGAAGCCGGGTCCGTCACGGTGAAACCGTCCTTGCGGAGGGTTTCAACGGCCTTGCGGTTATCCTCGCGAGTGCGGAGCGTAAGCTCGCGCATATATTTGGAGGACAGGTCGAGTAGAATCTTCTGGTTGTCCGGAGATATCTGGTCGAACTGTTTTTTGGAAACCAGCAGCGCGCCGGAGGCGTTGGTGATGGCAAGGGAGAACATGTATTTGGTGCGGGTCTGCCACTGCATGGCTATGACGGAGAGAGGCGAGCCGTAGACCGCGTTTATCATACCGGTCTGGAGCGAGGACATAACGTCCGTCACGGACAGGGATACCGGCGCGATGTTCATGGCCTTGAGCGCGGCTTCGGCCACGGGGTCGCCCTCCCACATCCACATCTTGACCGCCTTGAGGTCGGAAGGCTGGCGTATTGGAGCGTTGGTGTACAGATAGACCAGCCCCACTTCAGTCCAGCCGAGCAGGACATAGCCCTTGTCCAGCAGCTCCTTGCGGAGCTCGCCGTCGAAGGTCTTGTAGACGTAATCTATTTCCTCGGGCGACTTGAACATGAAGGGAGCGTCCAGCACGCGGACGGCGGGCGATATCTCCCCTATGCCCACGCCCGTAAAACCGCCGGCGTGAAGCTGGCCCATGCGTATCTTGCGGACGACGTCCTTCTCGTCGCCCTGCACGCCGTTGGCGTAAACCTTGAACTTGACCTCTCCTCCGGTTGAGGACTCCACGTCCTTTGCCAGCCGGCCCATGATGTTCATCCAGGCCGAGCCTTCCGGCGCGAGCGTGGCGAGTTTGATGACCGTCGCCGCCCGGGCCTGCGCCGATAAAGCCAACGCGGCCACGGCGGCGAGGGCGAATCTAGAAAATTTCATCTGCCTTCTCCTTTAACTTGGCGGCCTTTTCCTTAACTACCGTATTGGAAAGCCGCAGTTCCGCGCAGTCCTCCCGCGAGGAAACGACTTCCTGCAAAAGTTTTACGAACAAATCCCTGTCCAGGACGGCGGGGGCGTAAAGCTTGGCGTACAGGAATTTGTTGAGCAGGGATTTTTCGCCCGCGCCGGACATGGCCTTTTCAAACAGCTCGCGGGCTTTCGCCGGGTCGCCGCCCATCATCTTCGGTTTCTTGGCGTAAAGGGCGGCGCGCAGCGCGTAAGGCCCGCCGTAATAGAAATCCGGGGCAGCCTTCACCAGCTCGTCCGCGGCGGCCTCCAGCTTCGGCACGTCTGCTATGACATCCGTGTCCTCAAGGCTTAACTGCGCCCGGCTTGCGCGGCAGAAGGTGTTCCAGAAATAGGCCGGGACATCATCGCCGCCGATGGCCTTGCCCGTGGGCCTGCCGTTGTTCAGCAGACCGCGCTTCTCAAGTACAGCGGTGGTGAAACGCTGTCCTTTGGCGAACATTGCCGAAGCGCGGACCGGGTCGGAATCCTCAAGGAACATGAAGGCGTAGGCGCAGTATCCCTGCGACAGAAGCACCGCCAGTTCCGGATTGCCGGGGTCGCTGCGCTCCATGCCTTCGGCGAGTTTGAGCGTGGGCAGAAGCCCGTCCATGGCGGTGAGAGAGTCCCCCTCCTCCATGAAAACGGGCAATCCGTCCCGCATTATGTCCGCCGTGTACCGGACGGCAGTCCGTTTAACCGAACAGCCGCCCAGCAGCACCGCGCCGGACAATATGGCGGCGCAAAGGCCGGTCCTCATTTCCTGAGTCCCCGTCCGCTTTCGGCCACAAGGCATTTCCATGTATGCAGCACGTCCTTGTACTTGGTGGAAGCGTTGAGCTTTTCCGGCGTAAGGGCGAAGCGCCAGGTCCAATTGTGCGGACCGACCGTGCCGGGCGTGTTTATGCGCTCGGCCGTGCCCAGCACGTCCTGCAGCGGGAAAAGCACTATGCTGGAGCGGGAATAGAGGAGGCGCTTTATCGTTTCCACCTGCACCCGTTCGCTCCAGCGCGGATGGCGGTTCTTTTCCCCGGTAACCATTTCCCAGAACATGTCGCGGGATTCGGGTTTCAGCTCGTCCCACCACTGGCGTAGTGTTTCAGTGTCGTGGGTGGATGTAGTGGCCAGGGAGACGGTCGGATAGTCCTCCGGCCCTTTGTAGCGGGGGCCGTCGCCTATCATTTCCCAGCGCATGACCTTGTAGCCGGGTATGCGCAGGTCGTCCAGCGTGTGCCTGACGAAGGGCGGTATGAGGCCGAGGTCCTCCGCCACGGGGAGCGCGCCGCCGGAGGCGGATATGACCGCCCGGAGGAACCGCTCGCCGCGCTGCTGCTGGTTCACGTCGCCAAGAGTGTCGAAATGCGGCTTGGAACCCTTTTCGTGCGGTATGACCCAGGTGCGGAAGAAACCGACCAGATGGTCAAGGCGGAAAAGGTCGTAAATCTCCACTGCGCGGCCCACGCGGGTTTTCCACCAAGCGAAACCGCTTTCCTCAAGCTTCTGCCAGCGGTAAGCCGGCAGGCCCCAGCGCTGCCCTTCGGTGCTGAACTGGTCGGGAGGCGCGCCGATCTCACGGCTGATGTCGAAAATATCCTGATGGCCCCAGACGTCGGCGCTTTCCTGATTGACCATGAAAGGCAGGTCGCCGAACATCCAGACGCCGAGTTCGCGGGCCTTCTTCTTGGCCTGATGCCACTGGAGGTCGGCCAGCCACTGAAGATATTCAAAAAACAGCACCTGGGTGGCGTGTTCGCGGCGGAATTTGTCTATGGCGGCGGACTCGTGATTCCTCAGCGGTTCCGGCCAGTGCGTCCATGATTTCCAGCCGTCCACGTCCTTCATGGTACGGAAGGTGGAATAGTCGTTGAGCCAGTAGGCCTGTTCCTCGCGGTATTTGCGGAAAGACATGGCGCGGGCGGAACCCTTTGCGATGTCATTTTTGTGGAAATGCTGGAAAGCCATCCAGAGCACGCGGTACTTGAGGTCCTTGATGGGGCCGTAAAGCACGGTGTCGCTCTTGCGCCATTTGGCTATGGAATCCTGCGCCTCGGGAGAGGCCAGGTATTCGCGCGCCGCCGGGGAATGGCGGACATCCTCCACCAGCTCCACCGATATGAACATGGGGTCCAGCGCGAAGGCGGAAAGGGCGGTGTAAGGGCATTCCTGCCCGGGCGGCATCTCGTTTATGGGCAGAATCTGGAGTATGCGCGTCTTGTGCGCTGCTGTCCACTCAATCCAGGAAGACAGGGCGCCGAAGTCGCCTATGCCCCAGTCGGTGTCGGAGCGCATGGAGAACAGGGGCAGGAGTATGCCGGCATGGCGGCCCGTGTTGGCCGGATGCTGTTCGAGAGTGTTGGACATGTTTCCTCCGCTATTTTCTGACAACGGCCTCTATCTCGACCATGACGCCCCTGGGCAGGGCAACAACCTGAACCGTGCTGCGGGCGGGGAATTTTTCCTTGAAATACTGGGAGTACACTTCCTGCATGTCCGCGAAATCGGCCAGATTGGTCATGAACACGGTGGTCTTGACCACGTCTTCCGGCTCGCATTTGGCGGCCTTGAGTATGGCGTCGAGGTTCTCTATCACCTTTTCGGTCTGGGTCTTGATATCGCCGCCGGCCACGGTGCCGGTGACGGGGTCCAGAGGCAGCACGCCGGAAACAAAAACGAAACCGTCGATTTCAACGGCCTGGGAGTAACAGCCCACAGGCTTGGGGGCGCTTTCCGCGAGTATTATTTTCTTTGCCATAGTATCTCCTTTTTTACACCTTGCGCCGGTTCCGCGAAGCGGAGCTCAGCGTTTGGCGCGTGTCGCAATAAAAAATTCAATGGAACGGTCATACTCCCGCTCGGCCGCGGCTGAAAAATAACAGCCCGGCAGTTCGCCGTTGGCCCGGTGGTAGGCCACGCATTCGCAGCATGCGCCCTTCCTCGGGCAGGAAGAATAGGTGCAGGAACACTTCTCCTCGTTCGAGTTCTTCTTGCAGTCCATCGGGCCCTCCTCAATTCATGCTATAAATACGGCGCCCGCCCGTCAAACCGGCGGGAAAAATCAGCGCGGCGAGGCCGCGTTACGGGCCAGTATTTTGGCCGACACAGCCGCGATGAACGGCGAAGTCAGCTCGTGTCCGGCCGCTATCCTGAAATGGGGGGCGGCCTCCGTCCGGCGGCCCAGAGCGTTGAGCGCCAGTCCGGCCGTGAAATGGGCCAGGGTATTTTCCGGGTCGTCCGCCAGAATGCCATTGGCGTCGGCAAGGGACTGCTCCGCCTTGCCGGTGGAAAGCAGCCAGAGAGCCTTCTCAAGCGCTATATCGCTGCGCTTCGGCGCAAGGGCAAGCGCGGCGTCAAGATCGCCGATTGCCTCCTCGCGGCGGCCGCGCTCATAACGGATGCGGGCGGTAAGACGCCAGACCTCCGGGTCCGCGCCGCCGCTGGCCAGCGAACGGGCGGCCGCGGCTTCCGCGTCGGCGAATTTGCGCTGCGCGTAAAGGCACCGCGCCAGCTTGAGCAGAAGGCTCCATTCGGGTATCTCGGAGAGACGTATGGCCTCCCCGTATTCGCGCTCGGCCCATTCAAGGTGGCCGATGCGCTCGTAAGTTTCGGCCAGGCCCTCGTGCGCGTCCACGCTGTCCTTGTCGATGTTGACGGCGCGCATGAAATGCACCTCGGCATCCTTGAAGAGGTCCGATTTGAGATAAAGAGTGCCCAGCGCTATGGCGAGAGGCAGGTCGCGCGGATAAAGCTGGCCGCCGACCTGATAGGTGCCGATGGCCTTGTCGGGCCGTGAAAGCTGCTCCTGCGCGCGGCCCATGTAGAAATAGGAGGCGCGGTTGACCTCGGAGGAGGGACGGCTCTGTATCAGCGCGTCGAAAGCCCTCTCGGCCGCCGCGTACTTCCCGTCCTCATACAGTTCCAGCGCGCCCGTGAGGGCGGCCTCGTCCCTGTCCAGCGCTGAAACAAACGCGGGGCACAGCCAGAGGAGCGATAAGAGGAGGAAGCTAGCGGTCCTTGTCATATTTCTCCATTATGCTGTCCAGCGAAAAAAGAATAAGGCTTTCCTTGGCCGCCCCGACCCGGCGGTATGCGGCCTCGCGCCCGATTATGCCAGCCTCGTAAGACTTGGACAGGTCCGCGAAATTTATGCCGCGCACGTTGCTGTCGATGATGAAATTGGAGTCGGCCAGAGCCTTTGCCGCGAGCTTTTCGCCCCGGATGTCCATTGTCTGGAGAAGATAGGAAACCACGTTGTTGAGTTCGGTCGCGCCATAGTCCCCGCTGCTGACGCTGGCCAGAACCCATTCCCCGCAAAGCTGCCTTGCCGCGCCGACCGGTATATTATCGGCCACGCCGCCGTCCACCAGCAGGCGGTGGCGGTAATGCACCGGCTTGAATATGCCCGGCAGGTTCATGCTGGAGCGGACCGCGACGGCGAGCGGGCCTTCGGTGAACAGTATGCGCTCGCCCGTTTTGATGTCCATGGCGGTGCAGGCGAAAGGAATGCGGAGTTCCTCGAAAGTGCGCCTGCCGATGTTGTCATTTATAAAGTTTTCCATCTTCTCCGAGGAAAGAAGCTTGTCGGCGAAGAGGAGGGAAAGGAGGCCCAGACTGTTGAAATCCTTGGAAACCAGGGAGAAGGAGGCGTTCTGGCCTATCTTCCAGAGCTGGGAGAAGGGAACTCCGGAAGCGTAGAAGGAGCCCACGACCGCGCCCATTGAAGTGCCCGCCAGACAATCCACCGGGAAGCCGTTTTCAGTAAGCACCTCCATCACGCCCACATGGGCGAAACCGCGGGCGCCGCCGCCGGAAAGCGCTACCCCCACCTTCGGGCGGGCCGATGCGGGAATGTCCTGAAATTCAAGCCAGAGGAAATCCCTGGCGATGGCATCCTGATTGTACTGGTATGCGGGTTCCGCCCGCGCCATGCCGAGCGACAGCACCGCCCATGCGGCAAGCGCGAGCCTTTTCATTCACCCGAAAGGTCGTGAACAAGCGCCCATTCAAGCCGGGCGCGCGCGGAAAGCTGGTTCTTCACGGCCTCCAAGTAGGATTTATGCAGCTCGTAACGCGCGGCATAGGCGCGCAGGGCGGACAGGGAAGGTTTTGCCTTGGCGGAAACGGCCGCAAAACGCTCTTCAAGGGAACGGAGCTTGGCCTGTCTTGAATCCACTTCGGTCTGCCAGTAGACAAGGTCTTCGTGCGCGCGGCGGACCTCCATGCGGACTCGGTCCTGCGTGCCGGCGCGGTTCAGTTCGCCCTGGCGCTGCTCCGCGCGGCGCTGTTCTATCTGCGGCCAGAAGTCGAAGGAAAGAGGCAGCTGGACGGACAGCGTGGTTTCCCAGCTGTTGGAGCTGAGCGGGAAGGAGTTGCCGGTCACGTCATAGCTGGCGCCCAGCATCACGGTGGGAGAGCGGCGCGACATGGCCAGATTGACCGCTATAGCGTCCATCTCGGCCTTGTATGCCTCGCCCTTCAGCTCGGGACGCAGTTCCATCGCCCAGACCATGGCCTTGGAAAGATTTATGGAAACCGGCTCCGGCTTCAAATCTCCGGTTATCTCCACTTTGGTGTTCAGCTCCTTGTTGAGCGCCCGCAGCAGGGAGAGCCTGTCCTCCTGCACCCGCTGGGAGGAGGCCTGCACCTCGCTCTCCATTTTGGAGACGACGGCGAAGGCCTCCACGTCGTCCCAGCCTTCCAGCCGAAGGGACTGCATTATTCCCTTGGCGGAGGAGAGGCTGGAAGAAGCGGAGGAGGAAACCTCGCGCGAATAGAGCAAAGCGTAAAAGGACTGCTTGAGAGACAAAGCCACGTCGCGCTTGACGGCGTCGTACCTGGTGCGGGCCTGCTGGAGCGCGGCCTGCGCCAGGCGGTAGGTGTTGGTTATGCGCCCGCCCACGTATATGGGCTGCACCATGCGCAGCGTGGTGGTGAAAAAGTTCTCGTTCTCGTTCGGCTGTATGATATGCTCGCCGAAATCGGCCTGAAGGACCTGCGGATACTTTACGTTGGCCTTGGTGAAGGTGCCTCCCAGCGAAGCCTGCGGCAGGAAATGGAGGCGGGCCTCCTTGACGCGCTGCTGGGCTATGATGACGTCCTGCTCGGCGGCGAGAAGCTGGGAATTGTTCTGCACCGCCAGACGGAGGGAGCGGTCCAGGTCCAGCACTTCGGTGTAGGACAGGTCGTCGGCGACAGCCGACGCGCCCTGCGCGGCGGCGCCCGCCGGAACGGCGAGCGCCAGCGCCAGAAGGGTAAACAGCTCCGCTCCTCGCCTGTTCATCGTCAAACCTTGAACCCCATCGAAATTCCGCCCAGAGAGGCCGCGGCCTTGTTTATCTCTTCCTTGAGTTCCGGGTCCTGCGTCCTGGCGGCGATGGCCTTCAGCTTTTCCACCGCGGCGTCCGCCGCGGCCCTGTCCGCCTTCACCTTTTCCTGAAGGGAGGCGGCCATCTTATTGAACTCGTCCTGCAGCTCAAGAAGCTGGTCGCCCTTGCGCAGGTAAACGCGGTGCGTAAGGTCGCCGCCGGCAAGCACGCCGGCGCTCTTCTCGAACTTGAAGATGGGGCCGGCCATCTTGTGCGAGATGACGCTGGAAACTATCAGCACTATCACCAGGTACATGACGGTTTTCAGGGCGAAGATGGGCATGCCCTGCCACAGCTCTTCCACGATGCCGAGGTAGGCCGGCTTCGCGGCGATGATGCGGGAGAGGTTCCACGTAATCTCCAGCCCGACTATCAGGAACCCGAGCAGAACGCTGAACAGTATCAGCGCCATGTAGCGGTACTGAAGGCCCTTCTTTATGAGAATGGTCTTTCTCTTGAAGCCGCCCGAAGGCGCTCCCTGCCTGACGGCAGCCGTAGTCTGGTTATCCATGGAACCTCCCGCACGTTCGCGCGGAAATTACAGCAGCGTCTCCGCCAGTGCCTGCCACTGCGGCGAGACGGTTTTAAGCGTGCCTGTCGCCACCGAAAGGGGAACCGGGACTATCTGGTCTCCCTGCAGGGCGGCCATGACGCCGAACTTCCCCTCGTTGACGAACTGCGCCGCGGCCACACCGACGCGGGTGCCGAGGATGCGGTCGTTGAGCGTGGGAGCGCCGCCGCGCTGTATGTGGCCTATGACGGCGGAGCGGGTCTCTATCTTCGTCTTCTCCTCGATGAGGGAGGAAAGCTTCTCGCCCACGTTGCGCCCCTTGAGCACTATGTGGCCGAAATCGTCCTTGGCCTGCACCTCTCCGGCGCCGGTGGAGGGAAGGTCTATGGCCTCGCTGGCCACGAGGAGGGCGTACCCGCGCTCCTTGTAAGCGGCGGTCAGCTTGGCGATCATGTCGTCCACGTTGACGGTCTTCTCCGGTATGCAGAAATAGTCGGCCCCGCCTGCTATGGAGGTGAACAGGGAAACCCAGCCCGCGTGGCGGCCCATGACCTCAAGCACGATTATGCGCTTGTGGGAGCGGGCGGTGTCGCGCAGGCGGGAAAGGGCGTCCACGGCCACGGAGGTGGCGGTGTCGAAACCGAAGGTGTAGTCGGTGCCGGAAAGGTCGTTGTCCATCGTCTTGGGAACGCCAACGACAGGGAACTTGAAGTCGGCGTGCAGGCGGCTGGCCACGCCGAGCGTGTCCTCTCCGCCCATCGCCACAAGGGCGTGCAGGCCCAGCTTCTGGAAAGTCTCGCGTGCCTTCTCCACTCCGCCTTCCCTCTTGTAGGGATTGGTGCGGGAGGTGCAAAGGTAGGTGCCGCCGAGGCCGATTATGTCGCGCACTATCGCGCGGTTGAGCGGGGTGGTCTTGTTCTCGATTATGCCTTTCCACCCTTCGGTGAAGCCGATGCACTCGTAGCCCAGCTTCTCGGCCGCGTATACGCAGCCGCGTATGGCCGGATTAAGGCCGGGGCAGTCGCCCCCGCCGGTGAGTATGCCTATTTTCTTTGCCATTGCTTTAAGTTCTCCTTAAGTGGAATACGGCTTAAAAATTGCTTATGTAGCGTATCTGGGCCACGCGCTCCGGCAGTTGGCGACTGCCGTTGGCCAGATAATTGTTGCAGCCCAGGTCGCGCAGACCGAGGTCCAGGAAGAAGAACGGCGTGACGTAGAAGCGCGTGCCCAGGTTGACGTGGGAATCTGACAGCTTATGTATGTTGTCCCACTCGAGCATGAAATTTATCGTGTCCTGAAGATTGTAATTGAACGCGATGGAGCCGAAGAAGGAGGACGACTCGAAATCGGAGAAATTGAAGGCCGGGTGCATCTGGAAGCCGGGAGCCAGTTCGGAAGTGGCCACGATGTACATCCCGCGGGCCTTTTCCTGATACTCGCGCTTGCTGAAATCGTAGTAGTGGCCCAGCCCGTCGTATCCCACCGCGAAGGCGGGAACCGCGCGATTGCCGTCGTAAACGCGGAACTTTGCCTGTATGTCCGGCCTGACGAAACGGATATTGTCGGAAGAGCCTATGAGGTTTTCCAGCGTGGCGGTGGCGCCCAGGTTGACACGCGGATGCACGCTGAAGAGTGCCCCGGTGGTTACGCCGCCATTGTTGAAGACGCGCGTCTTTACGGCGATGCTCTGGTAATCCACCACCGCGGCGGTGGGAATGTCCAACAGTTCATAATCGGACAGTATGGCGTTGTCCTCGGGGATAAGCCTCTTGGACTCTTTTGCGAAAGAAGGAACCGCGAACGAAAGAAGAACGGCGAGTGCGATAAAACGTTTCATGGGCCTGTGGCCTCCGGTCATGGGAGAAAAGCCGGCGCCGCACAAAAACGGCACGGCTCTATATATATCTATTATAGAAAATAGAAAGGGGTTTGTTACCGCAATACAACACGGCGCGGAAACGGCGCTCAGGAAGCGGATTTGTCCGGGGCAGGCAGCTCTCCGCGCAGAAAAACGGTCACGGCCTGCGCGAAAACGTCCGGCAGTTCGAAATGCACGGAATGCCCCGCCTCCTTGGCGTAGGCGAAGCGGGCGCCGGGGATGATATCGGCCAGAGCGCGCCCCTCCTCGGCAGGCATGAGTATGTCATGCCCCCCGGAAATGACAAGCGTCTCGGCCGTCACTCCCGACAGGCGGGAAGAAGCGTCATGCGCGGCGATTATCTCCACGGAAGCGGCGAACTTCTCAGGCGAGAGCATATAGGGATATTCGCTTATGACTTTAACCATCAAATCTATGGTGGAAGGGTTGGAGTACATTTTCGGGGAAATCATCCACGGAAGCATCAGACGCCAGAAAGACCGGGAATAACCGTTCTTTCCCGCCAAAACCGCCATTTCCCTGAGCAGGGCGGCGTTGCGCGCGGAACACGCGGCCCCGGTGCCTTCAAGCACAAGCTTGTCCAAGCGCTCCGGGAAGCGCAGGGCGAACTCCTGCGCCACATAGCCGCCCATCGAATGACCGGCGACGGACGATTTCTTAAGGCCCAGATGGTCGAGGAGAGCGCGGACATCGCCTGCGAGGTCCGCGGCGGAAACAGGCCCCGGCGGACAGGCGCTCCGCCCCGAAAGGCGGTTATCCGGCATGACAACAAGGAAATATTTGGCGAGCAGGGCCCGGACAGGGAGCCAGTCGGCGCAATCCGCGGCCAGCCCGTGAAGCAGCACCAGAGGCTGCCCATTCCCTTCGGTTTCGTAGTGGAGCTTGCAGCCTTCATGCTCGAAATAGGACATGGGACATTCTCCTTGCGCGGCTAGTTATGGGAGGTTTCCACCAGCCAGCTCTTGGGACCGAGTATCTTCTCGACATCGTCGAGCAGGGCGCGCGAAAGCTCCACCCGGAAGCCGGTCTGTATTATGGTGGAATGATTCGTCGGCAGATGCAGCTTGAGGTACACGCCCGCGTGGCCCTTGCGGGCATCAAGCAGGGTACGGAGGCTTTTAAGCTTGTCCTCCTCAAGCGTGGCCGGGAATTTCAGGAAAAGGAATTTGCCGAAGCGATCTATGGCCTCGTAAAGCTCCACCACCTCGTCCGCGCTTATTTCCACGCGAGTGCTCTCGCCGTCGCTGTCCACGTTGACGCGTCCGGAAACGACCACTATGTTGTTGGAGACAATCGAGCGCGCGTTTTTCTGGAAACTCTTCGGGAAACAGTTGACCGGAATGCTGGCCGACAGGTCTTCCAGCACGAACTGGGCCCAGGGCTCCTTTGTTTTCTTGGAGGTCTTCTTTGAAACCGACGCTATAAGACCGGCTATGCGCAGGCGGTTTCCGCCGGGGACCTTGCCGCCGAGTATGTCGGCCAGCGAGGCGGGAGCCACCATCTTGAGCTGTTCCTCGTATTTGACCAGCGGATGACCGGACATGTAAAGACCGAGAACTTCCTTCTCGGCGTGCAGCATGTCATGTTCGGATAGCGGGTCCACCGGCCCCTTCCCGAGGGACGGTTTCGACGAAAGGCTGGCCGCGTTGAAATCCGCGCCGAAGAGACTTTCGGAAGCCTGCTCCTGCGCCTCCTTTATGGCGCCGGCGCGCGACATGGCCTCTTCAAGCCCGGCGTGAAGCTCGGCGCGGGACTCCTCCGCCTTCCTGCCGGGGAAAAGACAGTCCATGGCGCCGGCCTTTATAAGGGATTCGAGAGTTTTTTTATTGACCTGACGCAGATCCACGCGGGAACAGATGTCGTCCAAATCCGTGAAGGGACCGCCGGACTCTCGCGCGCGGACTATGGAGGCGGCGGCCTCGTCGCCCACGTTTTTAACGCAGCGGAGGCCGAAACGTATGCATTCCCTGTCCCCGTCCTTCTCCACGCTGAAATCCGGGAAGGATTTGGCGACCGAAGGGGGCAGCACGGGGAAGCCCATGTCGTTGGCTTCCTGTATGTAGGTGACAATCTTGTTTTCCTTGTCCTCCGAGCCGATGGCGTTGTGGCCTATTTCGGAGGTGAGGGCGGCGGTCAGGAATTCCGCGGGATAATTGGCCTTCAGATACGCCGTCTGATAGGAGACAAGGGCATAGGCCACGGAATGCGACTTATTGAAACCGTAACTGGCGAATTCCGCCATCTGGTCGAAAATCTTGTTGGACAGTTTTTCGGGAATCTGCTTTTTCGCGCAGCCGTCCATGAACTTGGCGCGCATTTTCTGCATGGCCTCAAGATTTTTCTTGCCCATCGCCTTGCGGAGACCATCGGCCTGTCCGGGAGTGAACCCGGCGAGGCTCTTTGATATCTCCATGACCTGCTCCTGATAGATCATGGTGCCGTATGTTTCCTTCAGTATGGGCTCCAGAAGCTTGTGTTCGTAAGTGATTTTCTTGCGCCCGTGCTTGCGGTCCACGAATATGTCAAGCATGCCGCTCTGCATGGGGCCGGGACGGTAAAGGGCGACAAGGGCCGATATGTCCGAGAACTGCGATGGCTTGAGCCCGCGCACCAGGTCGCGCATGCCGCCGCTTTCCAGCTGGAATATGCAGGTGGTCTTGGCGGCGCAGAGCATGTCATATGTTTTCTGGTCATCCAGTGGGATTTTCTGGATATCAATGTCTATGTCGCGAAGGCGCTTTATCAGCTTGACGGCGTTGTCTATGATTGTCAGCGTGCGCAGGCCGAGAAAGTCCATCTTGAGCAGACCGAGCTTGACCAGCGGTTCGCCTTCGTACTGCGTCGTGATGACGTCGCGCGACCCGCGCGCCAGCGGCGAATACCTGTAAACCGGCTCGCGGGTGATGACTATGCCGGCCGCGTGGACGCCGGTGTTGCGCTTGAAGCCCTCTATCTTGAGGGCGAAATCGAGAACTTTTTTGACGCGGGGGTCACGCGCCATTTCCTTCAGCTCGGCCACTTCGTTCATGGCCCCGAAAAGGGTGGCGTCCGGCCCGCCGGGTATAAGCTTGGTGATGGCGTTGGCCTCGGACGGTTCCATGCCCATTACGCGCGCGACGTCCTTGACCGCCATCTTGGCCTTCATGGTGCCGAAGGTGACTATCTGCGCCACGTTTTCCTTTCCGTATTTTTCGCGCACATACTCTATGGCCTTGGCGCGGCCCTCGTCGGAAAAGTCTATGTCCAGGTCGGGCATGGAAATGCGTTCCGGGTTCAGGAAACGCTCGAACAGCAGGCCGTTGACAATCGGGTCCACGCGGGTGATGTCCATTGCGTAGGAAACTATGGAACCTGCGCCGCTGCCGCGGCCCGGGCCGACCGGAACGCCCATAGCCCGGGAAGCGTTTATGAAATCGGAAACAATAAGGAAATAGCCGGGGAAGCCCATGTTGCAGATGACTCCCAGCTCAAACTTGAGCCGCTCCATGTAGGGCGGGGGTATTTCCCCCCCGAGCTTTTGGGCAAGGCCGATATGGCACAGTTTCTCGAGATACTGCGCCTCCGTTATATTGCCTTCCCCGGGAGGAATCTGGAAAACGGGCAGGATGGATTTGCCGTACGGAATCTCTATATTGCACTGTTCGGCTATGGCGAGAGTGTTTTTAAGCGCTTCCGGCGTATGGGAAAACAGGGCGGCCATTTCCTCCGGCGACTTGCAGTAAAGCTCGTGCGTCGTCATCTTCAGGCGGTTGGGATCGTCCAGAGTGCGGCCGGTGGAGATACAGAGATGCACGTCGTGCACTTCCCAGTCTTCCTTGCGCTGGTAGTGGCAGTCGTTGGTGGCGACCAGCGGTATGCCGGTGCGTTTGGAAACCTCCAGGATGCCCTTCAGCGCCTCGGTTTCTTCCGGGATGGAATGGTCCATCATCTCGAGATAGTAATTGCCGGGGCCCATTATATCGCGGTATTTACCGGCCAGTTCCACCGCGCGGTCTATATTGCCGCCCGCGCAGGCCCAGGTGACGTGCCCCTTAAGACAGCCGGACATCGCTATAAGACCCTTGCTGTATTTCGCCAACAGGTCGAGGTCTATGCGGGCGTCGTAATAATAGCCGTCCAGATAGGCCTCGCTCAGCATGCGCATCAGGTTCTGGTAGCCCTCGTAATCCTTGGCGAGCAGGGTAAGATGCCCGTTTTCCCGCTGCTCGTTCTTCTCCCGCATCGAACCCTTGGCCACATACATCTCGCAGCCGACTATAGGCTTTATGCCCGCGGCCTTGGCCGCGAAGTAGAAATCCACCGCCCCGTACATGTTGCCGTGGTCCGTAAGCGCGAAGGCGGGCACGCCCTTCTGGGCGAGCCCCTTCAGAAATTCGGAGGGATTTCCCTTATCGTCGGAAACCTTGAGCATTCCGTCCAGCAGGGAATATTCGGAGTGGTTGTGGAGGTGTATGAATTCAACGGCCATAATTTGCCTGAAATCCGTATCTACATTCTACAAATAAGCGCGGTGCGGGGATATCGGGAAAGAACAGCTTTCCGTTCAGGACCGGATTTTGGCCGGAAACAGGGGACAGGCGGCAAGGCTTGCGCGTGCCATCCCGAAATTCCAGCAGTATGGATGCAAAAGCCGGTATGAAGGCTCGATACCAAGCCGGACACAGGCGTCGGCCGCCAAATTGCCGCAGGCCAGCAGAACTGTTCCTCCGCGCAAGGCTTTAACCCGGGCAGAGAAGTCGCGCAATATGGCCTGATACAATTCGGGAGAGCCTTTCCCGGGGACAGTCCGAAGCACTTCAAGCGCGGCTATGGCGGAATGCGCTTCCGCGTTCAAAGGAGCCGCTTTGTAGGCGGAACCCTGCATCGGAACGGGGCAGACATTCATTATCCCGAAAGAACGGCATGCCGGGTCGTTGTCCCGTATCATCCGGCCGAGAGGAGGAAGTTTTGGCCCAAACAGCTTGGCCGACATATTCCTGCCGGTATAACCGGCGGCGGGGCAGCCGTGCTTCAGTTCGTCCTTGTGGGGAGATTCAAGTATGAAAATATACTTCACCGCGGACATATCAAGCGGAAAATCCGGGACAAGATATTTCCCCTTGAGGGATTCATAACCCCGGACAAGCGTCTGACCGGGAACGGATTCAGCGGACGAGGACTTCTTCATAGGCCTGTTCATACTGCGCCAGCATGCGCGACATGGTGAAATTGGCTTCCACATTCCGCCTGCCGTTGGAGGACAGCGTTTCCCGCAGAACGGAATTGGAGCAGAGTTCGGACAGCGCCCGCGCCAGTCCGTCCGAGCTTCCGGGCGGGACAAGAAGGGCCTCGGCCCCGGACTGGCATATTTCCAGCGTACCGTCCACGGCGGTAGCGACACAGGGCAACCCGGCGGACATGGCCTCCAGCAGACAGTTGGGCAGGCCTTCCCACAGGGAGGGGAGCGCAAAAGCATTCGCAGCCATGTACCACGGGGAGAGATTGCCCTGTTCCCCGACCAGCCGGACCTTATCGCTAAGGCCAAGACGGGCAATCAGGCTTTCCAGCGCGGGCCTGTCGGGCCCCTCTCCGGCAATCACCAGCCGGACGGACGGATATTTTCCCAGCACCCCCGGCATGGCCTCGATGAGAAACGGAAAGCCCTTCTGCTCCGACAGCCGCCCGGCGGACAATATGATGAAATCCCCTCTCCCGAAACCAAGGGAAGAGCGCACGCTGGTGACTTCCTCCGGCGAGGCGGCGACCGGGTTTATTCCGTTGTGTATCACGCGCAGGCGCGATGGGTCATACCCAAGCTCGGCTTCCATGAAATCGGCGGTGGACTGGGCCTCGCAAATCGTCAGGTCATCCCTGTTGCGGCCCAGCCGGTCTATAAGCCGAAGGGGCATGGGACGGGTGCGATAATTGACGCGCGGAGAGGAAACAAGCTTCCAGTCCCCCTTGGCAAGGCGCGCGAACTGTATGGCACGGTAAAGGAAGGCGTGGACTATGTCCGGCCTGAAGGAATCGATGGCCCCGCGGAGCTTCGCCAGATCAAACGGAGATGGCAGGTAACCCATGCCTATACTGCGGACGGGCACGCCGCAGGACTCTATTTCCCCCGCGACCGGGCCCAGCGGCTTCAGGCAGACCACGCCCGCGGGTTCGGCACGCTTTCTGTCCAGTCCGCGAACGAGCCGGGCCAGCGTGCGTTCCGCGCCGCCCACCGTGGTGGAAGTTATGAGGTAGAGTATCCGCATAAAAAAACCGGTCCCACACAGTGTCGCATATGCGGGACCGGCTTGCAAACCTTCAGGCTTACTTGCTGTAGAACTCTTTAATAGCCGAGCAAACGCGGGAAACCTGTTCCTTGGTCAGTTCCGGGAACATGGGCAGCGAAAGGACTTCGGTTACCGCCTTTTCCGAGTTGGGGAAATCGGCGGGGTTGAGCTTGAGAAGCTCATACAACGGCTGGGGGGAAAGCGCGGGCGGGGAGGAGAAGGGGGAGGCGGGAACGCTTTTCCTTCGGGAAGCGGGCACGCTGGGCGGGCTTG
>Ga0074197_1000794_pt1 | contig 33927 bp, 29 predicted proteins | sample EPASupsiteSAE305_FD_64526 | JGI IMG/M metagenome (GOLD analysis project Ga0074197, IMG submission 64526) | Bioremediated contaminated groundwater microbial communities from EPA Superfund site, New Mexico - SAE3-05 reassembly with SPADES | ecosystem: Environmental > Aquatic > Deep subsurface >...
TTGTATTCCGGCTTTGTCTGCATTGGAGTTAGGCACCACCTTCTCGATTTGTAGATATTGATCTTTCAAAGAATCCGTATATAGTGATGTCCCCGGAAGTGGTGTCATCCCCATCATATAACCAAAAGTAAGCAAAACCACGGCCAAAATAAAATTAAACACGACTCCCATAATTACAAACAAAAATCTCTCCATTAAAGTCTTGGAATGATAATTATTTTTATCATTAAGTTCCTTTTCAGTTACAACTGTCGTTTCACCTCCTTTAACACGGACAAACCCTCCGATGGGAATCCAATTTACACTGACAAGTGTTCCAAATTTCTTCCATCCTTTAATTCTAGGTGGTATTCCAAAGCCAAATTCCTCCACTTCCATTCCCGCACGTCTGGCCATCAAGAAATGACCCAACTCATGTACGAAAACAAGTATTCCTAGAATCAATATAAACGATATGGCTGTTAGAAGGTATGACCACATTATTAAACTGTCATGATATCCTTCTCCTTCTCCTTGCTTAAGTCATCTACTTTCTTGGTAAACTCACTTAATACTTCCTGTAAATCTTTATCATAACCAAAAAAATCATCTTCCGTTATTTCACTCTTTTCTTTGGCAACTTTTATTTCGTTATGTACTTTATGTCGTATATTTCTCATGGCAATTTTACAATTCTCTGCTTTCTCAGCAACAACCTTTTTTAAACTTATTCTTCTCTCCTCCGTTAATGCCGGTAGATTAATTCTGATCAACATACCATCATTAAGAGGATTAAGTCCAAGAGATGAAGCTAAAACGGCTTTTTCAATTGCTGATAACAAGTTCCTATCCCATGGTTGAATGGAAATAGTCTTGGCATCAGGAGTGGAAATAGTCGCTATAGATTTCAATATCATTCTTGCTCCATAAGATTCAACTTCCAAGTCTTCCACTAATTTTGGATTTGATCTACCGATTTGAAGAGTGGAAAAATCTTTTTTTAAATGCTCCACGGCTTGATTGAATTCCTCTTTAGCTAACTGCACTAGATTACTATTCATAATTTATTTGTTAGAAATAATAGTACCCTCGTTATCATCGAGAATAGCTTTTTTAATATTTTTATCTTTCTTCAAATTAAACACTTTCACGGGAATATTGTTGTCCCTACATAATGAAATCGCCGAAGCGTCCATTACATGAAGATCTAACGAAAGGACTTCCGTATAAGTTAATTTTTTATAAAGCACAGCATCCTTATTGGTTACAGGATCTTTATCATATACTCCATCAACTTTTGTTGCCTTGAACAAAATATCGCAATCCAATTCCAAAGCTCGTAGCGCTGCCGCAGTATCAGTGGTGAAATAAGGATTACCTGTACCGCAAGCTAAAATTATCACTCTGCCTTTTTCAAAATGACGAATAGCTTTTTGTCTGATATATAATTCGGCAATTTCCGGGATATTTAGAGCAGATTGCATTCTAGCTTCCACACCCAAATGATCAAAAGCATCTTTAAGAGCCATCGCATTCATTAGAGTAGCTAACATTCCCATATAATCCGCCGTAGATCGATCCATCCCGTTGGCAGAAGCTTTCACTCCTCTAAAAATATTTCCACCTCCAATAACGATTGCAATCTCCACACCATCGTCTCGGACCTCTTTAATTTGTCTGGCTAAATTTCTCGTAAACACCGGACAAATCCCATATTCACGATCTCCCATTAATGCCTCACCCGATAATTTTAGAAGAATTCTCTTGTATTTAATTTTCACAAATAGATATTACTTTTGGTGTAATATTAATTGAAATAGAAAGGCTAATCAAATATTACATTCCGACTTCAAATCGCTCAAATCTCTTAATCTTGATATTCTCTCCCATCTTACTGCATATATCCATAAGAATCTCTTTTACTTTTCTAGTTTGATCTTTGATATATGGTTGTTCTAGGAGTGACAATTCTTTTTTGAATTTATCAATTTTACCTTCCAAGATTTTCTCTACCATGTCTCCTTTTTTACCTTCATTTTTCAATTGTTCTACATAGATTTCTCTTTCCTTCGCTACCATTTCCTCACATACATCCTCCGGAGACACAAATTTAGCATTTAAAGCTACAATTTGCATCGCCATATTTCTGGCAAAATCAATTAATTCCTCATTCTTTGCAACGAAATCCGTTTCGGAATTTATTTCTACGATAGCACCAATCTTATTGTTACTATGAATATAAGACATAATGACACCTTCTTTTGTTGCTCTGGCATCTCTAGCCTGCGCCTTTAATTCGCCTTTTTTTCTCAAATCCTCAATTGCCTTATCTACATTTCCACCGTTCTTCTCCAATGCTTCTTTGCAAGCCATCATACCCAAACCTGTTTTTTCTCTCAGTAAAACTACCAATTCTTTATCTGTTGCCATATTGGTTAAATTAAAAAATGATTTACTACTTTTTTTGTTCGCTTTTGCCTTCTATAATAGCAGCAGCTATCTTTGAATAGATATATGAAAGAGACTGAACCGAATCATCATTACCGGGAATTAAATAATCCAAAACATTTGGGTCAGTATTAGTATCTGCAATACCAATTGTCTTAATTCCGACCTTCTTGGCCTCGGTGATAGCAATTCTATCCATATTCAAATCCGTAATAAATACTGCATATGGGATATCATTCAAATCTCTAATTCCTCCCAATGTTGCATTCATTTTAACGATTGTTCTATCAATATCTATTTTTTCTTTCTTGGTATAAACATCAAATTCTCCAGATGCTTTTTTGTCTTCAAGTTCTTTAAGCTTTCTAATCCTGGTTTTGATAGTTTTGAAATTAGTCAAAGTTCCTCCTAACCATCTATTAATTACATAAGGCACTTTTGTCTCTTTGGAAAACTGCTCGATAATTGGTCCGGCTTGTGGTTTTGTTCCTACAAAAAGAATTTTCTTGCCTTCGGATGAAATTTTCTTAATAAAACTCAAAGCCTCAGCAAACTTCAAAACAGATTTATTCAAGTCAATTACATGAATATTGTTTTTAGCTCCGAAGATATAATCCTTCATTTTTGGGTGCCATCTGCTCTTCCTGTGGCCAAAGTGAACTCCAGCCTCCAGCATTTCCGTCATTGAAATAGATATACTCATAGTATCTTTAGTGTTTTTAGCTTGATAAAGATATCAAAGGCTAAAGACTACGTCAATAGAAATAATTTCTAATTTTGCAATTTTTCATCTTTCGACAAGATAGAAGTTACCAAAGGCAAAGAAGGTTTAGACAGAATGGTTTAGATAAATAAGTTTAATATAGTTTAAACGAAGAGTTTAAAAAGGAGTTTAAAAGTTTAAACAAACTTGTGGTTTTGTGTTTCTTTTATTTTGTCATCCTCGGATGTAGCGAAGCGGAAATCCGGGGATCCAGAAAAAAAATACATAGTTTAGAAAGGTTTAGAAGGGTTTAGCAGACTACTTTCTTTGATAAATATGGAGTTTGTTCAGTTTATAACTCATTTTGTTAATAATGAGTCTTAACTTTGAGTAATGGTCTTCAGAGATATAATTTAATTGATAAGCAATGATTAATTCACTTAGAACTTCCATTAGACTACTAAATGCAATGTTTGTAAATCTTGCTTGTTCTTTTAAAGTAGTTCTCGATGAACCTTCTGCAATATTTGAACTAACTGAAACAGCTGCTCTTTGTAATTGTGAGCATAATCCATATTTTTCGTTATCTGGAAAAGTATTTACAAGTAGATATATTTCTTTAGCTAATAAACAGGCTTCTTTCCACACTTCAAGTTTCTCAAAAGAGTATGTTTTCATTAATTATAGATTAGTATTTGAAATCATATCCGCAAATTCTAAACTATTTCTAAACTTACTTGTCTAAACTCTCTAGTCTAAACTCTCTAGTCTAAACTCTCTAGTCTAAACTTACTTGTCTAAACTCTCTAGTCTAAACTCTCTAGTCTAAACTTACTTGTCTAAACCTATCTGTCTAAACCGCTCTGTCTAAGCAGTATTAATGATTGAATATTTAGTATTTAATATTATTTGTAAAATTAGAAATTGTAAAAATTAGAAATTTGTCGCCTGTTCTGCTATTATCCTTGCGCTAAATATTGCTATGTCAGAATTAATTGCCATTATTGGTCGTCCAAATGTAGGGAAATCCACTATTTTCAATCGCCTCGTACGCGATAGAAAAGCTGTCATCTCCGATGTGCCCGGTACAACGAGAGATAAAATTTACGGTACTTGCGAAATAAAAGGCAAGAAAGTTCAAGTAATTGATACCGGAGGAATCGCCAAAGCTATGAAGGGAGACTTAATTGATATCGGCATTCAAGCTCAAACCAATATTGCAATTGCGGAATCAAACGTAATTATCTTGGTATTGGATGGCGAATCCGGACTTTTTCAAGAAGACATGAAAATTCTGAAAGACTTATACAAGCAGACAAAGAAATTCTTGGTAGTGGTAAACAAATGTGACAGTCCAAAAATTGAACAAAGAGTTACCGATACATTCAAAAAACTTCAAAATAATTATATTATGATTTCCGCCAAAAACGGCTTAGGTCTACTGGATTTACGTCGCTTTATAGCCAAACATATTGATTTGGCTTCATTACCAAACGCACAGGAAGAGCATGATGAGATATATGGTGATGAGACAGAAGAAGAACTGGAACTGAAACTTGTTCCAAAGAAAAGCGATGAAATACAAATCTCTATTATAGGTAAACCAAATGTCGGTAAATCGAGCTTAATTAATGTCTTGGCCGAAAAAGAAATATCTATTGTTTCGCCAATTGCCGGAACAACCAGAGATTCCGTTGATACTGAAATATTATATAAAGATCGGAAAATTCGCATTATAGACACCGCCGGACTGCGCAGAAAGAACAAAATAGAAGACCACATTGAATATTACAGTTATTTAAGATCTCTTAAATCAATAACCGGTAGTGATATCGTAGTATTGGTCTTAGATGCCAATAAACTAGTCTCTCATTATGAAAAAACTCTACTGAACTACATAGCTGAAGAAAAGAAAGGAATCATCTTGGTAATCAACAAATGGGATTTGGTTCCCAAAGACACTCACACCATGACCGAATACACTAAATATCTCAGGGCGGCCATCCCTTTTTTCAAATGGATTCCCATTATTTATACATCGGCTTCGTCAAAACAGAGAATATATGAAATTTTTGAACAAGCTATTGAAATCGATTTCGAAAGATCGAAGAAAATTGATACCAATACACTTAATTCGTTGATGCAAGAGCTAAAAATCAAACATCCACCGGCAGCACTACATCACAAAAAGAAGAGACCAAAACTTTATTATGCAACTCAAACCGAGACTAATCCGCCGTTATTTAGAATTTATGTTAGTGACCCAAAAAACGTCCATTCTTCTTATATACGATACTTGGAAAACCGACTTAGAGAGCTTTACGGATTCAATGGAACACCAATCTCTATTGTGATGTACAAGAGCGTATAAATTATCATTTTTGCCAAAATGATAATAATTTGCAATTTTGCAATTTTTCCACCTTTCGACTAGCTCAAAGAGGACCTAAAGGCAATTTTGCCATCAATGTTCAATTCCAAAATTCAAAATAAGTAATTAGTACAACACACACAAAAGTCCTAATTGAGAATTAGATATTGATAATTGTAAATTTATTGAAAATTGAAAACTGTAAATTGAAAATTCTAGAATAGTGTCATCTGATTGATTCTTTGAAAGAAGTTCAAAGTAAACTGACAATTCTCTTTCTGAGTCTCATTCACTCTCTTGATTTGGTCCTGTAAAAACATTGAATAATCAGATTTTACATTATTGTCATTAACTTCAGTTGTACTGTTTAAAACCATCATAAGAGTTAGTTAAAAATTATAAAAAAAGAATGAAATATACTTTCACTTGTCTTTTATTTTTATGTTAATCCGCTTTAATTTGAAGCAGGTTCTAATGTAGCACTGAGACTTTTTATAATCAAGCCAATGTTGTTCTATTTTTTTGTTCAATAATTCTTTTCTCCGATACAATAATGTCTACTGGAACGTCTTTCTCGATGAAAGGTACGGATTTAAGTATCTGAAAATCGTAACATAATCCAATCTTGGTGACCGATTTATCTTTTAATAGATAATCATAATATCCTCCTCCATAACCTATTCTGTGCCCATCTTCTGCGAAACAAAGACCCGGAACAATAAATAGATCTATATCCTTTGGTGGTTTATTGAATACTTTTACAATTTGAAAATCATCCTTATTTCTATCATATATTATTTCTTCAGTCTTTATATCAAAAATGTCAGATTGTATTTCCGGTACAAAAAAATTTTTGTCTGAAAATCTCTTAAAGATAGCTTGTGTCAGCACCTCATTATTGAAAGCCATATATATATGTATTCTTTGAGCTTTTTTAAACTCGGGCATTTGAATCAACTTGTCAGTTATATCATTGCTGTCCGATTCTATCTCTTCGATACTCCTAAGTCTTCTCTTAATAATGAATTCTTTTCTCAATTGTTTCTTCATTTCAGTACTGGATAGGGTCATTGTAATTTTCTTTAGTGAACTAATTTTATATCCTATTAATTGTCCTGACAACTAATCTTATAACCAATGCCATGAACTGTCTGAATAATTCTGTTTGTAGATTCACAGTCAATCTTATTTCGTAGTGAGGCGATGTGCACATCAACAGTATTCGTATACATAAATACATCTTCCGGCCAAACATGTTGCAGTAGTCTTTGTCTGGATAACACTTGTTCAGGATAATGAAGCATATATTCCAATACTTCATACTCTTTCTTGCGAAGAATAATTTGTGTTGTTCCCCTTTTCACTATTCTCCTATTAATATCCATTTCTAAATCATCATACTTGAGTATCGAACTATGACTATATGAAGAATTTCTAAGAATCAATCTATGCATCCTAGTCGTAATTTCAAGAAGCGCTGTATTAATGGGTAATATCTCGTCAAAACCAGCTAGCAAAAGATCCACCCTTCTTTCCAAATTATTATCATGGATTAATCCAATTAAGGGAATCGATTTCTTGTATTCCCTTATTTCCACTGCTAACTGTGCCCCATTAATCAGTCCTTTGAAATCCTCAATTATAATTAAGTCGTAATCTCTCGACTCTATTAAACAAATACCTTTGGCCGGACTATGAACTGTATCAACAATAAAATGATCGGCTTTAAGACCGGATACAAGATAAGCACTAAAGTTTTCGTCAGAAAGAATGCAAAGTATTTTCATAACTAATTGTTAAATATTGAAATATAAAAAAAGGATTAATTTCTTAATCCCATTCTTCTAAAACTAGTTGCAACACCCAAATTAATCAGTAAGATAATGAGGGGTTTTCTAAAGTAACGGCATGTACTAGCTTCGTACACACTCATTTGGTTGGTTTAAATGTTGGATAATAAAGTAACAGCTTCTTGATTATATGTCAAGTTTTTAATATTTTTTTAGAATTATTTAATAATCTCTTAATGAGACGAATAGATTAGAAGAAGGTTTAGAAGGGTTTAGAAGGGTTTAGAGAGGTTTAGAGAGGTTTAGAGAGGTTTAGAGGGGTTTAAACTGTCTTATTCTCAACTCCCTTGTCTAAACTCCCCTGTCTCAACTCCCCTGTCTAAACTCCCTTGTCTAAACTCCTCTGTCTAAACTCCCCTGTCTAAACTCCCCTGTCTAAACTCCCTTGTCTAAACTCACTTGTCTAAACTCTCTGATCTATACCACTCTTTCTAAACCATTTTGTAAGTTCACAAAAATTGATTAATTTGACATTAAAAGTAATCAGCACTTATAGTCTGTATAAATTAAACACTAAAATGCCTGTTAAAAATTTAGTTATTGTTGAGTCACCAGCTAAAGCCAAAACGATTAGTAGATTTCTCGGTAAAGATTATAAGATACTGGCTTCTTACGGACATGTAAGAGATCTTCCGAAGTCCAAAATGGGTATTAATGTTAAAACGGATTTTGCTCCTCAATATATTCAATCTACCAATCCGGTCTCAAAAAAAGCTCTCAAGGAAATTAAAGATTCCTATTCCGATACAACATCTTTATATATCGCTACTGATGAGGACCGAGAAGGAGAGGCCATAGGCTGGCATATTTGTGAAGTTTTAAAGCCAAAAAATGAAAAGAATGTTCATAGAATTGTCTTTCATGAAATAACTGAAAACGCCATTTTAAATTCTCTTAAAAATCCACGAAAAATTGATATAGCCTTAGTTAATGCACAACAAGCCCGTAGAGTATTGGACAGAATTGTCGGATATGTACTATCCCCTTTCCTTTGGAGAAAAATTCAAGCCGGATTATCAGCGGGAAGAGTACAATCAGTCGCTGCACGAATTGTCTGTGAGAAAGAAAAAGAAATTAGAAACCATCGTGAAGAATCTTTCTTTAATTTAGTTGGAAGCTTCAAAACGGATAAGAGTGAAACTTTTAACGCTTCTTATGACAATAAAATGGCTAAGTCCAAAGATGCCAAATCAGTATTGGAAGAATTGAGCAAACAGAAATTCAAAATAACCAATATCGAATTTAAAAAAGCAATAAAAAATCCGCCACCTCCATTTACAACATCAACCCTACAGCAAGAAGCTGCCAGAAAATTAGGTTATTCAGTTAAGAAAACTATGATAATTGCCCAGAAATTATATGAAACCGGAAAAATTACCTACATGAGAACCGATTCTCTAAGTTTAGCATCGGAAGCATTGTCGATGATAGAGAAATTCATTATCAAAGAGTACGGAGCTAACTACCACAAATTCAGACAATACAAAACCAAATCCAAGGGAGCTCAAGAAGCTCATGAAGCAATTAGACCAACCAATATCGGTGTCGTGGATACCGGCGAATCCAGAGATGAAAAGAGACTATACGACGTTATCAGGAAAAGGACATTAGCCAGTCAAATGAAAGAAGCGATTTTAAACAAAGTGGTTGTTTCCATCAACTCTGATGACGCTAAACATGGATTTGAAGCAAAGGGTGAAACAATAGTTTTCGATGGATATATGAAAGCTTATCGAGAAGAGGAGGAAGAAGATGCCGATAATGTTCTTTTGCCAAATCTTAAAGAAGGAAGCAAAGTTGAACTTTTTGAAGCTGTGGCCAAAGAAACATACAAAAAACCACCCTTTAGATATAGTGAAGCTTCTCTGGTTCGTAAACTTGAAGAAATGGGTATAGGAAGACCTTCAACTTACGCTCCAACTATTTCTACAATCCAAGACAGAGGTTACATCACAAAACAGGATTTTGACGGTGATACAAAAAAGATTTCAGTTTTAACACTGACAGATGGTCAAATTACTGAAGAAACTAAAGAAGAGGTTTTCTATAGAGATAAAAACAAACTCTTCCCTACTCCAATTGGAATGCTGGTGAATGATTTTTTAACTAAACATTTCCCGGAAATTGTTGATTATAAATTTACAGCCAATGTAGAAAAAGAGTTTGATGATATAGCCTTAGATAAAGTGGTTTGGAATGTCATGATCAAAAATTTCTATACCAAATTCATTAAACATATCGATATTAAGAATGAAACTGTAACCAGGAAAGAGGCCACGAATACCCGAGTAATCGGTACGGACCCTAAGTCCGGCAAACCCATCAGTGCCAGAATTGGAAGATATGGACCTTATGTACAGATTGGGGTAGCGGAAGATGAGGAAAAACCAACATTCGCTAAAATTCCGGACAAATTTAATTTGGAAACAATAACTCTTGCTCAAGCGTTAGAATTATTTAAACTACCTAGAACAGTTGGTGTTGATGACAACGGAACTCCTATCCAAGCCAATGTGGGACGTTTTGGACCCTATATCAAAATTAATAACTCCTATATCTCCATTAAAGGAATTGATCCTATGGAAATAACTTTGGAAGAAGCCAAGAAATTAATCATTGAAAAGGCCATTAAAGACAAAGAAAAAACAATCAAGGAATTTGAAAACAGCACTGTAAAGATTCTTATGGGACAATATAGTCCGTATGTCACCGATGGTAAAAAGAACGTTAAAATTCCCAAAGAGATTAAAGAATATACAACGCTTACTATAGAATATTGCGATGAACTTCTAAAACAGAAAACTTTCACTAGAAAATTCTCCAAAGCTAAAGGTCGGTCACGTCGTAAATAGTAATATTCTGACAAGAATCATTTCCTGAATTGAACTCTATTTCATTAAATACTCTTTTTTTAAAGAATTCGTATTTTGCGTTCAATATTTTGGACTTTGTTTTTAGACAACGAAAGTTTTTAGCCGAATTTACATACATATCGTAAGTTTCGGAAAAATCTTCATCAGCATTGGTCATTGCATAGGTAGATACAAATGAGCTTCTTTCTTTGCTCTGATTATATAAAGATAAATATGGAGCCAAATATTCGTTACCAAACTTTGCTTTGTATCCATCGAAAACCACATGACCTAATTCATGTAAGAAAACATTCTGAAACTTCCTGTCATCAATCAAATAACCACCTCTAAGGATTACTTGCCCATATCCACCATATCCATTGGTTCCAACCTTTGAGTCGTGAATTTTTACGTACTTTAGAAAAGAAACATGGTTTGATGGAAGAATACTTAAAACAGAATATAACTTTGACTCATAATGGTCTCCCAAACTAGCAATTTTCTTTTCTACGGTCAGAGCTGAAAAAATATTCCGATAGAAAGAATTTGCTAAGTTGCTCTCATATTCACTATCCAATACAAGACTATCGAGAGTTAGAACATCCAGATTAGTAATTTTAGTGTTTTTAATGTTTAATCCATTGTCTGTTCTGAAATCCAAAAGCATATCATTTTCACTTCTATTGTATGTTCTATAACCGGCAAGATGAAGGCCTGTAAAAAATTTGTATTTAAAACTTGAGTAATCCAAACTCATATCTGTACTGGCATTATTTACTAAATTAGCTTTCAAAAAATTACTCCTTAATGTATTTTGTGCTAAAGCCAAGTTCGAAATTGGAATAGTTAATACCAATACGGCCAAAGTCACAATAATTTTTGATCTAAGTTTAGTTGTCATAAATAAAAGAAAGGTTGTGACTTTACAATATTATTTTCCCACTGTCAATTATGTTACTAAGCGATTTTAATTTTGATTTACCATCCGAATTAATAGCCCAAGATCCCTTAAAAAAAAGAGATTCATCGAGACTTTTGGTTCTAAATAGAAACACATCTTCCCTGAGTCACAAAATTTTCAGTGATTTGGTAAATCTATTGGATGATAATTGTGTTTTAGTTTTGAATGAAACAAAAGTTTTTTCTTCCAGGCTTTATGCTACAAAAAAAACCGGTTCCATACATGAAATTCTTTTGACAAAGAAAATAGATGCATTCTCATGGGAATGCTTGATAAGACACGGCAAAAGGGTCAAAGCGGAAGATGTTCTTAATGTATTGGATAGAGAAAAAAAAGAGTCATCTGCCAAAATTAAAATCAAAGAAAAATTTACCAACGGTACCGTCAAGATTGAATACTTTGACGACAAAAAAAATAACATTCTTGATTTTGCCTTCTTAGCCTTACCTCCCTATATTAAGAAAAAGTTAGATGATGATAATAAATATCAAACTTTATATGCCAGTAAAGAAGGTTCGGTCGCAGCACCTACAGCCGGTTTACATTTCACCAAAGATCTTATTAAAGCACTTACCGATAAAGGAGTGAAGATGGAGTATGTGACTCTACATATTGGACTCGGAACTTTCGCACCAATTAGAGAAGAAGATTTTGATCAACACAAGATGCACATGGAATCATATTACATCGGTAAAGATACTCTAAATCGTTTAAATAATTATAAAAAAAAGGGTAAAAGAATTATTCTGGTTGGAACGACAACTCTTCGCGCCATTGAATCATCGGTAGCGCAGGACGGGTTTCTCAAAGAAGAATTTGGCGATACGGAGATATTTATCAAACCGGGATACAAATTTCGATTCTGTGAAGAGTTAATTACAAATTTCCATTTACCAAAAAGTTCACTTCTATTATTAGTTTCAGCCTTAGCTTCGAGAGAAAATATCCTTAAAGCTTATAATGAAGCTGTCAAAGACAAATATCGGTTCTTTAGTTTTGGGGACGCGATGTTTATAACAGACCACTACTAGACATGAGAGTTAAGACAAGGGAGTTTAGACAAGGGAGTTTAGACAGGGGAGTTTAGACAAGGGAGTTTAGACATGAGAGTTTAGAAAGGTTTAAACTGAGAGTTTAAAGGTTTAAAAGTTTAAGCAATACATTGTTAAGTATGAAGTGTTGCACGAGGTGCTGAAACCACGGCATGCTTTGTTATATCGCATGATGTAATCGCCATAGCATGCAAATTCAAAACAATAGTTCCCCAAATTTACTAATTTTTAGTTGTATTGATTGGGGTTTTTACCTGTAAGTATTTCGTCAGTATCGGTTATTCCATCCTTGTCCGTATCAACAAGAAGAGGATTGGTTCCATAAATTCCCACCTCTTGATAATCACTTAATCCATCCCCATCACTATCTTGTTTATCTTTGTCAGTACCCAAAACACCTTCTGTCACATCTGATAAACCATCGCCATCGCTATCAACATCCGCATATGTATAAGCGTCAACTTTGGCAGGGTAATCTTCTTTGGGACTTTTAATCTCCTGAGTCAGGAAAATATTATCCACCGCATCATTAGACACTTTACTTGAATCACTATCCACAATACTTACATCAACATTATCTCCCATTTGTCTCATATCTTGATCGGATAAATTAGGTAACTCCTGTTTATTAATATCAGTATTCATCAAATCACCTTTCAAAAAATTCAAATTAAGGCTTCCACCTAAAAAATAATATGCTCCAATAAACATCCAAAAAATAATTAATATTGTTGTTAACAGATTAAATGGTTTCTTTTGACTTGCCATTACTTGTGGTTGAGCAAACATTACAGGTTGCTGTTGCTGAATATTCGCTACTTCTGAAGGTACATTTACCGGAACGTTTTCAACCGGAATATTCGTATTAATAACATTAATTTGCCCCTCTGACCCAGTGAAATAAGAGGTATTATCAACGACTTCCTGATGTCCCAAAAACTTCTGTCCTACATTAACATCATCCATTCGTAGACTATCAGATGAGATTGAAGCTATTGGTTGCCCGATATTTATATTTTTATTTTCTTCGAACATTTTTATTTATTCTCCATTCATTCTACCAGAAATAGAACGTTATATAAAGCCTTGAACCATTTTTCTAAAACTTATCTAAAACAATATTAAGAATTTCAATAAAATGTTAAGATAAAAAACCTATGAAATATGACAATGTTAAAGACACTAATCATCATTTGTTACGCATTAAACACATTATTATCGCCCCAAATAGTCTCTGCCAAAGAAATCTCACTCTTCAGTGATACAATTCTTAAGCAAACAGATTTAAATGCTAAATTAACCGTCTCTAATTCAATTTCTAATGATATTCAGATCATTTCTATCCTACCAAATCCATCTTCCGATGATAAAAATAAAAGCTTCATTGTAATTTCCAACTCAAGTTCATCGGACATCAATCTCAGAGGTTACAAACTTCAATCATCTGCCGGGATTCTCCTGTTTGGTAATACTCCGATACCAAGGAGAGATCAGGCTTCAATTTATAAGATTAATGGCATTCCCCTTTCATTTAGAAATTCCCATGAAGTTATTACATTAATTAATTCCGATAATATCGAGATTCAAAGACTGGAATACAAAAAAGCTAGAGAAAATGAAATATTGTATTTGGATTTCAAAACCGGTCTATTTTCACATCGCACTTCAAGATTCACAAGTAACAATCAAATTGATGATGAACTTACCGACACTCTGACTGTAACGTCAGACATCAATAATGAAAAAGTTAAAGTGTTGGCCAAGGAAGAATTAGGAGAAGTTCAAAATATGAAAAGAGATAATAATACAAATTCAAAAATACTAAATAATGCAAGTAATAAAAATAATGCTCTCTCAAACAATACTAATTCCAATGCTATGATTATTATTCTAACTCTGATTTCACTAATGTTTTACTTTTGGCTTGCTATCTCTTATAAAAACACGCGGTCTAATTTTTCATGTAAACTTTCCGAAAAATCCACTTGAAAAGGCACCCTTACGGTGCTGTAATTATCAGCTTTTACATCATGAATAAGAAGATTAGTTATTTTGTCTCCTTTATGACTGGACAAAATATTTTTTACCTCCAATAGATCGTTCATTTGAACAGTTTTGGGCATGAATATATTTACGATATTATTAGTAGTTTCTACTTTCAAATAAAACTCCTTTTGACTAATTCTTTGATTTTGATGTAAATTACTGAGTTCCAAATCACAATCATGTTCAGAATCAACTATAGCTTCTACTTGTTTTGCTACATCCTCATTTGCTTTATCGTTCTTCAAATTATCTTCATTTAATTCCACCACTGAATCGGCAATTATTTTTGCCTCCTCCGTTCCTTGGAATGAACCCTTTTTAGTAATTTTCCCCTCACACATTATCAATTTATCAACGACCAGCAAATCCTGAATCTTCTTGTAAACTCCATTAAAAACAATCAACTCAATAGAACCGGAAAAATCTTCAATGGTTACAAAACCCATTTTATCCCCCTTTTTCGTCACTATTTGCTTACTGGATGTGATAATTCCGCCAACTTTTATTTTAGAGTTTACTCTCGCTTTAGAAGCTTCACTTAAGATAGTTAATTTATTAGTATAATGTTCCCTAAATTGCTCAACAGGATGCTCTGAAACGAACATTCCAATTAATTCTTTTTCCCACTTTAATTTCTCCAAATTATTGGCATTTTCAGTTTCATTCAAATTTAATTTAGGATGGACCATCATTGAATTATCCATTGAAGAAAAAAGATCTGACTGTCCCTCACTAACATCCGATTTCAAAGCTCTTACAAAAGAAAGAATCTGATCAATATTACAAACAACAGCATTTCTTTCAATCAAACAATCCAAAGCTCCGCTTTTAGCCAATGATTCCAAAACTTTTTTGTTAGCAAATTTAGATCCCAACCTAAGTAAAAAATCTTCAAAGCTTAAGAACTTGCCTCCCACTTTTCTCGCTTGAATGATCGCTAGAGCAGGACCATCGCCAATATTCTTAATTGCAGCTAAACCGAAACGAATGTTTTTTGTATCATCTGTTACAGTAAAATTTTTCAAAGATTCATTAACCGAAGGAGGTAATATTTTAATATTTCTTTTATTGGCATCGTCAATCAGAATTTTTACTCGATCGTTATTACCTATGTCACATGATAGACATGCGGCTAAAAATTCCACGGGATAATGTGTTTTTAAAAATGCAGTTTCATAAGCAATCATTGCATAACAAGCAGCGTGAGATTTGTTAAAACCATAACGGGCAAAAGGTTCTATATAACTAAACAATTTAAGAGCTAGTTCTTTAGTCTTACCGTTTTTAATTGCTCTTTCCACAAATATTACTTTCTGAGCTTGAATCTCAGCCTTAATTTTTTTACCTATTGCCCTTCGAAGTAAATCAGCTTCTCCCAGTGTGTAACCGGCAAAATCTTGGGCAATTTGTAAAATTTGTTCCTGATAAATTATAACTCCATAAGTCGGCTTTAATATTGGTTCCAAACACGGATCCAAATAAGTAGCTTTTAGTTTTCCATGTTTTCTATCAATATAGATATCAACCATCGTCCTTCCTCCATCCACCTTCATATCTAATGAACCGGGGCGATAAAGAGACACCATAGCAATAATGTCTTCAAAAGTAGATGGTTTTAAGTTCTTCAAATATCTTCTCATTCCTCCAGATTCTAACTGAAATATTCCCACAGTATCCGCTTTAGAAAGTTGAGAGAAGGTTTTCTTATCTTCCAAAGATATTTTATCAACATTGATTGTTTCATCTCTTGTTCGTAAGATAATTTTTTTTGTTCTTTCCAGGATTGTCAGGTTTTTAAGTCCCAAGAAGTCCATTTTTAGCAGCCCAATTTCTTCAATTGGCTTCATGGAATATTGAGTCACAATACTTTTATCTCCTTTTGTACCAAGCATTAACGGTGTGTACTCGGTTAGCGGTTTCTCGGATATTACAACCGCACAAGCATGAGTGGAAGCATGTCTAAAAACACCTTCCAATTGAAGTGCCATATCAACTAATTTCTTCACCTCAGCATCTTCTTTGTAAGCGCTTTTTAATTCCGCTTCACCCTCCAAAGCATCACTTATTGTTATACCTACTTGAGTCGGTATTAATTTGGCAATTCTATCGACGAACCCGTAAGCCAAACCTAAAGCTCTGCCGGAATCACGAATAGCCGCTTTGGCACCCATTGTACCAAAGGTAATTATCTGAGCAACGTTATCTTGACCATACTTCTCAATAACATATTCCAGTATTTTTTCTCTTTTATCATCTGCAAAATCTATATCTATATCGGGCATGGAAACTCTTTCCGGATTTAAAAATCTTTCAAATAGCAAATTATATCGTAATGGATCTATATCGGTAATTTTTAAACAATAAGCCACTATACTTCCGGCGGCGGAACCACGTCCCGGTCCTACTAAAACATCATGTTCTCTAGCATAGTTAATAAAGTCAGCAACTATTAAGAAATATGAACTAAAACCCATTTTAGAAATAATTTTAAGCTCAAACTCTAACCTCTTTTGAGCTTCATCAAAATTCTTGGCACTTCCATACCTCTCCATAAGACCCTTATTGCACTGTTCAATAAGGTAACTCTCCGTATCATATCCTTCTGGCGTATCAAAGCTCGGTATTAACTGATTTTTAAGAGGAATTTCCAAATTACATTTATCGGCAATTCGAGATGTGTTCATAATAGCTTCATCGTCATTAGGAAACTTCTCGCGCATTTCTTCCTCGCTAAGTAGTGAATATACGCCACTATAAGAAAGCCTATTCGTATCCAGAACAGTCTTGCCGGTCTGAATACAGAGTAAAATGTCATGTGCTTCTCTATTTTTAGACTCCGCGTAATGGACGTCATTCGTCAAAACTAGAGGCGTATTAGTCTCTTTAGAAAGTTCTCTAATCGCTGAATTAACAAAATTATGTTGATCTTTCATCTCATCTTGAAACTGCATCTCCAAATAATAATCTCCCTCATCAAAGTAAGATTTATATTTGGTAATGAGTTTTCTGCTCTTGTCTAAATCATTATTCAAAATCGATTCCGCAATTTCACCCTTAAAACAAGCACTTAAAGCTATTAATCCCTTGCTATGTTCTTTCAATATTTCATGATCAATTCTCGGTTTATAATAAAAACCTTCCAATTGCGCCAGGGTTGTTAATTTTATCAAATTTTTGTAACCCTCTAAATTTTTAGCAAGTAAAACCAGATGATTAGATCTTTTGTCATCATAGCTACCTTTATTTAATCTTCCATTCGGAGCTACATATACCTCGCACCCAATAATAGGCTTTATTCCTTCTTTTAGACAGGATTTGTAAAAATCTATCGCTCCACACATCACACCGTGATCCGTCAAAGCTAAAGCTTTCATTCCATGTGCTTTTGCCGTTTTACATAGTTTAGCAGGGCTTGATAAACCATCGAGCAATGAGTAATAACTGTGCACATGCAAATGAACAAAATCGACTGTCTTATTTTCCATATTTATTTAGCCGTAAATTTATCTTAGCTTACTAAATAATGGTGCAAATTAAAACAGTTTATTTACTTTTTTTCCAACCAATCCAGAAGTTTAAGTATGACTCCCCTTCTCTTTGGTTTGACAATATCATTTGATGTACTGATCGGTGTGTTATCAGGCTGGTTATTAGTATTCAATTCTTCTTTTCTTTTATTTCTTTCTCTCCACATTCCCATACCCAACACAGAACCTATTGCTCCACCGACAATCAGTCCAGCAATTATTTTATTCCTCTTTTTCATTTATTTTTTGTTTAATAGAATTAATAATGTTCTTGATTGTTGTCAGCTTAGACAGATAGTCACGCATCGTCAGCAAAGGAACCAAAATAAGACTTTTTGTTGCATCGGTAAACTCATCAATCCTTTCCACAATTCTCAGAAAACTTCGTAAGACCAAAACAAGATAAAAACCAACGAAACCTATTACCAAGATTAATATTACGAGACCAACTCCTAAAATAATTCTTAATGATTCAATATCCATGTTTATTTGTTAGCAAAGCTTATAATAACACAAGACAGAAATTATTATCTAATTTTCCCTATCAATATTTCATTAACCATCTTGGGATTTGCTTTTCCTGAAGTCTTTTTCATCACTTCTCCCACCAATCTTCCCAAGGCTCTATCTTTACCATTTTTGAAATCCAAGACACTTTCTGGATTGGCATTCAACACTTCCTCACAAGCCTTCTCAATTTCTCCAACGTCGCTAATTTGAGTTAACCCCTTCTTTTCAACAATTTCTCTAGGTTTAGCTCCTACTTTATACATTTCTTCAAACACATCTTTCGCAATTTTACCGGATATTTTACCCTCATTAATCATTATTATCATTTCTCCCAAATCCTCACCTTTAAATTTCAAATCTTTGATTTCTTGTTTATCTTGATTCAATAATCCCAATAGAACAGTAATTAGCCAATTGCTGACAGATTTAGCATCGTTGGATTTACGTACCGCTTCATCAAAAAGTAGTGACAACTCACTGGAGTTGGATATAGACTGGGCATCTATTTCTTTTATACCATAGACATCCATATATTCTTCTTTCTTCTGCTCCGGTAGTTTGGGAAGTGATTTTCTCAACTCCTCGATATAGTTTTTATCCATCTTAAAAGGTGGAATATCAGGTTCGGGGAAATATCTATAATCGGCAGCTTCTTCTTTTTCTCGCAATGTTTCCGTTCTACCAAGATTTGCTATCCAGCCGGCAGTTTCAGGTCTAGTTATTGGTGTACCATTTTCCCACAATTTTCTCTGCTTTTCAATTTCAAAGTCCAAAGCTTCCTTCAAAAAACGGAACGAGTTTAGATTTTTAATTTCCACACGCGGATATAGTTTATCTTCTCCCTTAGGTCTTAAACTTATGGAAGCATCAAATCTCATCATCCCTTTTTCCATATCGCAATCCGAACTCCCCACACATCTCATGATTGTCTGTATTTTCTCAGCAAAATTCTTGGCTTCCGTTGAGCTTCGCATATCCGGACAGGTGACTATCTCCATCAGAGGTGTTCCGGCACGATTAAAATCGCATAAACTTCCATTATGAGCATGGGTAAGTTTACCCGCATCATCTTCCAGATGAACTCTTTCTATTCTTATTCTTTTTAGATTCAAATCTTCATCCAAAATATCCAAATATCCATTTTTAGACATTGGTTCATCATACTGAGAGATTTGATAACCTTTAGGATTATCGGGATAAAAATAATGTTTACGATCAAATTTGAATATTTCATTAATTTCCAAATTCAAAGCTAATGCCGATAAAAGTCCTTTTTTTAGAGCTTCACCGTTTAAAACAGGTAGTTGTCCAGGGAATCCAGTACAGACTGGACAAATATTAGTATTTGGTTCTTTTTGAAATGAGTCATTATCGCAAGAACAAAACATCTTGGATCTAGTATTCATTTGTACATGTATTTCCAAACCGATTATAGTTTCTAATTCCATAATTTTCTTTAATTGCAGGTAATACGATACATTATCAGTTATCAATTTCCAATTTCTAATAATCAATTTTCACTCCAAACAGATTAATTGACTCCCAAGTCTTTAAGAGCTTTTGTATATGTTTTGAAAGCTTCCTTGTATTCCTGACCTAAAACATTGACTGAGACCTCATGGGCTATTTTATTTCTGAGACGATGAGCTTTAAAAACACCGTTAATATCACCAAACACCATACCACTTTCTTTTAATTTCTCATGCATGGTTCCGGTTTTTCCTATTTTGCCAAGTGCATAGTCTAAAAGTTTATCCATCGTTACTATTTTTTCTTCATTGGATAAATTATCTATCTTCTTAAGCTCCGCCTTGATAATTCTCGAATCTTTCTTCGACAATTTTTTCGTTCTTGATTTGATGAAGACAAATAAGGAAATCGAAAAAACCATTACTATCAATACTATTCCAATTACTATAATCCAATCCATTTTTTAAGAATTAGTTCTAATAAGGCACGTCTTCATAAGGAGTATCAATCAATACTTCTCTAAGATTATCCAAATCATCCAATACAATTCCCGTTCCTCTAACCACGCAGGTCAGAGGATCATCAACGATATATACAGGCATATCCGTAAAGTCATGGATCAAATAATCCAGTCCTCGAAGGAGTGCTCCTCCTCCGGCCAGCATAATTCCTCTCTGCATAATATCCGAGACGAGCTCCGGTGGTGTTTTCTCGATAGCCTGTTGGACAGATTCGGCGATATTCCGACACGTTTTAGCCATAGCCTCTTGAATCATCACATTATCAACAATCACTCTCCTAGGAAGCCCTGAGATCATATCACGACCTCTTACTTCCATCTTTATCCTTTTATCCAATAAATAGGCTGATCCAATTTCAATTTTGACTTCTTCGGCTGTCCTCTCACCAATTAGTAAATTAAACTTCTCTTTTAAATAAAGCATAATGTCAGTATTCAGCTGATCTCCCGCAATTCGAAGTGATTTGGAAATAACGATTCCGCCCAATGATATAACCGCAATTTCCGTTGTGCCTCCTCCTATATCTACAATAACATTCCCGGCTGGATCTTGAATCGGTAATCTCGACCCAATCGCTGCCGCCATAGGTTCTTCAATTAAGAAAACCTCCCTGGCACCGGCATTTTTAGCAGCATCTAAGACAGCTCTCTTTTCTACTTCCGTAACACCCGACGGTATTCCAATAACACATCTGGGTCGGGGCATGAAACTTATTATCTCTTCATGAACTTTCGATACGAAATACTTAAGCATAGCTTCGGTTACTTCAAAGTCCGATACGACTCCATCGGACAAAGGTCTGGAAGCAACGATATGTGCAGGTGTCTTCCCCACCATCCTTCGAGCTCTATCCCCAATTGCGAGAATTTCATTAGTTTTCGTATTTATGGCAACGACTGATGGTTCATTAATCAAAATACCTTTACCACGAACATAAACCAATGTATTCGCAGTTCCAAGGTCAATCCCCATATCATAAGAAAATGCTCCCAATATTCGATCAAACATAATCAAAATCTAATAAAACTAATGTGTAGGATACATTAATAATTTTCAATTTCCAATTTTCAATTTTCAATTTCCAATTATTCTTAATTAGCGGTTTAGACCAGAGAGTTTAGACAAGTGAGTTTAGACCAGAGAGTTTAGACAAGTAAGTTTAGACAAGTAAGTTTAGACAAGAAGGTTTAACAACAAGAGTTTAATAACATCTACTTAAACTTTTCAACTCTTAAACCTTTAAACTTTTTTCTAAACCTCTCTAAACCTTCTTCTAAGCCTCTTTGAGCTCTTTAATTAAATCCGAGACAGCAATCAGTTTAGACTCCTTACTAGTCCTTTCTTTGAACTCAACTGATTTATTTTCCAGAGATCTCTTACTGACAATAATCCTATTTGGAATTCCGATTAAATCCGCATCATTAAGCTTCCTACCAATACTTTCTTCCCTATCGTCAAACAGAACATCTAAATCATTTTTTAACATCTCTTGATATATATTTTCAGCCTCATCTTTTACTTCTTTTTCTTCTCCTAAAACTACTAAATGATAATCAAAAGGTGCAATCGATTTTGGCCAGATTATTCCCTTTTCATCATTATGCATTTCCACTACAGTCGCTAATGTCCTGCCAATACCAATACCATAACAACCCATATAAAAAGGTTTTTCAGCGCCGTCACGATCAGTAAAACAGGCTTTTGCCATTCTGGATGAATAGTGAGTTCCTAACTGAAAAATATTTCCCACTTCAATGCCTTTGGCACTATACATTTTCTTGCCATTTTCGCTCAAAGCATCATCAGGCGCTAAGGCAATATCACCCATAATATCAACGACAAAATCTCTGCCGTAATTGACATTAATTGTATCTTTTTTCTCCTCATCTGCTCCCGTACAAAAATTCTTCACTGTTTTAAGCGAAGTGTCTCCAATTTTTTTAATCTTCAATTTAAGAGGTGAAACGAATCCATAGACACTACCTAGTTCTGCAATTTCCTCCTTTGTGCCAATTCTAAATTTCTTACCAATGACCTTCTGTAGCTTAATATCACTAATTTCCAAGTCACCGCGAAGACAAACCAAGAACGGCTCTTTATTTTCATCAATATACAAAATTGTTTTTATCTGTTTAAAACTTGGCTCATTATAAAATTTGGCCCCATCTTTAATTGTTGGTCCCCTATCCGCCTCAATAATTTTCATATCTTTCATCTCTTCATCAATATTTTTGTCCTCTCTTAAAAATCTGGCAACTTCTTCATGAGCGGCATATTGCCCGTCAACCTCAAGTAAAAACCTGCTTTCCCCACTTTCACATTCAACTACAAACTCATGACAGTATTCTCCACCAATATAGCCATTATCAGCTTCAATTTTAAAAGTCTTTAATCCAACTTTCTCAAAAATTGTTTTATAAGTTTCAGCCATCGTCTCATACTCTTTCTGGAAATCATCCGAATCCGCATGAAAAGAATAAGCATCTTTCATTACAAATTCCCTAGTTCTTAGAAGTCCACCTCGAGCTCGTTTTTCATCCCGAAACTTTGTGGAGAATTGATAAATATTGAAAGGCAAATCTTTGTAGCTTAAATTAAATTTTCTAACAACGTCCACCATCATCTCTTCAGCGGTTCCACCTAAAGCAAACCCAGCTCCTCTTTGATCTTTGACCTGCATCAACTCAAAACCTACACTAGAAGCTCTATTAGTTTCTTGCCATAATTCTATCGGATGTAATATAGGTGTAATCATTTTTTGAGCTCCTGCTTTGTTCATTTCCTCCTCAACAATTTTCATTATTTTATCATTTACCTTCATACCTAAAGGCAAGAAATAATATCTACCCGCTACCGATTCACGAATAAATCCTCCCATCAAAAGAAATTGATGACTTTTTAATTTAATATCCACAGATATATCTTTTACCGTTTTACCAAACACTTTACTATAACGCATTTATTTAATTAAACATTAGTCCTATATTCCATTATTTGAGTCAAAACTTCAAGAAAGAGTTTAAGAGTTTAAGAGTTTAAAGGTTTAAATGGGTCAGAAGGAGTCTCTTCTTAAACTCTTAAACTTTTAAACATTTACTTAGCTTAGAAGAAACTGAGGCAAAATGGACGGTTCTTTTAATCGAGGTAGCTTCATCGTCAATTTTAAATCTTCCAAGGCGATCTTACCAATGTATAATTTCCTCAAATCACCATTTTGCTTAACGTAATCAATTATATCAAGATAACCCGTATAATAAACAATACTTTTGGTGAAAGCCCCTGGTCTTGAAGTATCGGTTAGCCCTCGCTTCATATGCACACATGTTCTAAAAGCTCTTTTACTATCATAACCGTTAGTTATAAAATATTTAAAGAGAGTAACAAAATCACTCTCAATGGCAATTGAAACTCCAACATAATTTATTGCCGATGTCACAAGTTCCTCAGATTGTTTATTGTTTGAATTACTTACTTGATTATACAATGCCAAACCTTCCTGAGTCTTTAAATAATTAGCCATTCCCTGACCCATAAGTTTATATTCTTGCTTGTTACCATTAAAAGCTGTTAAGACGTGAGTTTCTATTTCGTGTATCAAAGTACTCTTCAATCTATCTCTGGAAAATGTTATTCCTCTCCTCAAGAATATTTTCCCTGACTTTCCAACAGATATTCTCGCTACCATATTATCTTTGATTATTACTTCCCAAGATAATTTGTATTGATCCAAAACTTTTCTAATTTCCAAAATAATCTCTTCGGTATTTAATTCTGCTTTCTCTTTATAAATGGTTCTATTTTGTTTGATTAATCTTTTGGCTTGACGCAAGATGAGCTCATCGGGAGTGCCGTAAAGATTCTGAGATATTTTAGTAAATTCCTCATGATTTCCTCTATTTTTAAGTAGAGATATTTTTAGTTCTATTTCTCTTCTTTTCTTGGCAAACAATATCCCCAAAGGATCATCCATAAGATCCAAACTATCTAGTTTTGCCTCTAAAAATTCAGGAATAAAATTAAGTGACTTGTATTTAAATATTGGATTGATTGTACAGTTAGAACTCAAGAATTTCTCTTCCTCCTGACGTAAGTTAATCGGTTTCAAGTTGGCAATTACTTTTACATCATGATCTAACGAAGAGAGAATCTCATCGACAATAGAATTTTTGTATAACTTATCTTTAACAACTTTTTTTTCAATATTTGGAGCTCTTTTTTCCGTGTCTATTAGAAAACCTTTAATGTCATTTCTTCCTAAAACAAACCTTGCTTCCAACTCGTCTTTTCTGTCAAAAAAAGTAACCAACGCTTTCATCTTCTTGCCCTTGATAAAGAAATTCAACTCATCATTTTTAGTTATAGTGTTAACTCCAAGTCTTTTAGCAAGTTCCCTGTCCATGGAGGAATTCTTTTCCTTTAAATCAATGAAGGCCCTTACCTCTTTCATCGTTCCAATCTTGGAAACGACCTGCACTATTTCCGATACTCCGATAATAGAATCAAAAGAAGTATATTTATAATTAATTCCACCAAAGGAAAAGAGACTTTTAGCTACATTAATTCCTTCAGTTACACTTTTAATTCTCAAGTGTTCTATCCTTTTTATTCGCTGTCGAAGAGAAGCCAAATTAGCATTTTGAATTTCCAATCCCGGTTGGGCATTCAACTCAATAACTAAAGGTCCCTTGTCTTGATCAATAGTGATATCAACGCCCAAATATCCTATACCGGAAGCTTCTTGCGATCTAACCGCATAATCCAAAATTGTATCGAAAAAAGGCAATTCGAACTCTCTCATTTTCGATGTCAAGGTAAGAGTTTTACCCTCACTGATTCCGTGAATTATCTTACCTGTTTTCAAATCAAGACCAAAGGCACATGCTCCCTGATGAAGGTTAGCTTTTCCTTCGGATTTCTTGGTAGGGATTCTTAACATTGCCATTACGGGAATCATATTAACAACGATAACCCTTATATCTGGAAGTCCTACATTATCCAACGTACTAAAACAAGGATGTGGTTTGATTCTCTCCTCAATAATGGCAGTATCAAAAGTTTTCTCCAATGAAAATATTCCGTCGATGATACTGATAATATGTTTTCTAAGTTCTTTTTCTTTTACAAACGATCTATCTACTTTTTGATAAACATCGTCTTTGTAATGCTTTAAAACCAAAATACCATTACCCTTGGAACCATGACTCGGTTTAATTACAAATTCTTTAGGCAAAATTTTAAAATCAAATTCCAATAAATCTTTCCTTCTTTCCAATAGTCCTAATATTTTAGGAACTCTTATCTCAAATTGCTCCAAAATCTCCCTAGAATAAATTTTATCATTAGCAAGCTTAAATGAATCCCTATTGTTTAGTTTTTTAATATACTTCTCACGAGCATTTAAACCCATTATATATCCCAATTTCATAGTCTGATGATTTATTCTTGTGTTTCTTTCAAATAGTACTCATGTTTAATCAGATTTTTGAATCTAACAAACTCCGATACTCTAAGTCCCGTATATCTCTCCAAAAGGAAAGCAATAATAACAATTATCACAACATATAGTTCAGGATATGAAATTATGTACAGACGCACCAAGCTCGAATTGAGTAAAAAGTAATTAAAAATCAAGAAAAGAATGTCTTGTAATAGATAAAATATTGTTCGCGAAATGTTCATGCCTATTGTGTATTGAGCAATTCTTCTAGCTGCAATTGCCAAGATCAGAATAGCGGTGAAATAACCTACATCAAAAATGATTCCCGGATTGTATGACTGAATCAATATCATGCCAATAATTATAAAAAAGATTAGCATCAACATATCGATAAAACTCCCTGAAAACATCGTCTCACGATCAGTGTCATATACTTTGGATACCAAATATGAAACAACAAAAAATCCAATAAATAGTCCAATACTCGGCACGAGTCCTATGATTAATGTTGAAAATATTGATAGACCCAGAACATGCATTCCGATAACGGAGAGACCCAGAATTTTACGTAGAAAAAGACCCAAAATAGAGACTAATATCATGATATAAAGAAAGTATATAACATCAATGGAAAACCCTCTCTCAATTAAGCTTTCATTAAACCTAAATAGATAATCCAAATAACGATAGTTCATTCTACCATCTTCCAAAGTGAGAAGAATACCATTTTCACTTCCATTTTTAAAATCCAAGAAATTCTCGTCAATATTTTCGATTGACACAATCATCATGTCAGAAATATTTAAAGTCTTTTGAAATATTTTTGCCAAATTATACCGAGGTTGCAGTATCACAGTATCAGGCATGACATACAAAACCTTTAATTTCTCACTATTAATATTTAGTTTCTTACTAAAACTTAAAAAACTTTCTAAAGAAATATCTCCCACTAATACAATTACTGTTGCCTCCTTAATTTCTGATTGTTTAGAGATTAGCTCATCAACCAAACTACTTTTTAAAGCTATATCACTGGGGAAAAAATCCTCAATTCTAGAAGATAACACCGCATAGTTTTTCAAAATAGCCAAACTGGTTATTTTCTTAATAGTTGCCATCGAAGAATCTGATGCTGAAGATACAACAACCATGTTTTTATCGAAAACATGAATGATAGTTTCGTCGGTACTTTTAAGTTCTGTATTCTTTCCCTCTACAACCAATCTAACCCTATAAGTACCAACCTGATTATATGAATATACATGTCTAAGACCATAACGCAGAACATTATCACCCATATCCCAACGATATATTGGTTCGATTCCTTCCGGGATATTAGATAAACTACCATCAAAAAAAATCTCTGTTCCGGCCTTAACGAACCTGTCCTCACCGGCGTTAGCTACTATCATACTGTCGAGAGAACTTTCAGCTCTGGTAATGGGGACTAAAGTTACAGTAAAAGACACTATTAATAACGTCAAAACTAGTTTGTATAATTTATTCATACTGATTGATAAATAACTAAAAAGACCAGGAAGCATCATAGCACCAATGAGAAGAAATCCAAAGACTTTAAGGAATAGTTTAAAAGTTTAATAGTTTAAGCGTTTAAATAATAAAATAGTTTTACTTAAAATTTTCAACTTTTAAACACTTAAACCTTCTGCTCTTTTAAGATTTACTTATTGAGCTCCTCCAGTCTATTAATATCGAAATTACTTCCTATAATAATTACCAAATCGGCCCCCGTTTTAATTGGTTCAGGATTTTCTCCCACTACTTTTGCGCCAATTAAATTTTGCAAATCTAAGATTGTTTCATAATACTCCCCCGGTTTTTCAGCAAATATCAAACATTCCGGGTAAGCTCTTCTCCCATAAGTATTCTCTCTAGAAAGCACCCTGTATCCATTAGACATGAGCAACGCTCCAACTTTATTGGCTAATCCTTCTTTACCAGATCCGTTCAATATGTCAACAGAAGGACCCTTACTTAACATGTCAGGATTCTTTAAAAATTTAGAAACATATTTCTTAATAATATTGTAATTATTACCATCCGGTAAAAGAATGTAAGCTCCACTATAGGCAGCTTCTCTAAGTTGAATCGTGGGAACATATAATAACCCGGAAGGGCCATCATCCAAGACAAGCGATCGAATATTTTCTTTATTAACATCTTTAGCAATCATTAATAGCCCATATATTTCACAAGGTTTGATATTAGAGGTGTAATTATTTTTAATAGCTTCTGAAATGCTATCAATCTTAAATAGAGTTCCGAAAGATAATATTTTATCCTTAATCGCTGTAATTATTTTGTGCTGTCGTCTTGATCTGGCAAAGTCGCTACTCTCTCCATTTGTACCATGTCTAGATCTTACGTACTGAAGAGCAGTTTCACCATTCATTTTTGTTGCTCCCGCTTCAAAATTAATAGTCAAATAACCGAAATTTCCATCAGGATAAGTATTATCCTGGAAAGCTTTTTCAACAACCACATCAACACCTCCCAATGCATCAATAACTTTTTCAAATGCCACAAAATCTATGAAGGTATAATAATGGATAGGCAAACCTATTAAATCCTCTATAGTAGCTTTAGGTATGGTAAAGCCATTATCATAATATTTGAGACTGGTACCGTAGAGAGTATTAATTTTCGCTTCATTGAAACCAGGTGGCCTAACCCATAAATCTCTGGGAATTGAAATCATGGAAACGTTGCCACTAGACCGACTAATCGACAAAACAATGATTGTGTCCGTCAAAATACTACCACCTTGTATTTGAGATGTCCCTCCAGCTCCCAACAATAAAATATTGGTTCGATCTTCGGACACTTTTATCGGACAACTTTTATTAAAAACAATATCTTGAAGACAACCCAACATACCGCATTCCGCTGGATTTTCTGAACCATCTATAGATGAATCACCGACTCTCGAATCGACAATAGTCTTTACTTGTGCAAGTACATAAAAAGACATACTGGCGAAGAAAGTTAAAGCAATCAAGAAAAAAATCAAAAAGTATCTTAGAAAACTATGATTTTTCATCTTCGTCACTTCCGTATTTATATGTCTGACTTTAAATTTCATTTTGTTTTAATCTCTAGCGAGTTCAAAGTTAGCAAAAAAAAGGAATAAGTAAAAGGATTTAATTAAGAATATAAGTAAATATCAAACTCAATACCAGTGGCATAAACAAATAATAAGCAGATATTTTCTTACCCATAATATGTCTAAAATCGGATATCTCCAGAAAATCGATTACATTTACCATAATAAGAAATAAAAAAGCTGTTCCCAAAGCTCCGGTTAAATGATAAAACATATAAGCTAAAATAATCGCTCCCTCAGAAAATATTTCCAAAATTGCCGCCAAAAATAAAATAGAAATGGCTGAAAATACACCTTCTCCAAAAAAGAAGTCTATCTCCTTTTCTTTAAGGGCTCCTCCGATTAGCCCGGCCATCAAAACTCCCAAGACTGACCATTTCAAAACAACCTTAAGAACCACCAAATAATCTAAGACAATTTCCTTCAAATGTTTGAACAGAAGTCTTCTGCTTAAAAGACATTTTTTAAACTTTTGTAAGTCTTCAGAAATTTCATCCGCCAAATTAAAATTCGGATCTCTTCTGGAAATCATTGCACTTTTGGGCAGAAATTTCGAATATTGCAGTATTTCTGCAAACATACCTGATGCAAAAGCAATAAAAGCTAATGATCCATATATTATTAAAGATGTTTTAAAACCGAACAAGAAAACTACTAAAATAATTAAGGAAATAGAATTGTATGGAGAAATTATTAAGTAAGTAATTGTTGCACCCAACGTCATTCCACTCTTGTATTGAGCAAGTCCGGTATATAAAGTTTCATATATCGATCTATTCTTAAAAATACCGATCCATAGAGCATTCAATATCGGTATAATTCCGGAACCGGCTAAAATATATGACCTATATTTATGTGGAAAAATATGATTTAGAATTGCTGATGCAATAGAACCTATAATGATAGGAAATAATATTTTATCCGTTATAAAACGAATATTGGAAACTAAATTATTAAAGGCTATCCCTTTGATCTGAGTAGAATACAAAGAAGCGACGTATAAAGCCAAAACCGCAACCAATATTGAAACTAATACAATAGTATCTGTTCTCGCTCTATTTCGTGACATTTATTACTTTTTAAGTTCTCTAATGTGAATAAAAGTGATGATATGGAAGGTATTTTTCGATAAATAACCTTTCCATCAACAATAATCATCGGTACAGTCAAAAAGCCATACTTAGATGAAAGTTCATATACTGTCTCATAATCCAAATCCATAATGTCATACATTTTTAGTTCCTCCTTGTCCGGATAATCCAATAAAATTTCTTGAATCTCCAAAAATTTCGAACCTAAATACGGGCATTTTGTATTGGCATAAACTAATTCTATCTTCATTACTATTTTGTTTTTATTTTACGTAACTGATTATAGTTTAATTTCATAAAAATCCAAGTAAAAGCGCCTTGCTCAAATAAATATAATGGGCTAATCACAATAATTTAAGTACTATTTCTCGTCCGTATTAATGCTAAATATTACACATGCACTATTTCTCGTCCGTATTAATGCTAAATATTACACATGCACTATTTCTCGTATTCCCCATTATACTCTTTCTTCCTTGCGCTTTATTTTCATTAGACTTAAATAACGACTCCAAATCTAGATTAAATATTTTCGACAAACCAATAACCATCCCCTGAATATTCCTATCATTTCTAGCAACATCATTGTTTAGAACAGAATTCAAAAACATCACTATCTGCATATAGATAGCATTGTAATCAGATTTTATTTGTACTGGTAATGCAACAAAACGATCAATATCTTTACGACTCATCTGATTATCAATCATTTCCGGCCAAATATCTTTCAATCCAATATAATTCAATATTTGTCGATCATCTAAATATCTAGATAATAATTTTATTGATTTATCAATTGATTCATCACCGAATTGGATGAGACTATCAAACAAGTTATTCTCTCTGTATTTTTTTAGTAATTCCATACACTCGCCTAAAATAGTCAGCCAATGATTACACTCATGCTCTAAATTATAAAGAGTGTTTTCAATCATTAACTTATCAACTATCTCAGTTATGAATTGGTCCGGAAGACTTCTAGTTTCAGTACTATTGTCGTCTTTATTCTTCAAGAAATTATTATCTTCCATTTTACTTTCCACAACATATTTATTATAGAATTGTAAACTAGCAGATTTAAGAGTTCTTAGTCAAATCAGTGTGATTATTCTAGAATCTGATTTGTCTCAAAAATAAAACAAAACTGCAGAGGAATTTTCCCCTACAGCTTTGAAAATTGAAAATTGTGAAATTGAAAATTTTATTCCTCCTCCTTCTTCTCATCAACCACTTCTCCTTCTACTACTTCTTCCTTGTTCTCCGTCTTTCCTTCTTCCTTCTCTCCACCATCTTTTGGCTTATTGTCCTCCACAGCTTTATAAAGTTCCTGACCAATAGCTTGTATCTTCTCAGATAAATCTTTGGTTACAGCTTCTAATTCGTCCTTAGTTACATCCTCTTTTTTAAGAAGTTCCTTCAATTCATTTAGTTTCTCATCAATCGGTTTTTTCTTATCTTCAGGAAACTTATCGCCGGCATCTTTGAGCGCTTTCTCTGTTGTGTAAACCAATTGCTCACTCATATTTTTTATCTCAACCATATCTCTCTTCTTTTTATCATCCTCTTTATGTTTCTCAGCATCCTCCTGCATTTTCTTTATTTCTTCTTCGGTAAGTCCGGATGAACCTTGAATTGTGATATGTTGCATTTTCCCAGTTGCTTTATCTTTTGCCGAAACTTTCAAAATTCCATTTGCGTCAATATCGAAAGTAACTTCAACTTGTGGAACTCCTCTTGGTGATGGTGGTATTCCATCAAGGATAAATCTTCCTAAAGATTTATTGTCTTCAGCCATTTCTCTCTCCCCTTGTATCACATGAACTTCCACGGAAGTCTGATTATCGGAAGCTGTAGAAAACACCTGAGATTTAGCTGTTGGAATTGTCGTATTTCTTTCAATTAATCTTGTAGACACACCCCCCAAAGTTTCAAGACCAAGAGATAATGGAGTCACATCTAGAAGCAAAATATCCTTCACATCGCCTTGCAATACACCAGCCTGAATCGCAGCTCCTAAAGCCACTACTTCGTCAGGATTTACACCCTTTGTAGGTTCCTTGCCAAATATTTTCTTAGCCATTTCAGAAACAGCAGGCATTCTGGTCATGCCTCCTACCAAGATAACTTCATCTATTTCTGAGATAGAAACTTTAGAATCTTTAATTGCTTTCTTGCAAGGACTCTCGGTTCTTTCTATTAAATCTGCTACCAGAGACTCATATTTAGCTCGTGTTAGAGTTATGTTTAAATGCTTAGGACCGGAGCTATCCGCCGTGATAAATGGCAGATTAATTACAGTTTCCATGGAAGAAGAAAGTTCTATTTTTGCCTTTTCTCCAGCTTCCTTAAGTCTCTGAATGACTGAACTATCGGAAGTCAGATCAACTCCTTGGTCTTTCTTGAACTCCGCAATCAACCAGTTAATAATAGCTTGATCAAAATCATCTCCTCCCAAGTGTGTATCTCCGTTTGTCGATAATACACTGCAAGTAAATTCTCCCTCAGTTGAGATTTCCAAAATTGAGATATCAAATGTACCTCCTCCAAGATCGAAGACAGCAACTTTCCTTTCCTTTTTTCCACCCTTCTTATCCAATCCATAGGCCAAAGCTGCCGCCGTTGGCTCATTGATAATTCTTTTCACTTCTAATCCTGCAATTTTTCCAGCATCTTTTGTTGCTTGTCTCTGTGAATCATTGAAATAAGCTGGTACTGTAATAACAGCTTCAGTCACTTCTTGACCTAAATAAGCTTCAGCGTCAGCTTTTAATTTCTGCAGTACCATAGCTGATATCTCCGGTGGTTTTTTGTCTTCACCGTTCAATATAATTAGAACTTCACCTTTTTTTCCTTTTTTAGTCTTATATGACAAAGTTTTAAGCTCATCCTTAACCTCATCGTACTGTCTTCCAATTAATCTTTTGGCAGAATAGATTGTGTTTTCCGCATTTGTAACTGCTTGTCTTTTAGCAGGCAAACCCACAACTCTTTCTTTCCCTTTGATTGCCACGATAGAAGGAGTAGTTCTATTTCCCTCAGAATTAATAATAACCGTTGGCTCTCCTCCTTCCATAACTGCTACACAAGAGTTCGTAGTTCCCAGATCAATTCCTATAATTTTACCCATTTTTTTTTGTTAAATGTAAATTAGCACTCAGTATTATAGAGTGCCAACTATATAAAGTCAACACCCCAAATACAATTTTCAATCTTCAATTTTTTCGCCTTCGTCGAACAAAAAGCAATTTTCATTAAATTCCCAATTTACAACAAATTAATTATCAATTCTTCATCTGTTTTAAGTTATTTTTTTGAAAATTATTTTGTTGAAAATTGATAGTAAAATTGCAAAATTGATAATTGCCTTTAGGCTTCTTCTCCGTTTCCCACAATCACCTTTGCAGGTCTTAAAATCCTATCATGATATAAATATCCAGACTCAATATCTTCGATTATCACATCTCTCTTCCCCTTCATTTGAGAAATAACTTCATGTCTAGAATAATCCGCCACTTCCCCTATACTTTCCATTTTTTTTACTCCTATTTTATCTAATATGTTTCTAAATTGATTTTCTATTTGAACTACTCCTTTCACCCATGGATCTTCCTTGATTTTTTCCGGTATGTGCAAAAAAGCTCGATCAAAATTATCAATGACAGGGAGTAGACTAAATAATATTTCAAATCCCTGATATTTAAGTAGATTTAATCTTTCGTCAGCAGTTCGTTTTCTGAAATTTACTAAATCAGCTTGAGCTCTTTTTAAAGAGTCGGTAATTTCTCCATTAATTTCCTTTAGTTTTTCCAAATCATCTTCCAAATTTGAATTAGTATCTTGATTTTGATCTTTATCCTGCATATCTTTCATATATTTTTATAAATTAAAATAGTATTTTTTACACAATCTTTCGACATCATCCCTTAATACTTTAAGAGCACTAATATTATAGGCATAATTCATTCGAGTAGCGCCCAGAACTCCG
>Ga0074197_1000798_pt1 | contig 33760 bp, 31 predicted proteins | sample EPASupsiteSAE305_FD_64526 | JGI IMG/M metagenome (GOLD analysis project Ga0074197, IMG submission 64526) | Bioremediated contaminated groundwater microbial communities from EPA Superfund site, New Mexico - SAE3-05 reassembly with SPADES | ecosystem: Environmental > Aquatic > Deep subsurface >...
GGTGGCCCACCGGCGTCACCGCTCCAGTCCGCCCTACCTGAAACTCAACCGCCTCAACCAGCGTGGTCGCCTGAATGGCGGGGAATTTCCAGGCCACCGCCCAGCGGGGTGCCCGGGCAGTGGCCCCCAACCGTTGCTGCAACCCCATATCATCGACTTTGACCACCATGCCGTCGATTTCATAATCAAGCTCATCGCGAACAGCCAACATCCGCTGGTACTGGGTCTCAACCTCCGCAAAATCGACACAGACCATGATCATCTCGTTGACCGGGAAGCCAAAGCAACGAAGTGCCGCCAGGATGGCTTCCTGGCTTGTGACGGCCAGCACCTCGGAATTGCCGGTTCCGTAGACGAAAAAAGCAAGGGGCCGTTGCGCCGTGATCCGAGGATCAAGTTGACGGAGCGAACCGGCGGCGGCGTTACGCGGATTTGCAAAAGGCGCCTCTCCTTCGTCCTCTCGCTGCCGGTTGAGTTGAAGAAACCCCTTTTTGGAAAGAAACACCTCACCTCTGACGACCAATTCATCAGGGGCACGAGTCCCATCACCACTCGCAAGCCGCAATGGGATCGAGGGGACGGTTCGCAATTGGGCCGTAATATTCTCGCCGACCAGCCCGTCCCCCCGAGTCGAACCCTCGACAAGGACGCCCTGCCGGTACACCAATTCTACCGCCAACCCATCCAGTTTGGGCTCAGTCATGAAACGAAGAGGAAGATCAGTTTTGAGATATCGACGCACTTTTTCCTCAAAAGACGCGAACTCGGCGGCACTGAAAATATTCTCCAGACTGAGCATAGGCGAGACATGTCTAGCTGGGGGAAAGGTCTGGAGAGGGGAAGCGCCGACGCGATGACTCGGGGAATCCGCGGTAACCAGCTCAGGATGCACTGCTTCCAATTCCAGTAACTCCCGGAACAAGGCATCGTACTCGCCATCGGAGATCACCGGATCGTCAAGCACATGGTAGCGATGGGCATGAAACCGAATCTGCTCCCGCAGTTGCTCCAGCCGGTCAGCCGTCCCCTGGTCCATAGCGCTACATATCCTCGAGCAACACTCCACCCTTGGCGATACTATCCCTACTCTCCTCGTCAATGAAGAGCAGGACAGCCTCCTTCGGTTTTCCGGTGGTTTCGGCAATCACATCGGTGACCCCTTGGGCAAGTTTCTTTTTTTGTTCCTTGGTGAGCTTTCCCGCTACCCGGATACTGACATACGGCATACGATTCCTCCTTGGTTCATGTTGATCGCTAGAGCGCGTTAGCATAAAATGACGGGGTGCTTATCGGCCACAAACAAAGGCCAACCGGGGTGAACGTGCCTTCCTTTTTGCAAGACAAACCCCTTCAATACAGGTAAAAGATAGCAGAAATTGACGGGTAAGTCGATGAGGTTTCCGCTTGTACAAAATGAAGTCCATCCCGCAACGAGGAGGATTGACCATGCATATTATCGTCACCGGTGGCGCCGGCTATATTGGTAGCCACACCTGCCTGGAACTGCTGAATGCCGGCCATCAGGTGACCGTGATCGATAATCTCTGCAATAGCAGCAGGGAGTCGATCAGGCGGGTAGAAGCGTTAACCGGTAAATCCATCGCCTTTTTCGAGGTTGACCTGCTGAATGCGGACAAGCTGCGTGACGTGTTCGTGCAAACTCCGGATGCGGCGGCGGTTGTCCATTTCGCCGGACTCAAGGCTGTAGGCGAGTCGGTGGAGCAACCGTTGCTGTATTACCACAACAATCTCGGATCTACCCTCAACCTCTGCCGGATCATGCAGGAACAAGGAGTGCCCAACATTGTTTTTTCCTCCTCTGCCACTGTCTATGGTGATCCGGCCTCCGTGCCCATCAGGGAAGATTTCCCTCTGTCCTGCACCAATCCCTACGGCCGCACCAAACTGATGACCGAAGAAATCCTGCGCGATCTCCACGTGGCCGATCCTCGGTGGAATGTCATTCTGCTTCGCTATTTCAACCCGGTCGGCGCCCATGAGAGTGGCCGGATCGGCGAGGATCCCAACGGCATCCCCAACAATCTTACGCCTTATATCGCTCAGGTGGCCATCGGCAAGCTACAGCAACTCTCGGTCTTCGGCGACGACTACCCTACCCCTGACGGCACCGGCGTACGCGATTACATTCACGTGGTCGATCTGGCGCGCGGTCACCTGCGGGCCCTGGAAAAACTGAAAGAAAACCCTGGTGTGGCCGTCTACAATCTGGGCACAGGGCGCGGCTATTCGGTCTTGGAGATGGTTGCGGCCTTTGCCCAGGCAAGTGGCAGACAAATCCCCTACCGCGTCACCGGTCGCCGGGCCGGTGACATTGCCCAGTGCTATGCCGACCCAACCCTGGCCAAGCGCGAACTGGGCTGGCAGGCCCAGTTCGGCATCGAAGCAATGTGCACCGACGCCTGGCGATGGCAGACGGCCAACCCTCAGGGTTATACACAGGATTGATCACTCTCTGGGCAGACACGAGCGAGAGAGGAGCGGTCTCGAAAAACAGACCGTTGTTCATCCGTTCAATCAATAGACACCAACGAGAAACAACACTGTGACGACAACCGAGGACACCCTCTTCGTCACCGGCGCGGTCGAGGAGGATTTCACCTTCAACGACCGGGTGGCGGATGTATTCGATGACATGCTCAACCGGTCCATCCCCTATTACCGCACGGTGATCGACGGGATGGCGCAACTTTTTGCCTACCACCTGCCACCGGGATCAACGCTCTATGATTTGGGGTGTTCGACGGGCACAACCCTCCTGGAATTGGCGAGGCGCCTGCCTGACATGAATTTTCAATATGTCGGTATTGACAACGCCCCGGCCATGCTCGACAAGGCCCGCCGCAAAAGCGCTATGTACAATAAAAGCGAGGTGTTGCAATTCCGGCAAGCCGACATTACCGGTTGCCCCTTGCCGCAGGCAGCGGGCATTATTTGCAATTATACCCTGCAGTTTCTCCGCCCCCTGACCCGGCAAGCCTTTGTCAGACGCATCTATCAGGCGCTTCCCGAAGGAGGTGTTTTTTTTCTCAGCGAAAAGACTATCTCCCATTCCGGCCGCCTCAACCGCGATTTCATCGCGATTTATCACGCCTTTAAGAAGAAGCAGGGCTATTCGGAACTTGAAATCGCCGCCAAACGCGAGGCTTTGGAAAACGTCCTTATCCCCTTTTCCCTTGATGAAAACATCATGCTCATGCGGGAGGCCGGCTTCGAAGAGATCGAAACCTTCTTCAAATGGTTTAATTTTTCCGCCCTCGTTGCTCTCAAACGCTGAGCCCATGGACCTGCTCACCTCATTTCCCAGAGCCGACACCGATCGACTCAGAACACTTCTCGCTGAAAAATCCTTGTGGGTCCACCAGGATAAAAAAGGGTTCCTCCGTTACCGGTCGCTCCTGCAGGCTGTACAACACCTACGGGCTTCTTCCTGCGACTTTTCCAGCGATGTTGTCCGCATCGGCACGGGCGCCGATGTAACTCCAGACGAGCAGCGGCTGGTCTATCAAACCTTGCGCGGATTCAAGCCCTGGCGGAAGGGTCCCTTTTCCGTTTTCGGCATCGACATCGACGCCGAATGGCGCAGTGAACGCAAATGGAACCATCTCATCCCCGAACTCCCCGACCTCGAAGGCAAGATTGTGGCCGATATCGGCTGCAATAACGGCTACTACCTTTTCCGCATGGCGCATCACCAGCCAACTTTGGTCCTTGGTTTCGAACCGTATGTGCAGCACTACTTTACCTTCAACACCCTCAACACCTTTGCCGATCAACGGCATCTCCAGGTCGAGCTGCTCGGCATTGAACATCTTAATCTCTTCCCCGAGAGCTTCGATGTGATCTTTTGCCTCGGCATCTTGTACCATCGGCCCTCACCGGTGGAAGCGCTGCGCGATCTCCACGCCGCGCTGAAACCAGGCGGCTGGCTCGTTGTCGAATCACAGGCTATTCCAGGAAACGAACCGATAGCCCTGTTTCCGCAATCGACCTATGCCAAGGTTCCAGGCACCTGGTTTGTGCCAACAGCTTCCTGCCTGCACAACTGGATGACACGGACAGGATTCCGAGACGTCCGCATGTTCTGTCAACACGCCATGAGCAGTGAAGAGCAGCGGCGAACGGCCTGGATGGACTTTGAATCCTATGAAGATTTCATTGACAAGGAAAATCCGGCGCTTACTATAGAAGGGTATCCGGCGCCCCGCCGGGTATTCTTCAAGGCCGCAAAGTAGCTGTCCAAGCAAAGAACGCTCGCCAACGTACCCCGGGCTGGATGACAACAGCCAGAAAATAGCACATCAAACGAACAAGGTGAATTGATTATGAATGCACAAGACTGCACATTGTACCACGGCGGCCTCAAAGGGGCGGAATCCGTTTTTGGCGAAAACGCCGAGAAATATGCTGTCCAGGAAGTGGTTTTTAGCTTTGACGGTCATCGGCTCAACCGGGACCGCAACACCGTGACCCTGAGCGAAGAAGAGTTGCAACGGGGTGATATCAGCATGGAACTCGCGTCGCGAATGATGAACCGGACCTACTATGAAACCGAGAAGATCCGCCGGGTTCTACAGACTATTTTCCACATGGTTAACAAGGGGCACCAGGTCTTTGTCATCGGTACTATTCTGGAGGACAACTCGGTCAAGGGCGGCACTGGTTGGGCGGTGGAACTGGCAAAACTCTTCAATCGGCCGCTGCATGTGTTCGACCAGCCCCGCAGCCAATGGTTTACCTGGAAGGATGGGGGCTGGAAGGAAGACAGCCCCAGAATTTGCTACAATACCTTTGTCGGATCGGGCACCCGCTATCTCAGCGACGCAGGTCTCGCAGCCATCAACCAGCTCTTTGTCGACAGTTTCGCCAAATAATCCGTGAGCATAACCCGATTTCCCGGCACGCTTTCCGGGAAATCGGGACAACACTTGGACACCGACACCATCCCCCTCTCTACTTACCGATACAGAACTGGCTGAACACCGTATCCAGCACGTCTTCAGGAGTGGTCAGTCCAGTAATGTCCCCAAGATAATCAAGGGCTGACTGTACCTCGACCGCCAGCAGATCGACCGGTGCACCGGAAGTCATAGCCTGTTCGAATCTCTGGCAGGCAGCCAAAGTTTGGATGAGAACCGCGCGGTGCCGGGTATTGGGCGCACAGGTCATCTGCTCGGTAATTTTACCTTTTTCAGCCACAATCGTCCGATAGACGGCGTCCTGCAGTTCCTCTATCCCTTGATGCGTCTTGGCCGAGATCATCACAACACCCATGCCGGGGAATTCGCGGCCCAAGGCCTCCAACTGCCCATCCGTGGCCAGATCCCTCTTGTTGACCACCACCAGATGTTTTTTCTCCCGGATACTGTCATAGAGCGTACGGTCACGGGGTTCCATGCCAACAAGGGCGTCCACTAGGAACAAAATCAGATCGGCCTCTACCAGTTTCTGCCGCGCCCTCTCGATACCCAGGGCTTCGACCGGATCTTCATGCATCCGGATGCCGGCAGTGTCAACCAGATGCACCGGGATGCCGCGAATGGCGATTCGCTCCTCGATAGTGTCCCGGGTCGTTCCAGGAAGCGGCGTTACTAAGGCCCGCTCTTCGCGCAACAAGGCATTCAGCAGACTTGACTTGCCAACGTTCGGCCGGCCGGCGATGACCACCTTGACGCCTTCGCGAACAATTTTACCCTGCTCGGCCAAGGCGATCAATCGTTCCAGCGGGGCAATGACCATTGTTTGCAGCTGCACGGTCGCCTCGGCGGTATTGAATATCTCGACGTCGTCATCAGGAAAATCAATAGCCACTTCCAACAGGGCGAGAAAACCGATCAGTTGTCGCCGAATAGCTTCCAGGTGCTCAAACAATTGTCCCTGGAGCTGATTGGCTGCCAGGCGGGCACCGGCTTCGGTTTGCGCCTGCAAAAGATCGAGGACTGCCTCCGCTCGGGTCAGGTCGATCCGACCGGCAAGAAAGGCCCGCTTGGTAAATTCGCCTGGTTCCGCGGGGCGGCCGCCCCATTCGAAGATGGTCCGCAGGATGGTCTGGAGAACGACGGAGGAACCGTGACAATGCAATTCGACCACATCTTCCCGGGTATAGGTATGAGGGGGACGCATGTATACAGCCAAAGCCTCGTCCAGGACCTGCCCATCCCGGTTGATCACCGTGCCGTAATAAAGGGTGTGGCTGATAAAATTTCTGCGGGGTTTGCGGGGAACAAAAAGCTTGTGGAGTAACGGGAGGGCCTCCGGACCTGAAATCCGGATAATACCAATCCCCCCCGTGCCTGGCGCGGTAGCAATTGCGGCAATGGTGTCAGTCGTCGGATGGACGGCCACCTTGCCCTCCCCGCCGCTTTTTCGAAACTGGACGGCGGCCCTTGCCGGATTTGTAAATCAATACTTTTTTGAACAACCCTTCGCCGACCGAACGGCTGCGCACCCCCTTGTCATCCTGCAGCACCATGTGCACCACCCGTCGTTCTGATGGATTTAATGCCGAAATGGCCTGAGTCTTGCCGTCAACTTTTACCTGTGCCGCAAGCTCAACGGCCCGCGCCTTCAGCTCCTCCGTTCTTCGTTCTCGAAAATCGCCAGCATTGAGGGCGAGCATAATTCTTTCGGGGAGATGGCGGGCCACCATTTTGCGCAGCAAATATTGCAAGCTGTCCAGGGTTCGCCCCTCGGGGCCGACAATATGCGCCTCATGCGGTCCAGTGATGTTGCACTGGACCGTATTCTCTTCAAAAAACACCTGCACCTCTGAGGGCAGGCCCATCAAGGTCAGCAAACGATACAAATCGGCCTGAATGGCGTCGAGACTTTCCGCCGATGGGGGCTCGATAGGAGCTTCCTCTTCAACCTCTTCTATTTCGTGGTTCTGCACCTCCTCATCTTGCTCCCTTTTGATCTTTCTTGTCCCCTCAGCAGACGCAGGGATGGAGGAGGTCGCATCTTTGGGACCTACCTCTGGCTCAGTTGCCACCTGAACAGCTTCCTCGGCGGGCAACATTATCTCGGCTGCTGCCTTTGCCTCAACCAAGGTAGACTTCTCGACCGGGTCGACTGGCGGTGGGGGAACGTCAACTTCCTCATGCGGTGCAGCCGTCTTGCGTTGCACCCGGATATGGGCTTTTTTCTTACACAAACCGAAAATACCGGCCGAGCCGGTTTCCAGGACTTCGATATCCATTTCCTCCCGGGAAACTCCGAGAGCCTTACACGCCTGTTCGATAACCTCGGCTATATCCTTACCGTAAAAATCTTTTCCTTTCGCCATGATAAACCATCTCCGTCTTAGGGCTTAGGCCTTATTCTGCCGATTGATGAGATACTGTTGCAAGATAGAGAGCAGGTTGTTGACAAGCCAGTACAACACCAAACCCGAGGCGAAATTGATAAACATAACCGTGAACACAATCGGCAAAAACTGCATGATACGTGCCTGCGTTGGATCGGCCGTAGTCGGGGTCATTTTCTGTTGAAAAAACATGGATGCACCCATCAGCAAGGTCAAAATCGGGATACCGTGCAGATAGGGGATATCGAAACCGATCCATAGTCTGTCAGGGGCGGACAGATCGTTGATCCACAACATGAAGGGGGCGTGCCGTAACTCGATGGCCGCCAGCAGCACCTGGTAGAGGGCAAAAAAGAAGGGGATCTGGATCAACATAGGCAGACACCCCCCCACCGGGTTGACCTTGTAGGTTTTGTACAAGGTCATCATCTCCTGATTCATCTTGGCCGGATCATCCTTGTACCGCTCCCGCAACTTGGCAATCTTGGGTTGGAGCTTCTGCATGTTTTTCATGGATTTCATACCCTTTTGGGTAATCGGCCAGAAAACCAGTTTGATCAGCACGGTCAGCAGGATAATAGCAAGACCGTAGTTGCCGCTGAATTGATGGAAAAAGTTAAGCAACCACAGCATTGGTTTGCCCAAAACATCAAACCACCCGAAATCGACTGATTTTGCCAGATCATTGTCAGCCGACTCAAGAATTTGCAACTTTTTTGGACCAAAATAGAGTGTGTAGGCGTACGATTTGGCTTCATGGGCTGCAATCGTCTGAATACCCTCGGTAATCAAGGTCCGTATCTGCTGTTCCGATCCCTGCAGGGTTACCGTCACCGGATTGCCAGTGGCCGGGATCACGGAAGTCATAAAATAATTATCAACAAATCCAGTCCAACTGACCTTGCCTTGTAAAACCACAGGCCCCTCGGTCAATTTTTTGGGTTTAGTCTCCACCAATGCGCCGTTGACATAGGCAGCAGGTCCGGAAAACAAAAATTGACTGCTTTCGGAGGCATGAGAAAAAGGCTCGTTGTCCAACGACAAGGCAGGAGAGACCTGCACCGGTTTATCGGTGGTGTTCTGCACCTTGTATTCGGCATTGATCAGATAGCTGTCACCGCGGAAAGTCAGAGTGCGGACGATAGTGAGCCCTTCGGCCAACGAAGCAGTCATGGTCAGCTTGGCGGTTTCATCCTCCTTAGCCAGTGCAATGCTGGGTTTGTCCCCTTTAAACAACGGCAGAGAAGTGCCGGCACCGTTATCGAGTGAAAAAAGAACAGGCAAATTTCCAAGCCCCTTGCCTAGAATCAACTGCATCGGCCCGGAATCCTTTGCCATCGTGTTGCGGTAATTTTTAAGGACAAAACTCTGAAACCCACCGCCCTGCTCCTTGACCACCGCAGTATAGAGCGGGGTGTCCACCGTGATATCCCTGGATTTGGGATCCTTGGCAACCGACGGCTGACTGTTGCCTGCCGAGGCGACAGCGGCCGGTGCTGAGGCTGGCGCGCTGCCTGGTTCGTTTGCCTGTTGCTGGGTCTGAGGAGCAACCGGTGGCGGTTGAGGGGTTGGGGTAGGGAACAAGTACTGATATCCAACCAGAATAACGAGAGAAAGAACAATGGCCAAAAAGGCTCTGTTTAAATCCATGGCAATACCTTTAAGAACCCCTGATCGCGCAGAGGTGTTGATGAAAAGGGAATATAAGTCTGCCGCTTCCGCTCACTTGACCGGATCATAGCCACCCCGAGAAAAGGGATGACAACGGACTATCCGCCACAAGGCCAGAAGCGTTCCCCGGAGAACGCCGTGTTTGGTAACGGCTTCAATCGCATACTGGGAGCAGGAGGGAACAAAACGGCAGGCAGGGGGGAAAAGGGGAGAGATGAGGTATTGATACCCCCTGAACAACGCTATCAGGCATATCCTAGGCAGCTTGAGCCACCCCGTGAAACGATGCGAGCCTCCAGCAGAGGCTTTGTTCGGCTGTTTATACAAGGGCATCTTTTCCACCTGGTTAACTGCCGATGATTCGAGCCACTTTGGTTTGCATGTCAAGCAGTCTGTTGATTGCGAAACCGGGACGGATCGTCAGGACGACATCGACGGCTGCGGGAAACAGGTCACGGTTCAAACGGAAAACTTCCCGTACCAACCGCTTGATCCTATTGCGCCGTACCGCATTGCCGGCTTTCCGGTGTACACTGATTCCTAACCGGTTGTACTCAAGGGCGTTCGGCAGGACGATCAGGGCAAATCCGTCGCCCAAGAGCCTTCGGCCGGACCGGTAAACGCGCTGAAACTCCCCGGTTGTTCGCAAAAGATGTTTTTTTGGGAGTGTAAGACGATCCAAAAGGCTTAGGCAGCCAACTGTTTGCGGCCTTTGGCTCTTCTTCTTTTGATCACCGCTTGGCCGGAGCGTGTTTTCATACGCACGAGAAAGCCATGGGTGCGGGAACGTTTGGTGTTGCTGGGCTGGTAGGTTCTTTTGCTCATAATCCAATTCCTTTATTGCAGACAATCTGTTTAATAGAGGGCACGGGGGTGACGGTTTCCCCCATGGCTCGACGGTTCCTTTTTCTCGTCCCGACCTGCGCGCCGACGGTGAGAATGCAGGCAAACGGGCATCTTAAAAAGCGGAAACGGCAATAAGCCGTCTGTTCACTTTTAAAAAGTATCTATTTTAATCACAGTGCACCATATCTGTCAAATTATTTCACCGCGATAAAGGTCAAGCATGCAGCCGCAGCGCTATCAGGATATCGACTGGAACCTCCTCTGGCACCAGGCGCAGGCAGAGAAATCATGGCAATCCAAAGGTGCTTCCGACTGGGACGACCGGGCGGTCTCCTTTGCCCAAAGAACTGAACTGTCGCCCTATTCTCACGCATTCCTTCACTTGCTAAATCCCAATCCCGATTGGTCGGTTCTTGATGTCGGCAGCGGTCCCGGAACATTGGCTCTGCCGCTAGCGTCCCGGGTGAAGACGGTCACCTGTATCGATTTCTCGGCTAACATGCTGAAGATTCTGGCCAACCGGGCCGCAGAAGAACAGCTCGCCAATATCAAGACCTACCCCATCTCATGGACCGACGACTGGAAAAAATATGGGGTCGCCCCCCATGATCTTGTCATCGCCTCGCGCTCCTTGGCCGTACCCGACCTTGCCGCCGCCCTCTGCCGACTCACCGATTTCGCCCTGCATAAGGTAGCGGTCACCGACCGGGTCGGCTACGGCCCCTTTGATCCTGATGCCTTTGCCGCTGTCGGCCGCCCACTGCATCCTGGCCCGGATTATATCTATACGGTCAATATCCTCTACCGGATGGGCTATCTGGCAACCGTTGATTTTATCCGGCTGGAAGAAACCTCGCGCTACCCGTCCTTCGACCAAGCCGCTTCTCGCTACCTGTGGATGTTCCGGGATCTGTCGGCATCCGAAACCAAACGGCTGCATCGCTACATTCATTCCATCAGCGTTCTCCATGCGGACGGTACGGTTTCCCTGCATTGCCGCCACGTCCCGACTTGGGCCTTCATCAGTTGGCGTCCTGACCGTTCCCCGTAATAACTTGGCGCAAATAGTACGACCCGGTGCCGTTCCGGTCTTCTCACCGAGACGGAGCGATAACCCCAGGGTGCTTGCAAATATAAGCCGATACCGTATAATGACGCTCTTTTCCAGAACTGGTTTGCGGGCCTTGTGCTCAGATACCGCAACTTGTCAATCTTCAGCCGATGTGCTCAGCGCATCCACGGATACTCATGACTGACTTTGACATCGCCGTCATAGGCGCGGGCCACGCCGGCTGCGAAGCTGCTCTGGCTGCGGCTCGCATGGGCTGCCGTACCCTTGTATGCATCATCAACGCCGACACCATCGGCGCCATGTCCTGCAATCCAGCCATTGGCGGTCTGGCCAAGGGACACCTGGTCAAGGAAATTGACGCGCTGGGCGGCGAAATGGCGAAAAACATTGACGCCACCGGCATCCAATTCCGTAGGCTCAACACCAGCAAGGGTCCGGCGGTCCGTTCTTCCCGGGCTCAGGCCGACCGGCTGCTGTATCGGCTCCGCATGAAGCATGTCCTGGAAAATCAGCCTAACCTGGCGATCCGCCAAGCGGTCGTGGACGAAATCCTGATCGAGGATGGTCAGGTTGTCGGCCTGCGCACCTCGCTGGATGAACATATCCGGGTCAAGGCGATCGTCGTGGCCACCGGCACCTTCCTCAATGGTCTGATCCATGTCGGTTTGAAAAATTTTCCGGCCGGCCGCATGGGGGACGTACCCTCAACCAAGCTGGCCCAATGGTTCACCGCCGCAGGCTTTTCCGTGGGCCGTATGAAAACGGGGACAACACCGCGACTTGACGGCAACACCATCGACTACTCCCGGCTGGAGGCTCAGCACTCCGACGAAGAACCCGTCCTTTTTTCCTTCTCCTCAAGCGGCGAGCCGCCATTGGCTCAGCGGCCCTGTTACATCACCTACACCAACGAGCGCACCCACGAAATCATCCGCGGCTCCATTCATCAATCGCCGATGTACGCCGGCATCATTGAGGGAGTGGGCGCCCGATACTGTCCCTCGATTGAAGACAAGGTCATGCGGTTCCCTGAGAAAATCCGCCACCAGATTTTTCTCGAACCCGAGGGCCTTGAAACCATCGAAGTATATCCCAACGGCATTCCCACCAGCCTCCCCTTGGCCACCCAGATTGCCATGGTCCATTCGATTCCCGGATTGGAGCAGGCACGCATCATCCGCCCCGGTTACGCCATTGAATATGATTATGTCGACCCAACGGAATTAAAACCAACGCTGGAGACAAAAAAAATCGGAGGTCTCTTCCTGGCTGGCCAGATCAACGGTACCTCTGGTTACGAAGAAGCGGCCGGTCAAGGACTGATGGCCGCGATCAACGCGGTTCAGTCTGTGCGGGGAGAAGCGCCGGTCATTCTCGACCGTTCCCAGGCGTATCTCGGCGTGCTGATTGACGATCTTGTGACCCTCGGCACCAAGGAGCCCTACCGCCTGTTCACCTCACGGGCGGAATACCGCCTGCTATTAAGGGAAGACAATGCGGATATCCGGCTCAGAGAGATTGGGTATCGGATCGGGCTGGTAGACGGACCAACCTGGAAGACGTTTCAACACAAGCAGCAATGTATCGAACAAACGGCGTGTCTACTCGACGAAACCCGGATCAAACCCCAGGAAGCAGTCAACGCCTTTCTCGCGCGGCACAATTCCACAGCGATCACCCAAGCCGTAACCCTCGCGGAGATGTTGCGCCGGCCGGAAATTCGACTGCAGCACCTCTACGATCTCGCCGGGGAGACCGACCTCGGCCTTTCATTGCCTACCGAGGCTCTGGCATTCCGAGACGAAATTGAACTCCAGATAAAATATGAGGGGTATATCAGACGGCAGGAGGAACAGATCACTCGCTTTAAAAAACTTGAACGTATCGAACTGCCCCCCGACATGGTCTACAAGGGCTTACCTGGCCTTTCCAACGAAGTGGTTGAAAAGTTGACCAGGGTGCAGCCCCGCTCCTTGGGCCAGGCTTCAAGGATCTCCGGCATCACCCCGGCGGCCTTGTCCGTCCTTCAGGTGCACTTGAAGCGTCTGGGTATTCTCTAATTATAGGACGCGCGACATGCTTGCATATCCTTCGATCGATCCGGTACTGCTCTCCCTCGGCCCTTTACAGATCCGCTGGTATGGCCTGATGTACGTCGTCGGCTTTACCGCTGCCTACCTGTTGGTCATGTATCAGGCAAAAAAATTCCGTTGGCCACAGATGCTGCATCATATTGACAATTTGCATCTAGCCCTGATTTTGGGAGTGGTCCTCGGAGGCCGCCTTGGGTACGTACTGTTTTACAATCCGGCCCATTATCTTCTCCATCCCCTCGAAATACCAGCCATCTGGTCTGGAGGCATGTCCTTTCACGGAGGCTGCCTGGGGGCACTTTTAACCGGTTATTTTTACTGCCGTCGCACAGAATTGGATTTCTGGAAAGCCGCCGACCTGTTTATCGTCACCGTGCCTATCGGTCTGTTCTTCGGCCGGCTGGGCAACTTTATAAACGGTGAACTGTACGGCAGAATCACCCCTGCCCCTTGGGGCATGGTCTTTCCCGAGGGTGGACCTCTGCCCCGACACCCTTCACAACTCTACGAAGCCACCCTCGAGGGATTGATCCTCTTTCTGATCCTCTGGGGAATAAAGGCCAAGCCTTGGCAGCCGGTCCACTCGTCTAGGTGGCCACACGGCTCGCTGTTGGCTCTTTTTCTTGGACTCTATGGCTGTTTCAGATTCATGGTTGAGTTTGTGCGCGAACCCGATCCTCAAATCGGCCTCATCGGATCAATTTTATCGATGGGCCAGGTACTCTGTCTGCTGATGCTGGGAGTAGGAATACTCCTATGGTTCGGAAGAAAAATAGCAACAGCGAAACAAGCCAAACGATAACGCCGCTTCGTCCCACCTACTGGGAAACCTCACTCACTTTATTGAATCTTTACAGAAAGATCCTTCCCCGGCCGGAATTTAACCACTCGGCGGGAAGGTATGGGAATGGACTCCCCTGTTTTCGGATTTCTGCCGGTTCGCGGGGCTCGGTCCACAGTGGAAAAGCTGCCAAACCCTGCCAAAGTCACGCGTTTGCCCTCTTGCATTGCCTCAGACAAGAATAACAGCAATCCATTCAATCCCCGCTCTGCCGCGCTTTTCGTAATCTGCGCTGAACTTGCAATAGATGCAACAAGATCGTTTTTATTCATGGGTTTTCCTCGCTTCTATTCATGTGGATCTCGTACCCGCTAACTCATCAAGTGAGACCGGTCAAAGAAGCCACAGTAAAGCCCAGGAAAAAAGAAAAAACAATTGTAGGAATTACCTAGTAGCAACTAGGTATCATTACCTAGAGAATAGCAATAGTGGAGTAAATCGAGAATGTTACAGCTGTAGATGCTTTTTAAAAAAGAAAGAAAAAAATCAAAATTTTTCGACGGAAAAAAATATCTCGCTTCGAACCACATGATTGACGAGATCCACGGTATTTTTCATTTTATACTTTTTCAACAGGCTTGCCCGATGGTGATCGATCGTTCTAGGGCTGAGATCAAGCATCTCGCCAATAGTCTTGCTTGAGAGTCCCTGGACAACCAGTTGCAGCACCTGTTTTTCCCGATCACTGAGGAGGAGGAATGGCGCCTTGACCTGATCCCTGAAACCGGTAATCACCTCGCCGGTCACCTCCGGTGAGAGCTGAGAAGAAATGTAGGACTTCCCTTCGCGAATCGTCCTGATAGCCGTGAGCAGCTCACTGTCGGAATCATCTTTAATGAGGTATCCATGGGCTCCGGCTGCCATGGCCTGATAAAAATGATGGCTGCCGGAATGCATAGTTAGAATCAAAATGGCCATCGAAGGATACAGCTTCTTGATTTTTCCGACCGCTTCAATGCCGTTGAGGTGCGGCATGGTGATATCCAGGATAACCATATCCGGAGGGTGTTGCTGCAAACGCTCCAGCAATTCAACACCGTCGCCGGCTTCCGCAATAATACGCAGGGAGGCATCCTGCTGAATGAGGCTCTTCAGCCCCTGACGGATAAGGCTGTGATCATCGGCGATAACAATACGATAGGGTTCCATATTCAGTCTCCCATTACCGAAAAACCACACTCACTGGACAATGATCGGAACCGGTGACCTCATCATGAATAGCTGCATCGACAACCCGGCCGCCACTGGCTCCATCGACAATGAAATAGTCGATTCTCCAACCGATATTTTTGGCCCGTGCATTGAAGCGGTAGCTCCACCAGGTATACCGAGCCGGAGAGGGGTCAAATTTTCTGAACGTGTCGATATAACCAGCGGCGGTGATTGTATCCATCCACGCCCGCTCCTGTGGCGAAAAACCGGGATTATTCACATTGGCCTTAGGATTGGCCAGGTCGATCTCTTTATGGGCCACATTAAGGTCACCACAAAGCACTAGAGATTTACTGCGGGAGAGGCGATCCATATGAGCGAGCAAAGCCCGATTAAAATCCTGCTTGAAGGCAAGACGCTTCAACTCAGGCTGGGCATTGGGTGAATAGACATTGATGAAATAAAAATCGGCGAATTCAAGCGTTAGCACCCGGCCTTCCTCATCAAAAGAGGGACAGTCGAGTCCATGCCAGACCTGGATCGGCGCGGTTTTCGTGAAGATTGCAGTTCCGGAATAGCCTTTCTTCTTTGCCGGGTTCCAAAACAAGTGGTAGCCATCTACGCTGCGCAATGCATCGGGTAATTGATCCGGATGCACCTTGATTTCCTGCAGGGCAACAATATCGGCATTAAAAGTGTGAAGGACCTCAAGAAACCCGTTTTTCAATGCCGCTCGCAGTCCGTTGACGTTCCAGGAGACAAATTTTTTTTCTGCCGGATTGTGCATACCGCCCCTCTCATTTTTTATTCGCGGCGTCACGCCAATTTTCGGGCACCAAGCCGCGACCACGCACCGGTCGCAATGGGGACGCACCGGTTTGCACGTTCCCTGGCCAAAGGCAACCAAGATGGAGTTGATACCTGCCCAAGAGTGCTCCGGCAATATTTTTCGCAGGGCCATTTCGGTCTGCAGCGGTGTTGCGGTCTGAACCACTCCCCAGATATTCATGATGCGATGCACATGCGTGTCCACGCATATCGCCGGTTTGTTGAAGGCCACGGCAATCTCCAGATTGGCGGTCTTGCGTCCGACACCGGGCAAGGTGAGCAGGCTTTCGATATCCTGGGGAACAACGCCGTCGAACTGCTCTTTGAGCACCACTGGTAACTGTTTGAGATATTTTGCCTTGTTACGAAAAAATCCCACTGGGTAAATCAGCTTTTCCAGTTCCTCGACCGTCAACTGCGCCAACTCATCAACTGTTCCGGCCACGGCAAAAAGCTTACGGGATGCGGTTGCCGTCACCTCGTCCTTGGTCCGTGCCGAGAGGATGGTCGCCACCAAAACTTTGAAGGGATCGCGAGTCTGGGCTGCAATCAGATCGACAACCGGGACCTGATAGCCGCTGACTTCACGCTCCAGAAGAGGAAGAATTGTATCAAGGGGGAAGGTCATGTGCTCAGTCAAGCAGAGGCCAAAAAAAGTTTGACACGACAAGATTATTAATCAATTTTAAGTAATTAGCGTAAAAAACTGGATAAAGCGACCTTTATGAACGACTGAGAGAGTATAAGAAAAAGAAAAACCAGCGCCTCAATGACGCTGGTTTTACATACGGCCAACACAGCCGGAAAAAAGTCTCCCTAAAAGAAGCCTCGCTCAAATGAAGTTGGCTGGTAATTGGAATTGCGCAACTCAAGGGCTTTTGCTTTCATGCCATCAAAGTACGATCACCTCTCCGGTGGTCAGGTCGTAATAAGTTGCAACAACAAACACTTTTCCCTCTTGCACCAGATCGGCAACAATCGGTTCCGATTCCTCGATCTTCTTGGCCATGGTTTTGGCGAGCTCCATGGCGGCATTATTAGTCCAGTGTCCTTCCTGGCCTTTGGCTTTTTTCAACGCCGCCTCGATGGCGGGGGTCAAACTGGCAATATGGCCACCCAATTTTACGCCTTGCGCCACCGCTCCGACTGCCCCGCATGAGGAATGGCCCATGACCATAACCAGTGGGGTATGCAGATGTGATACTGCATATTCAATACTGCCGAGGATGTGATCATTAATGATATTTCCCGCGACTCTCAGCACAAACAGATCACCAAGGCCCTGATCAAAAATATCGACCGGCGGGACTCTTGAATCGGCGCAGGCAAGAACCACCGCAATGGGTTCCTGCCGCAAAACCAAGCCTTTTCGTGATTCTTCACAATGGTTTGGATGTTCTAGTTGTCCTGTAAGAAATCTTTTATTGCCGTCCAACAGTATTTGAAGCGCTTCCTTCCCTGTCACTTTGCCTTTTGCTGCTTGCATTGCGCACGTCCTTTTCATGGTCTGAGTTGTTGTTTCATTCTGGAACAAAACATGAGGCCAATGGAGCTGTTTCCCTGTCTCCCTTACGGAAAAGCGCAAAAACATATCAGTTGCGCTGCTTTTCAGCTACAGAAAAAATGAAAGGACGCGGGAACTATGTGCCAAAAACATTGCCGCAATTAAAAAACAAAACCAATTATTTCTCGCTGCCGTAAGACTCCTGCTGGTACTCATAATAACCAAACACCTTGTAATCCAGAACTGTTGCCCGGTAGGCGTTGAATATGATCCCAAGTATCTTGTCACGTCCGATGGCGTCGGCCAGAGCCTTGACATATTCACGACGTGAAACGCCATATCGGACCACGAGCACCACGCCATCGACATGCTGGGCAAGCACAGCTGTCTCGCTGGCGGCATGAAGCGGAGGGCTGTCGAAAAGGACGATCCGGTCATCGTAGCGCTGAGCCAGTTCATCGACCAAGCTGGTCATGGCAGCCGAGCCGAGCAGTTCAGCGGGATTGATTGAACGGGGGCCCGCCTGCAAAATAGAGAGTTTTTCAATGCCGGACGGCACCAACAATTCTGGTATTTGCTTTTTATGTTGCAGATAGTCAGACAATCCGGCTTTATTGCCTAAACCAAAAAAGTTGTGCTGCGAAGGCTTGCGTAAATCGCAATCCACCAGCAAGCAGTAGTTATCCACCCCCTGGGCGAGTGAGATTCCCAGGTTAGCACAGATAAAACTCTTCCCTTCACCAGGGGCGGCGCTGGTCACCAGGATGGTCCTAGGAACCTTTCCGGATGGCGGAAAAAGGATACGCGTTCTCAGCGCACGGATGCTCTCCGCCACCGGTCCGGTTGTCATAGTTGCGAGAATCAGCCGATCATCCCATTGCCCTGGGCGCTGCACTATGTTTTCAGCAACCTCTTCCCGGGGCAGAGTTGGGGAAACAGGGGCAGGTTCACAGGAACTGCAGCTTTCAACCGCCACCTGCCCCACCTCTTCTCTCTCTAACTCCACCGATTCATCAGCCCGCTTCAAGGCATTGAATACCTTTCCCACATACACCTCCAACAACCGTTAAAACGCAGATGTCTCGCCACGATTCGGGCACTGTCCTGCTCGAAGGTGGAAAGATCCAACTTACCGATAATACTTCCACAAGAAGAACACGCACACAATTCCGACCAAAGCGACACTACCAAGCACCGTCAGGATCAATCGGTTCTTTTTCTTCGAGTTGACAACAGGAGTGGTGTTATCCTCACCAGGGAAATGAAGATCGTCGACACTCTCTTCAATAAGCTCGGCACCGATCACAGGCGTGCTTTCGGCAAAGCCGGTAAGCAAAGCGTGATCGCAGATAATATTGATCAGCCTGGGAGTGCCTTGACTCACCCTGTGAATCATCGCAATGGCTTCCTCGGAAAATATGTTGAGATGGCGAGCTCCTGCGTGGCGCAAACGAAAAAGAATATATTGCCGTGTTTCATCCAGCGTGAACCGATGGAGATGAAAACGGATGCCGATGCGCTGTCGTAAGGGCAGGAGCCGGTCATCGCTCATACGCTCATTGAGTTCAGGTTGGCCCACTAAAAAAATAGAGAGCACATCCTGCCCCTTTTCTTCGAGATTTGAGAGCAAGCGGATTTCTTCCAGCAGATCAACCGGGAGAACATGGGCTTCATCGAAAATCAACAGCACCCGTTCGTCCTTGCTGTAACACTCTTTCAGCAGGTTGCCGAATTCGATCAGGAACATCGCCTTGTTGCCGTCCCAATGCAACCCGAGCTTTTTGGCGATGTAGGAAAAAAACTCATCGCGATAGAGAATCGGATTGTTGAGCAGGCAGAGATGCACATCCTGCTCTAAAGAATTGACCAAGGCTTGGAGCAGGGTTGTCTTGCCTGAGCCGACATCAGCGGTCAACACCAGAAAGCATTTTTTACTGAGAATGCCGTATTTGAGGATAGCCAGCCCTTCCTGGTGGGTTTCACTCATAAAAACCACCGAGGGATCAGGCGTCAGGGCGAAGGGTTTCCTGGCAAGCCCGTAATATTTAGTATACATTTTTTGTTTACTCGAAAAATAAAGAAAAGATTCTCAAACGATAATCATGCCTTTTTTCCACATAACGGCGATTACCGCCAACAAGACAGACCCATACAGCGAAATCAAGACCACACTGAGTCGAAAAATACGCTTCTCTTTCCTGATCTCGTCCTCTTTTTCAATAAAGGGAATGGCACAGATTACCGGCACACCGATGTATTCCTCCAACTCGCCGACATCTTTAAAGGAGGTGTCGATAAAATCGAGAGCCAAGACAGAACCAATACTGATTCCCAGTCCAACGGCGATGGCGACAAAAAATATTTTCAAAAAATTCGGTTTGAATGGTTTCTCGGGAGGGCGGGCGGAATCGACAATTTTAAATTTGCTGCCTTTTTGATTCTTCTCAAGATTTTCAGCGGATTGCGCTTGCAGGTTTTGAGCAACCAACTGATCGTAATGACGACGCAATTCATTATAATCCCTGGTGAGACTGGTCCATTCCGCTTCGCGGGTGGGAACAGCTTCTATCCATCTTTGATATTGTACTATTTGGGGGGGGATCTTAGCCTGTTCTTCACGCAATTGAGTAATATTAACGTCAATCTGCTTCAACTGGGCTTGTATCTTCTGGCCTTCCAAGCTCGATGCCATCGTTGACCTGCTTGCAGTCGATGGTGTCTCTTGCCCGGTTAGCGATCGCACAGTAACGCCCTTGCTCTCCAACTGTTCGATCAGCTGCTTGGTTCGCCTGACCTCGGGATGAATATCGGTATATTTCCCTTGCAATTCTCCCAGATGCGCCCGCAACCGCTGCAATCGAACCGCATCGCTATCAGGCTGCCGCAGGGAGGGGGCTGTCGGTTCAGATCCGGCACGGAGAGCTGCCAACCGTTGCAGCATTCCCGCCTGCTCTTGCACCATGACCTTTGTACGTTCAAGTTCTTGGATGGAATTCTGGATTCCTTGATTATGCTGCATGAGCGCTTGGAGTTGCGCGAGATTACTTTGCCGTTGCTCCGGCATTTCGTTGAAGTACTTCAGTTTATAATCCCGCATCTGCTGTTCTTTTTCATCAAGCACCTTTTTCGACGTGGACAATTCACTCTGAGTATATTTAGAGGTTTCGGTCGCCCGTTCTTCCCGGTATTTGAGATTTTCTTCAATAAAGAGTGACGCCAACCCATTAGTCACCCTCGTCACCTTTTGCGGATCTGTCCCTTGATACGAAACGCTGAAAATATCGCCTTTATTTGCCGGCAGGATACTGATATCCTTGCGCATCGTTTCAATGACATCCTCAATCGGCATTTTTTTTCTCGCTTCCTCATACAAAGAAAACTGGATGATAACCTTTTCAAGGCTGTTGCGGCTGGTTACCAATTCTTTTAAGGTCGCTAAGGATTCCTGTAACCTTACCCGTCCCTGCTCGGGATCCATTTTAGCGGGATTGATCTGCTGTTGTTCGTAGCTGAGCAAGGCGGTGCTTTGATATATTTTTGGAACATAAAAGTAGTAGCCAAGCCCCACCGTTATGCCAACCAGCAGGCTGCTAATGATGAGACGCCACCTACCAATAACGAGATCGACATATTTCTTGATCAACTGACGCTGCTTAATATCCATAGTTCATCGATTTGTATTGTTATTTAATCACTAGTCATTATGCAAACAACAGACTCAACCACCTGCGTGATCGGGGACATCCACGGTTGCCACGCCTCGCTCACCACCTTATTGCAAAAAGTGCTCCATCGGGCCGACACCCTTGTTTTCCTCGGCGATTATGTTGACCGTGGACCAAACTCCAAGGAAGTAGTGGCGACCATCCTGTCACTCTGCACAACCCATTCCCGCGTCGTTCCTTTGATGGGGAATCACGATTTCCTTTTTCTTCAGTATCTGACCGGCGGGGACAGCAGTCTTTTTCTTCAGGTCGGGGGAATGCAGACGCTTGCCAGTTATCAACTCTCCCCCTTGGCAACGCCTGAGGAAAAAACCAGGAGGGTTCCTCCTGAACACATTGCCTTTCTCAGGAGCCTTCCTCTTTTCTGGGAAGACCAGCACGCCCTGTATGTGCATGCCGGTCTACAACCCGGCCGCCACCTCAGTCAACAGACAGCTCAATGGTGCCTATGGGCTCGCGAGTCGTTTCTTTTGAGCCCCTATGAATTCGGCAAACCGGTTGTCTTTGGCCACACCGTTTTCACCGACCCCTACCTGACGGACAACAAAATCGGCATCGACACCGGAGCTGTCTATGGCGGCCGGCTGACAGCCCTGTTACTACCGGAAAGGGAGGTGATCAGCGTGCCAGGAGAGGCAATTGTATTGCCCGATGCTCCTGTATAGTAGATGAAAGGAAAAAAAAGAAAAAGAAGTACCTTACAATTCTTCGAAAATAAACGGGGTGACCATCGCAATATCGGGGCTTCCCATGAGAAGCATGCACAATCTGTCAACCCCGAGGGCAATACCCGCAGTTTTCCCAACCAAACGCAACTCCGCAAGGAATTTTTCCGGTAGCAGAACCTCTCTTCCGGCTGCCCGCAGCGCGGCCTGTTCCAACGTGAAACGATGCCGTTGTTCCTGCGGATCGACCAGTTCGGAAAAGCCATTGGCCAGTTCCACCCCGGCGATATAGAGCTCGAAGCGTTCGGCCACAGCAGGATTCTGATGACTGCGGCGAGCAAGGGAGCCCAGTTCAACTGGGAAATCATGAAGGAAAACCGGTCGTTCCCGCCCCAAGTGCGGTTCGATCTCGGATACCAAAATCTCGTCAAAATTCCCCGCGCGCAACACTGCGCCGACTTCACAGCCAGCATAGCGCTGAAAGGCCTCGGCCACGGTCAACCGATCCCACGGCGGAGTGAGCGCCACCCGGCTATCCCGCCAGGATAGATAGTGCAAAGGCGAGCTTGCGGACCCATGGGACAATTGACGCCCAAGGGTGCAAATCAGCGCCTCGCATTGTCGCATCAAATCAAAATAATCCCACCCCTTATGATACCACTCGAGCATGGTGAATTCCGATTGATGCAGTCGCCCATGTTCCTCTTTACGAAAACAATGGCAAATCTGAAATATGCGGGTGCAACCCCTGGCGAGAAGTCGTTTCATGCACAATTCAGGAGAAGTGTGCAGATAACATTCTTCGCTGGAGAAAGGAATCAGATTGGATTCGGGAATCAGGACCGGCAACCGCAGGGGGGTATCGACTTCAATGTAGTCGCGTTCGAGAAAAAACGAACGGATAGCCTGCAGCAGGTTTGATCGCTGCCGCAGGCCCTCGGGCGTGAGCATCCTTGCTTATTCTTTTACCCGGGTAATATAGGAACCTGTTCGGGTATCAATTTGAATTCTATCGCCTTTTTCGACAAAAGGAGGCACTTGGAGCTGAAATCCGGTTTCCACGGTCACCGGCTTAGTGTCGGAACCAGAGGTGTCGCCCTTGGCCCAGGGATCGGCCACCGTCACCTCAAGATTGACAAAGGTAGGCAGGGTAACGTCGATGGGGCGGTCGCCAAAAAAGAGGACCTGCACTTCCATGTTGTCAATTAGAAAACTGAGATTATCGCCCAATTGCTCTTTGGTGAGGAAAATCTGTTCAAAAGAGACCGTATCCATGAAATGATATTCGTCATCCTGGGCATAGAGGAACTGCATGTTCCGCTCTTCAAGATTCGGCCGGTCAAATTTATCATTGGATCGATAGGTCTGGGTGAATTGGATTCCGGTGATCATATTGCGCATCTTGGTCCGATAAAGGGCCTGCCCTTTTCCCGGTTTTGAAAAATCAAATTCGGTGACAATATACGGTTCGCCATCAATTTGAATTTTCAGGCCTTTGCGCAAATCAGAAGCTGTATACATGGATTCATCCTTAACTCTTTATTAATCGGTTGCTTTAAAGAGGAGCCATGTTACGGTACGTCCTGATTTTTTGCAACAGCTTCCTGCATCACCGCTAAAATTATCCTTAAGTCTCCGGTCTTCTCTTGTGTTCAAAACGCAATTTTTATAAGCTGCTGCTCCATGAACACCAACAAGCCAAATAGCGAGCGCACACAATGATTCGAGCAGGGGTGCTCTCAGATACGCATCTCAGTCGACCGGACAGCCTCTTGACCAAGCAGGTCCAGGACTGTTTCCGCGGATGCGATATGATCATCCATGCGGGCGATCTGACTTCGCTCTCCGTGCTTGAGGCCTTCCACGGCACAACCATCCATGCGGTGTGCGGCAACATGTGCGGCGGCGACGTCCGTGCCCTTTATCCCGAGCAGAAGCTCTTCACCCTTGGCCGGTACACGATTGGCCTCACCCACGGAGCCGGACTAGAGCAGGATATGGAGGGTGCGCTCTGGCGTCTTTTTCCCGAGGCAGACTGCATGATTTACGGCCACACCCACCAACCGGCCTGCCACCGCCACGGCAGCACACTTTTTCTCAATCCGGGAAGCTTTCAGGCCACCAGCCGCTATGGTACACCAGGAACATACGCTATCCTTGAAGCAGGCGACGAGCTTTCCGCCCGTATTCTGGAAAGAGCGCAAACGCCATGAATACCCTGTGGGCACCATGGCGGATGGAACATGTCCTCGGCACGGCCCCCAAGGTCAGCGGCTGTCTCTTCGAACCTCCCGGGACCGCCACCCAGGACAAACCCCATCTTCTGCTCTTTCGCGATGCGATCACCGTGGTTCTGCTCAACCGTTTTCCCTATGCCAACGGGCATCTTTTACTCGCCCCCCGGCGGCACCTGAGCGACCTCACCGAACTCACCGCGGAGGAAAACACCCGGTTAATGACCATGCTGGCCGCTTGCTGCGCTATCCTGCGCCGTCATCTGCGCCCTCAGGGCATCAATATCGGCCTGAACCTGGGGGAAGCCGCCGGCGCCGGCATTGCCGACCATCTCCACTTCCACCTTGTTCCTCGTTGGGATGGAGATCATAATTTCATGACCGTGTGCGCGGATATCAGAACCATCCCCCAGCACATCGACCAGACCTTTGACCTCTTCGCTCCGGATTTTCTCGATCCGATTGCCTATCCCAGCCATGAGCATACCGCCTAAAATCACCCCCATGCTCCAGCAGTATCTGGAGATCAAAGAGCAGCATCCGGACACCATCCTGTTCTATCGTATGGGGGATTTCTACGAGATGTTCTTTGACGATGCCGTGACCGCCGCCAAGGTGTTGGGGATCACCCTGACTTCTCGCAGCGCCAAGGACGAGGTCAACAAGATCCCGATGTGCGGTGTGCCCTTTCATGCGGTGACCGGGTATCTCGGCAAGATGATCAAGGCCGGATACCGGGTGGCCATCTGCGAACAGGTCGAGGATCCCAAGGAGGCCAAAGGCATCGTCAAACGGGAAGTAGTCCGGGTGGTCAGTCCTGGCGTCACCACCGACGATCAACTGCTCGATGCCAAGTCGGACTGTTATGTCTGTGCCCTGTCGATCAGCCGTAAATCAGCCAAGGAGATGCTGGCCGGACTCGCCTTCATCGACATCTCCACCGGCCGCTTTCAGGTCAGCGAGATCGCCTTTCCTCCCAAGGATCTGACCTCCCTTATTGACGAGTTCACCCGCCTGCGCCCCGCCGAACTCGTGCTGGCGCACTCCGAAATGGAGGATTACGCCAGCTTGACCGGCCTGCTGACCACCCTGTTGGGTCAGCTTTGCCTCACCGGACGCCCTGACGTTCATTTCGAGGCCCGGATGGCTCACACCACCCTGACTGAACATTTTCGCACCACGAGCCTGGCCGGATTCGGCTGTGAGACCTTCACCGCAGCGATCAATGCCGCCGGGGCCCTGCTGCTCTATCTACGGGAGACACAAAAATCCAACCTGTCCCACATCAAACGGATCAGCCCCCTCACCCACAGCGGCTATCTGATCATTGACGAACCCTCCCGTCGCAACCTGGAACTCACCGAAACCATTGTCGGCGGGCAAAGAGAAGGCTCGTTGTTGTCGGTGCTTGATCGCACAGCCACCCCCATGGGTGCCCGCCTGCTACGGCGCTGGCTACTCTTTCCGCTCCAGGATCGGGAGCAGATTGAAGCCCGCCTGAGCAGTGTCCAGGAACTGATTCTGCATGCCGAAGCCAGGGCTGCCATGCGCACTCTGCTTGCTGCGGTCTACGATCTGGAGCGATTATGCAGCCGGCTTGTACTGGGCCATGGCAACGCCCGGGACATGAGCGCCATTAAAACCTCCCTGGCACAATTTCCTAACATGCAGACTCTGCTGGCGGATCGCTCTTCCCCTCTGCTGTGCACCATGGCCACCGAATTCGATACCCTGGCAGACCTGCACCTGCTTATCGACAACGCCATCCGCGACGATGCCCCGATCACCCTGCGGGAGGGTAACCTGATCCGGGAGGGACACAACGCCGAACTCGACCGTCTCCTCGTCCTGCTTCGCGATGGGAAAAAGCTGATCCTCAATTTGGAGAATAGCGAGCGGGAACGTTCCGGTCTGGCAAAACTTAAGGTCGGCTACAACAAGGTATTCGGTTATTATTTCGAGGTGAGCCGCAGCCAGGCCGATGCCCTGCCCGACTATTTCATCCGCAAACAGACCCTGGTTAATGCCGAACGCTTCATCACCCCCGAGCTCAAGGAACTGGAGCAAGCCATCAGTACCGCCCAGGAACGACGCCTGGAACTTGAATATGCGCTCTTCTTGGAAATCCGGGAACAACTCGTTGAGCACAGCCAACGCCTGCTGACCAGCGCCAACCTCTTGGCCCAGATTGATGTCCTCGCCTGTTTTGCCGAAATTGCTAGCCGTTATCGCTACTGTCGGCCAGCAATCAATACTGAGCGCACTATCACCATCACCGAAGGCAGGCACCCCGTCATCGAAAGAGCCCTTGAACCCGGCCGCTTTGTCCCCAACGATGTCCACTTGGATCAAGAGAACAACGAACTGCTGATCATCACTGGCCCTAACATGGCAGGGAAATCGACAGTTTTGCGACAAACCGCACTGATTGTATTGATGGCTCATCTCGGCAGTTTCGTTCCGGCAGAATCCGCCGACATCTGCCTGGTGGATCGTATTTTCACCCGAGTTGGCGCCATGGATGATCTACGGCGGGGCCAATCGACCTTCATGGTGGAAATGAATGAGACCGCCAATATACTGAATAACGCCACTGAAAACAGCTTGGTCATTCTCGATGAAATCGGTCGAGGCACCTCGACCTATGATGGTTTGGCCATTGCTTGGGCAGTGGCGGAAGAACTGGCACAGAAGAACACGATCGGCATTAAAACTCTGTTTGCCACCCATTATCACGAATTGACCGATATGGCCGCCACCAGCAAAAAAATTCAGAACTATTCAATTGCGGTAAAAGAATGGAATGATACCATTCTTTTTCTCCACAAATTAGTCAAAGGTGCCACAAACCGCAGTTATGGTATTCAGGTAGCCGCCCTCGCCGGTGTTCCCGGACATGTTATTGCCCGTGCTTATGAAATTTTAAAAAACATAGAATTGGGCGAGTACAATCTTCAAGGTCAACCCAAAATTGCTGCCGGAAAAAAGAACAAGAAACAGAGCCCCTGTCAACTCCCCCTTTTTTCTCCCCCCACAAGTCCAATCCTGAGCTTGCTGGCCACAATCAATCCCGATGACTTGACCCCCAAACAGGCGCTCGAGATCCTCTACCAGGCATTGGGAGACGTTAACAAGTCCGATTGCTGACCTTTCCTCCTCTGCTTTTTTCTACCCTTCCCCCCTGGTTCAATTTTTTAAATTCGATTTTCCACGGAGGGCGGTCTATTTTTAAAAATTTAAACCTTAAACCCGCAAGAAGTACAATTTATTTTACCTGCGGACTAAAATACTGTATATCAAAAGATAATTCGGCAACAATTGAACAGTTTCCATCGCGCCGTTTATTTTTTCTCTTTATTATAACATGTTATCGTCATTGCTCTTTTCATGCTCACAATACTAATACCAACTTCATCTTTGAGCCCTGCTCCCTTCAGAAGGTTAACGTGTCTGTTTCTTGCTCTATTTCTTGTATTGGGGGCGACGACAATGTCTTTCGCCGCTGTGAAAGTGGGTATAAAAGCTGAGAAAAAAGAAAATCTGACATCTGAACAACAGTATAAGGTTGCCAAAGAATACGCGTCACGTCTTGAACAAGATCGTTCCCTTGGTAAAGATCGAGGTAATTGGCTGAACAACGCCCGTACTTTTCGTAAAATCCATGTATTGGAGCGGAAAGGTACTCTTGGACCAACCAGTCTTTATATGACCGCCAAAACGTATCACCGCATGTATGAAATGTTCAAGATGCCTCTGGATTTAGAAACCGCTCTGAACAGTTATCTCGAACTGGCAGACCTCTACCCCGGACACACCCTTGCCGATGACGCCCTTTACAATGCGGCGGAGTGCGCCCAACAGAATATGGGGAAAGAAAAGCTGGTCAATGATCTGTATCTCAAAATAGTGACCATCTATCCCCAGGGCGACCAATACGAAAAAGCCAAGGCCCGCATAAAAATACCAGAGAAAGAAAAATTTCAATCTGCACCAATTGCGGAACCGCCAGTGTCAAGGTCGAAACAACTCAATAACCTCTCCCCTGTAAAATACTGGTCGTCCGAAGATTATAGCCGCATCGTTCTCCAAACAACAGCTCCTGTCTCCTTCAAGGCAAATGTAGGGCAACAAAAAAGCGGCGAAAAATCACGCCGACTCTATATAGACCTGGCCCAATGCTATGTTCCACCTAAATTGCGCACCCCTATCCTTGTTCGAGATGGTTTACTGAAAGAGGTTTATTCAAACCAAAATGGCGACGAAACCGTACGGATTATTCTGGAATTGGAGTCTCTAGCGGAATATAAAGTCTTTAGTCTGACTGATCCATTCAGGGTGATAGTTGACATCCATGGTGTTGTCAAAACGACCACTCCAAACACTCAACCCTCTGCCATGGCCTTACCTAATATTGCCTCACAATCAGCCGCTGTGCCCGTCAAGGAAATCGCAAAAACACCATCCAGCAAAGACGAGGCAGATCAAGTTGTGATCAGTCTTAGCGATCAAAAAAAGCGAAGTCCAAAAACTGAGCTCCTGACGCCCTCTGGGATAGGGTCTCGTGAAAAATTATCTCTGGCGCAACAATTGGGACTGGGGGTCCGCAAAATTGTGATCGATCCAGGGCATGGTGGCAAGGATCCCGGGGCAATGGCGTTTGGTTTAAAAGAGAAAGATATCGTTCTTAAAATATCAAAAAAAATTAGCAAGATACTGAAGGAAACCTATCGATATGAAGTCGTACTTACCCGTACCAAGGATGTCTATATACCCCTTGAGGAACGAACGGCTATTGCCAACACCCATAAGAGTGATCTTTTCATCTCGATCCATATCAACGCTCATTCTGATCAAACTAAAGGCGGCATAGAAACCTATTTTCTCAACTTGGCTACCGACGCTAATGCCATGCGGGTTGCAGCCCTTGAGAATGCGACTTCAACGCACAGTATTGGCGAGTTGCAAGATATTCTGGCCACATTGATGAAAAATTCAAAGATCGACGAGTCCACCCGGCTTGCACGCTTTGTGCAAACCAATCTGGTGTCGAATTTTGGACACAGCTATAAACCTCGTGATCTTGGGGTCAAGCAGGCTCCATTTTATGTTTTGATTGGTGCGGAGATGCCTGCAATCCTGGCCGAGATCTCTTTTATTACCAATCCAGATGAGGCGAAACTTCTGCAAAATGAACAGTATCTAGATAAACTTGCCTCACAACTTGCCGCAGGCATTGCCGCCTACGTTGACCATCATCATACGGCTGCTGTTAAACTGTAAACACACCAAAATTTGGAGTTGCCAACTTTGTTCACAACCTGTGTTTTCCTGGTCCTTGAATCCGTATTCTAAAAATTGACAAAAAGGGAACGACCAATAAAAAAAGCCGCCCAAAAAGGCGGCTTTTTTTATTGGTACAGATAAAAACTATCAGTGTCGAATCATCTCTGCCGTACGGATACGCGCAAGTGCCCTTTGTAAAGCTGCTTCAGCTCGAACCCGATTAATTTTCTCAGTGGCTTGTTGCGCTTGTACCAAGCGTTTTTCGGCTCGCTCTTTAGCGCGCATGGCACGATCAACGTCAATATCATTGCCAAATTCAGCACTTTCAACAAGAAAAGTAATTTTATTGTTTGATACTTCTGTAAAACCGCCAGTCACCATCAAGTACTTAGAGACTTTATCTTTTTTAAAGCTCAGCGTCCCTGTTTTTATCGTGCTCAAAAAAGGAGCATGATTGGCAAGTACGCCAAACTCTCCTCCAACCCCTGGGGCTGTGACGATATCGACCTCTTCACTGACCACAGCACCACTGGGCGTTACAACTTCCAGATGAATTTGAGCCATTTTACTTTACCTCGTTTCAGCGTACAGGTGATCAGGCTTTCGCTTTTTGGGCAGCTGCTTTCTCAACAGCTTCTTCAATCCCACCGACCATATAGAAGGCAGCCTCGGGCAGGTCATCATGCTTGCCATCGAGAATTTCTTTAAAACCACGGACAGTATCAGCAACCTTACAGTACTTTCCAGGAAAGCCGGTAAAGACCTCGGCGACATGAAACGGTTGTGACAGGAAACGCTGTACTTTACGGGCACGAGTAACGGTTAATTGGTCTTCTTCAGAAAGTTCGTCCATACCGAGAATGGCGATAATATCTTGCAGCTCTTTGTATTTTTGCAATGATACCTGTACGCCTCGAGCGGTTTTATAGTGTTCTTCTCCGACAACATTCGGGTCAAGAATACGGGAGGTGGAATCGAGCGGATCAACTGCAGGATAGATACCAAGCTCAGCGATTTGTCGAGAGAGAACAACGGTTCCGTCCAAGTGGGCAAAGGTGGTTGCCGGTGCCGGGTCAGTCAAGTCATCAGCGGGAACATAGACGCACTGGACCGCGGTAATCGATCCTTTAGTCGTTGAGGTAATGCGCTCCTGCAAGGCACCAAGGTCGGTGGCCAACGTCGGCTGATACCCAACCGCCGAAGGAATACGACCAAGCAGGGCCGAAACCTCGGAACCAGCTTGGGTAAAGCGGAAGATGTTGTCTACGAAGAAAAGAACGTCCTGGCCTTCTTCATCACGAAAATACTCGGCTGCGGTCAAACCGGTCAGGGCCACACGGGAACGGGCACCAGGCGGCTCAGTCATCTGGCCATATACAAGTGCGGCTTTGGGCAAAACACCAGATTCCTTCATTTCATGGTAAAGATCATTACCTTCACGGGTCCGCTCGCCAACCCCGCAAAAGACGGAAATACCACCATGCTGCATGGCGATGTTATTGACCATCTCCATCATGATAACAGTCTTGCCGCAACCTGCACCACCGAACAATCCCATCTTGCCGCCGCGAGGAAAGGGAACCAGCAAATCAATTACCTTGATGCCGGTTTCAAGAACGTTCACCTCGGTATCCTGCTCGGTGAAAGCAGGGGCCGGACGGTGGATCGCCATATTCTTCTCGGAAACAATGGGGCCTAAGCCATCAACAGGACGGCCAACAACATTCATAATGCGGCCGAGTGCTGGTGAACCGACCGGAATGGTAATCGGAGCGCCGGTATCTCTAACCTCCATACCACGCACAAGACCATCGGTTTGATCCATGGCAACTGTGCGGACGACGTTATCGCCGAGATGCTGGGCAACCTCGCAAACAAGGTTGTCGGGCTCATCGTTGATGGCCGGATTGGTAATAAACAATGCATTCATAATTTCAGGCAAATTGCCCGGCTCAAACTCGACATCGACGACCGGTCCAATAACCTGTATGACTTTTCCTACTCGTGTCTCACCCATTTGAAATGGCCTCCTCTAACCTATTGAAATACCAAGCGGTATCCGTATTATCCTTTAAGTGCCTCGGCCCCGCCGACGATATCCATCAACTCGCCTGTAACAGCAGCCTGACGTGCTTTGTTGTACAGCTGGGTCAATTGCTTGATCATGTCCTTGCAGGCATTCGTAGCATTGTCCATGGCGGTCATGCGAGCGGCATGTTCACTAGCGCCTACTTCCAACATAGCGTGATAGATCTGAACATTCAAAAAAAGTGGCAGTAGCACTTCCATGATCTCCCCGGGGTCGGGCTCATAACTGTATGATCCAGAAACTTCCGTCTTCCCGTGAGCGCTACCCTCGGCGGCTGTCACAGGCTTGATCGGCAACAGTTCTTCCCGTTCAGGTTTTTGCATCGCCACGGAGTAAAATCGGCCATAGACGATATCGACCTGGTCACTTTCACCGTTGAGAAAGGCTTCAGTGATACTTTGCGAAATCTCACGGGCGTTGAACATCTGGAAAGAGCCCATGATATCGTTGAAGTGGGCGCGTAACTTTCCACTTTTCCTGAAAGCCTGCGTCCCTTTCTTGCCAACGGTGACAAAGCTGACGGTTTTGCCAGCAGCCTCATACTGTCTTTTAAGCCTTTCAGCAGCTTTAATGATATTGGCGTTAAAGCTGCCGCAAAGTCCACGATCCGAAGTGACCACAACAATCTCTACGGTCTTTACTTCGCGGACTTCCATTAAGGGAAGATCACTGCTATCCATACCACCGGAGAGATCACGCATCGCTTCGGCGAACTTGCCAGCATAGGGGCGAAATCGCTCCATCTTCTCCTGGGCACCGCGCAATTTAGCCGAGGCCACCATGTTCATGGCCTTGGTGATCTGGGCGGTTTTCTTTACACCTTTGATTTTATCTTTAACGTCTTTTAATCCAGGCATGAGAGTCTACCTTTGCGCTCAGTTCAGGCCCTTGGTGGCCTTGAAGGTTTCTCCAAAGGTTACCAGTGTCTTTTTCATTTTCTCTTCAAGTTCCGGAGAAATGATCTGCTTCTCTTTGAGTTCGCTGAAAATAGTAGGTTCGTTGGTCTCAATGTAGCTGTAGAGTTCTTTTTCGTAGTCCGCAAGGGTGTTCACCGGGAACTTATCGAGAAAACCTTTGGTTCCAGCAAAGATGATGGTGACCTGCTTTTCCATTGGCAGCGGTTGATACTGCGGTTGTTTGAGGATCTCCACTAAGCGTTCGCCGCGGGTCAACTGCGCCTGGGTTGCGGCGTCAAGATCGGAACCGAAGCCGGCAAAGGCCGCCAACTCACGATACTGGGCCAAGTCAAGTCGCAAAGTACCTGCGACTTGTTTCATTGCTTTGACCTGAGCAGCGCCCCCGACACGGGAAACGGAAAGACCGACGTTGATTGCCGGACGTACACCGGCGAAAAAAAGGCTCGGCTCTAGGTAGACTTGACCATCGGTGATCGAAATAACGTTGGTCGGAATGAAAGCGGAAACGTCGCCAGCCTGGGTCTCGATGATCGGCAAGGCGGTTAAAGAACCAGCGCCCAAAGCGTCGCTTAATTTAGCGGCACGTTCCAGCAGACGGGAGTGGTTAAAGAAGATGTCGCCAGGATACGCTTCACGTCCCGGAGGACGGCGAAGCAACAGGGAAAGTTCGCGATAGGAAACAGCCTGCTTGGAAAGATCGTCATAAATGATCAAGGCATGCTGGCCGTTATCACGGAAATATTCGCCCATCGCGCAACCGGCGAAGGCGGAAACATATTGCATTGGCGCGGGATCGGAGGCGCAAGCGGCAACCACGGTAGTATACTCCATGGCACCATGTTTCCGTAGATTTTCAACGACCAAAGCCACTGTTGATTTTTTCTGACCAATGGCAACGTAGATGCAGTGAACATCGGTGTCCTTCTGAGCGATGATGGCGTCAACGCAGAGGGCGGTTTTACCAATCTGGCGGTCACCGATGACTAACTCACGCTGCCCTTTGCCAACAGGTGTCATGGCGTCAACAGCCTTGGCACCGGTATAACAAGGTTCATGCACCCCTTTTCTGGCAATAACACCAGGGGCGATGACTTCCATCTTGCGGAATTCCTTGGCAGTGATCGGTCCCTTGCCATCAATGGGTTGCCCGATACCATCAACAACCCGACCTTCCATTTCCGGCCCGACCGGAACCATGGCGATCTTACCGGTGCGTTTGACAATATCACCTTCCTTGATGTCGCGAACATCTCCAAGTACGGCGCAACCGACGTTGTCCTCTTCAAGGTTCAGGGCGAGTCCAAAGATATTACCCGGGAACTCAAGCAGTTCCATTGCCTGACAATTTTCGACGCCATAGACGCGGGCAATACCGTCGCCGACCGAGAGGACGGTGCCGGTTTCCTTCAGGTCGATATCCTTTTTATAGCCAGAAATTTGATCTTTTATAATCTGGCTTATTTCTTCTGCTTTGATCTGCATTGATTATTCTCTCCCCTTGATAGATTCCTTTAAT
>Ga0074197_1000802_pt1 | contig 33698 bp, 25 predicted proteins | sample EPASupsiteSAE305_FD_64526 | JGI IMG/M metagenome (GOLD analysis project Ga0074197, IMG submission 64526) | Bioremediated contaminated groundwater microbial communities from EPA Superfund site, New Mexico - SAE3-05 reassembly with SPADES | ecosystem: Environmental > Aquatic > Deep subsurface >...
CTGCGCCATTTCTTCGAGGTCCAGCGCACTATTGCCGCGCAATTCGAGGCGGCCGAAACCCTGCAGCGCCAAATCGGGCAGTTCACCGAAAGTGAAGAACTCGACGAACTGATTGAAGCCCTTGAGGAGAGTCGGAAGCAATGCCGTGCGCTCAACCTGATCGTCCCCCCGGATCAGGAGCCGCCCGACCATGGCCTTGCCCACGCCCTGCAATGCACCATCGTCGTCAAGGGCACCATTTTCGCCGGCTCGGAAATTCGCATCGGCAACAGCCGCATGATCCTGCGCATGACCCAAAGCAACGTCTGCTTCCGCTTGCAGGACCAAGCCGACGGTGAAAATCCTACCCGCAGCATTCTCACCTTCCCCAACAAGAAATAATTCCGGGAGTTCCTCATGTTCGTCAAACTGTGGATGACCAGCAACGTCCTTACCGTCAACAGCACCCAATCTCTCCTTGAGGTTGAACAGATTATGCGTGAAAACCGCATCCGCCGAGTGCCCGTGGTGGACGACGGCCATCTCGTCGGCATCATCAGCCGCGAAGACATTTACCGGGCCCTGCCTTCCATATTTGATCCGAGCATCAGTCCGGAAATCCTTGATCAGGCCGGCCGGGTCGAAGCCGGCTCGATCATGACCCGCTCACCGGTTACCGTCGAACCGTCCACCCCGTTGGAGCAGGCGGCACTGATGATGCGAACCCACAAATTCGGTTCCCTGCTGGTTATGCAAAATGAAGAACTGGTCGGCATCATTACGGAAACCAATGTTTTTGATGCCTTTCTCGAAGTGCTTGGCGCGAAAAAACAAGGTGCCCGGATAGAAATTAAAATTGACCGCAAAGCGGCTTCGTTCTACGCCATGCTGCAAGTCTTTAAAAAGTGCGAGATGACCATTCTCAGCATCACGGTGTTCCCTGATTTTTCCGAGGACTATCAGCTGGTCACCCTTAAAGTGCAGGGCGAAAACATGGACAGGCTGATCGACGCTCTTTGGGATGCAGGTCTGCAGATCAATCGGTTGCACACCGAGGAGCGGGCAGCGACAAAGTAACGGCGAACGAAGAACAGACCAAGCTCCATGGAAACACAGCTATTTTTTCCCCCGGCAAGCACGGCCCACCTGCAATTTCTTCACACCCGGCACCTTGCTTCAGAAAAAAATGGCAGGGTGCTTCGACATTGAAACTCTTTCATGAACAAGGAGAACAGAATGGAATATAAGGAAATTTTGTTTCATGTAGATCAAGGCATCGCCACGCTGACCCTGAATCGAGCCGATATCCGCAACGCAATTACCCATCCCGACATGATCGCCGAGATCAAAACGGCGTGCGAATACGTTAATGCCCACCTGGATACGCGGGTGCTTATTCTCACCGCCGTCGACCCGGCCTTCTCCTCCGGCGGCAACGTCAAGGATATGAAGGAGCGCAAGGGAATGTTTGCCGGGACTCCGGCGGAACTCGTGGAACAGTATCGGAAAAATCTCCAGGAAGTCCTGCTGAGCGTGTACAACGTCGAAATCCCCACCATTGCCGCTGTCAATGGCTCGGCTGTTGGAGCCGGCTGCGGCCTGGCCCTGATGTGCGATATTCGCATCGCCTCCCGCAAGGCAACTTTTGGCGAAACCTTTTTAAATGTGGGGCTGATCCCCGGCGACGGCAGCGCGTTCACCCTGCCCCGGGTTATCGGCATGGCCAGGGCCAGCGAATTGATTTTCACCTCCGAAACCATCGATGCGGAAACCGCTCTTGCCCTGGGGCTCCTCAATCATGTGGTCGACCATGACCATTTACTGACCAAGTCCCTGGAAATAGCCGCAAAAATCGCCGGCAGACCTCCCCAGGCCGTGCGTCTGACCAAAAAGCTGCTGCGCATGGGCGTCCACTCCACCCTGGAGCAGAGCATGATGCATGCCGCCGCCTATCAGTCGTTGTGCCACTTCACCGATGATCACATGGAGGCGCTGAACGCCATGTTCGCAAAACGACCGCCAATCTTTCAGGGAAAATAATCTGGCCAGGGATTCGAAGAATCCGTAGCCAATACCCCGCATGACCTCAGTGCTCCTTCGAACACGGGGTCATTTTTTTGTCCAAAAAAGAAGGCGTCCCGTGTTGTCCGGATGCGAGACCCACGCCGGTGCGTGCGTCTTTCGATTATTTCTTGAACAGGTCGCCGAACCGCTCCAGGCCTTCCTTCGCCAGTTCTTCCGCGGGCACAAACCTGAGCGCCGCGGAGTTGATGCAGTATCGCTTGCCGGTTGGCGGCGGCCCATCGTCAAACACATGGCCGAGATGAGAATTGCCCCCTTTGCTGCGCACCTCGGTGCGGAGTGAAAACAGGCTCCAATCCGATTTCTCGACGACATTTTCGGCGACCAGCGGCTTGGTAAAACTGGGCCAACCGGTACCGGAATCGAATTTATCGGTGGAGGCAAACAACGGTTCCCCGGAAACGATATCCACATAGATGCCTTCTTTTTTATTATCCCAGTAGGCATTATTGAACGGCGGCTCGGTGCCCTTTTTTTGCGTGACCTCGTATTGCAGCGGCGTCAAGCGTTGCTTGAGATCTCCGGTTGCGGCGGTCTTTTCCGTTTTTTCCTCTTTCCACGTTTTTTTCAGGAAATCATCACGACCCGATCCGGCGCGATAGTAGTTGTAGCGCAACGGGTTGTTCTTGTAATAATCCTGATGATATTCCTCAGCCGCCCAGAACTTGGGTGCTGGCAGGATCGGAGTCACCAGCGGCTTCGAGAAGACACCGCTTTTCTCCAGGTCTTTTTTTGACTGCTCAGCCTGGACGCGCTGTTCCTCGGTGGCATAGAAAATAGCAGAGGTATAGGCATGACCGCGGTCAACAAACTGGCCGCCGCCATCGGTCGGGTCAATCTGCCGCCAGAACGTGTCCAACAGTTGTTTGTAGGAGACTTTTTTGGCATCATACACGACCTCGACCACCTCAATGTGGCCGCCGGCCGCGTAATTCTCGTAGGTTGGATTGACCGTGGTCCCGCCCGCATAACCCGACTCCACCGAAATCACGCCGTCGAGTTTTTCAAACGGAGACTCCATGCACCAGAAGCAACCGCCGGCAAACAGGGCCACCTCCCGCAAAACGGCGCTCTGCCCTGCTTCTTGTCTCTGATCCGTTCCGCCAGCCTGATTGTCGGTCACAAAAACCATACCCGCCGCCATACACAGAATAAATTGTGATACCTTTCGTAAGGGAAACATGGACAACACCCCCTGTTACCAAAGCTTATTTTTGAGAATAATTCCTCTTGTGCTTTACAATAAGTCGAATTCCGGCAAGGGCTAGGCAATCGATTGGTTCTTTTTTCAAAGATGCTTATCAGTGGGAATAAAAAAACCCCTTGGTTCTCCGGGGAAAACCAAGGGGCTTGGACTGCGATGCTTGATAAAAATGGTCAGTCGCGGTTCTTATACCGGGAACGAACACTGCCTGAACGCCGTTTCATCAGGACGATGGCGCCTCCGAAGAGAGCAAGGAACAAGATAAACCCTATGCCCAGACCGATAAAAAACTTTCCCCATCCTCCATCTCCGGCCTGCGCCGTTTGTCCGGATGCCGGTCCTTGCTGCCTTTCTGCTCCGGCAATAGCGGTTGCATCGCCGGTTGAAGGCGCGGAAGTCGCAAAGGTAGCGGGATTCGCGGCAGGCAGGGTTTGCACAACAGCAGGTTTGGGAGAAGACGCGCCAACCAGTTCAGGCTTGGGGGGGATAATCGTAAAGCCCTTGGCCAACAGCTCGATCGCCTTGGCATCACGGACCTTGCGGTCCTTGCTCCCCATAACCAGGGCAATCATCCGCACCCCGCCTTTTTGGGCGGTCGCGGCAATCGAAAACCCGGCGGCCTGATAGTAGCCGGTCTTGAAGCCATCGCAGCCCGCCACCTGCCCCAAAAGTTTATTGTGGTTGCGCATCATGAATTTATCTTCGCGAAATCCTTTACTCTGGGTACCGGTGTACTTCAGGGCTTCGGGTCGTTTGGCCAAAGCCCGGCAAAGGATGGCCAAGTCGCGAGCCGTGGTGACGTCGGGCTCCTGCCCTTCAGAGGGCGGCAGCCCATGCACCGAATGAAACTTGGAATTCTTCATCCCCAGTTCCTGCGCCTTCTGGTTCATCAGAGCAATAAATCCTTCCTTGGAACCGGCAATATGGGTAGCCAGCGCGACGGCGGCATCGTTGGCCGACTGCACCATCAGGGCATAGAGCAGATCCTCCACCGGAAACTGCTCCTTAGGATCGAGGTAGACCTGAGACCCACCGGTTTTAGAGGCTTCCGCAGTCACCGGCACCATCTCATCCAACTTCAAAGCCCCCTGTTCGATGCGCTCAAGGATGACATACAGATCCATCAGCTTGAGCACGCTGGCCGGATAGACCCTGGTGTCGGCATTGGCTTCAAACAGGACCTTGCCGCTGTCCGCCTCAACCACCAGGGCGGAAACATAGGGGTCTTGAGCAAGGGTATTCAGCGGCTTGCGAGGTGCGGCAGCCCAGGCGGCGGGGACCAGCAGCACCAAAAAGAGAATTGTCAGGACGAAACGTTTCATTTGTACTCTCAGCTCCCGGCTAATTAACCGTAGTGGGGGGGGACAGGATGGGATTGATAAAAAAAAGGGATGACAACAAGGCAGCAACGCCGGTCATCCTCCCTTCTCATGTAAACCATTTGACCGGAATATTGTGTTTTTTATGATACGCTCTTGAGGTTCTTTCTATTCTTGCACGAAAAAGAAGAAGAATACAGAAGAGTTATTACTTACTGTTGCAGCGGTAGCCTGTCAAACGATTATTTTCCTCCTCAGGAAAACTGCACCGGCAAACCTGAAGGGGGATGAGCCAGAGCCGGCTGTCAGCCCGGCGGGTTGCCGCCCATGAGATAACGGTGCATGGCCAGGGCTGCCATCTTGCCCTGTCCCATGGCGCTGATCACCGTGGCTGCTCCGGAGACGATGTCGCCGCCGGCAAAAACACCGGGCTTGGAGGTCATCATAGTCACTGGATCGGTGGTAATGGTGCCCCACTTGCTGGTGTTGATCTCGGGCGAGGTCTGCGGCACCAGAGGATTAGGCTGGTTACCGATGGCCACGATGACCGTATCGGCTGGAATGACAAACTCCCTGCCCTTGACCGCGACCGGTCGCCTTCTGCCCGAGGAATCGGGTTCGCCCAGTTCCATGCGCAGGCATTCAACGCCGGTTACCCGTTTCTGGTCATCGGTGACGATCCGCACCGGGTTGGTCAGCAGATGGAAGACCACCCCCTCCTCCTCGGCATGATGCACTTCCTCAGCTCTCGCCGGCATCTCCGCCTTGCTGCGTCGATAGACAATGGTTGACTCCCCACCCAGCCGTAGAGCAGTACGGGCTGAATCCATGGCTACATTGCCCCCGCCCACGGTCACGGCCCGATGGGGCCTGATGGGCGAGGTGGCGAAGCGGGGAAAATCGATGGCCCGCATCAGGTTGGCACGGGTGAGAAACTCGTTGGCGGAAAAGACACCAATGGCGTTTTCACCCGGAATACCGAGAAAAACCGGCAGACCGGCACCGGTGGCGATGAAGACCGCATCAAAGCCCTCTGCCATCAATTGGGCGACCGTCTCGCTCTTGCCGATGACATAGTCGGTATGGATAGTAACGCCGAGGCGTTTAAGACTGTTGATTTCGTACTGAACGATCTCCTTGGGCAAGCGGAACTGCGGGATCCCATACATCAGCACCCCGCCGGCGAGGTGCAGGGCCTCGAACATGACCACTTCATGGCCCCAGCGGGCCAGCTCGCCAGCCACAGTGATGCCCGCCGGCCCGGCACCGACCACCGCCACCCGCTTACCGGTCGGCGTTGCCTTGACCGGGTCGGGCACACCGCCATGTTTGCGGGCATAATCTGCGGCAAAGCGTTCCAGCCGGCCAATTGCCACCGGCTCGCCCTTCTTGCCCAGGATGCAGCGCGCTTCGCATTGGCTCTCCTGCGGACAGACCCGGCCGCAGACCGCGGGCAGGGCTGTCTGTTCCTTCAGTTTAAGCAGGGCTTCGATAAACTTCCCTTCGGCGATCAGCTTGATGAAAGCCGGAATATTGATATTCACCGGACAGCCTTCGACACAACCAGGCTTTTTGCACTGGATGCAGCGCGCGGCCTCGAGCATGGCGGTTTCTTCGCTGTAGCCCCGAGGCACCTCCTCGAAATTAGTGCGGCGGCGGCGCGGATCCTGCTCCGGCATGGACTGGCGCGGGATTTTCACGCGGGGTTTTTTCTGGGCCGCGCTGGCCTCTGGCATGGGTTCACTTGCTGTTTTCATTGTCTTCTCCGGTTTTCCTTTCCCTTATTTTCCGCCACAGCCGCAGCTCTTGCTATTGCCGTTGGCCTGAAGGACAAGGGCATTGAGATCCACCCCCTGGGACAGGGCCTGCACCTCCTGCCGGGCATAGGCACTCCGCCGCGAGGCCAGCTCATCCCAGTCGACATCATGACCGTCAAAAATCGGACCGTCGATGCAGGCAAAACGGGTGGTGTCGCCAACGGAAACGCGGCAGGCGCCGCACATGCCGGTGCCGTCGACCATGATCGGATTGAGGGCCACCAGGGTGGGAATGTTCAGAGACCGGCTCACCTCGGTGACCATGCGCATCATGAAAGTGCAGCCAATGGCGATGAACTGATCCACTGGTTCATCTTTGGCCACATAGGCTAACACCTCCTGGACTCCCCCACGCAACCCGGCACTGCCATCCTTGGTGGCCAGGATCAATTCGTCGCAGACCGAACGCAGCTCCTCCTGGCGATACAGAAGATAGGACGACGATGCCTCGATGGCGCAGATCACCCGATTGCCGGCCTGGCGCAGGGCGCGGGCCAGAGGATAGATAGCGCCGATGCCGTAGCAGCCGCCGCCCAGAAGCACCGTGCCTTTCTTTTCGATGGTCAGGGGCATCCCCAGCGGCCCGCTGACATGGGCGATGCGATCACCTGCCTTGAGCGAGGCCAATTCCCGGCTGGACCGGCCGACTTCCTCGATCACCAGCGAGATGGACCCTGCCTCCGCATCCCAGTCCACCAAGGTAAAGGGCGAGCGTTCCGAGGTCTCCTTGGCCATGAGGATGATGAACTGGCCGGGCCGGGCAAACTTGGCTACCTGGGGCGCCTTGATCTTGAAGAAGTGCATATTGGGGACTATTTCCCGCTTTTCCAGGAGGGGGAAACCTTCGCCCGTGCCTTCTCGCGCAGGCTCGACCGGGCTCTTCGGCAGGCCGAAGGCCTCCAGGGCCGGGACGATATCGGCCAGCAGATGGCCGCGATAACGGGCCGGCAACTGGCGCACGTTGTGGCGGGGATTGCCGGCAAAGATTTCCGGAGCCGGATCGGTACCGACTTGCGGGGTAAGAGCCGCAACGGTGGCACGGTCAAAACCGGCAAAGCCCAATGCCTGTCCGAGGGCGCAGAGAATCGACCATTCCGGCCGGGCGTCTCCCGGAGCCTTGCTGGCAGCCGCCATCTCCTTAACGACCCCGGTGTAGGTGCGAAAGGTGCCGCCGGTTTCGCTGAGCACCGCTGCCGGCAGCACCACCGTGGCCGAGTTGGAGGCAATGGAGGGCAGGCAGTCGATGACCAGGGAAAACGCGGCCGCCTGGATCGTTGCAGCGGGCAGCAGCGCGCCGCCGGCAATCAGGGCCCGGACTTCTCCCCGTTCGACTGCGGCGGCAAGAGCCGGTACCTGCATTTCGAAATCGGCCGAGGTCGGGACAATGTGGAGCGCCCCGCCCAGAAGATCAGCCAGCCGGGCGTAGAGCAACCGGTCCTCGCGCGAGGTGGCGGCGCTGACCACCACTGCGGCGGCCCCGATACAGGGACGCAAGCCAGCGGCGGCGGTCTCGATGGCCGCTTCCCAGTCGGTGGGGATCAGGTCATCTCCTTCCCTGACCATCGGCCGGATCAGACGCTGGCTGGAATTGACAATCTGGGCATAACCGAACCGGCCCAGGGCACAGAGCCCATCCTCCTGGTTAAATCCGGTCATCACCGTGGCCAGCAACTGCCCGGCCTTGCTCTGGGCAACCACGGAACAGCCCTCGCTGCACAGGGTGCAGGTGGAGAGGATTTCCCGCTCAGGCTTGCCCTGCCAGCGGGCAAAGCGGTCGGTCAGGGTACCGGTGGGACAGATGTCGATGCAGGCTCCGCAAAAGGTGCAGCCGGAATAAAGATGACTCTTGTCAAAGGCAGTGCCGATCCTCGCCCATTTACCCCGGTTGATGATCGAGATCGCGGGCTGGCCATGAATCTTCTCGCAGATCCGCCAGCAGCGGCCGCAAAGAACGCAGAGGTTGTAATCGCGATCCATGAAAGGATCGTCCCGTTCCAGGCTGTAGGATGCATACAGGGTCGGCAGTTGCAACTCCCGGCTGCCGGCTGCCAGCGCCATGGCCCGCAAATCGCATTCATCGCGATTGGCGCAAAAGCCGCAGCGGGTAGACCGTGCCGCCTTGGTAGCCTTGGGCCGGTACTGTTCGCAGGCCTCGCGATGGGGACACACCAGGCAGCTGTTGGGGTGGCCGGAGAACATCAGCTCCAGGGTGCGGTTGCGCAGGGTGGTCAGCCGTTCCGACTCGGTGGTCACCCGCATCCCCTCGGTGGCTGGAGTGGTGCAGGAGGTGGGGAATCCGCGGACACCCTCGATTTCCACCACGCACATCCGGCAGGATCCGTAGGGATTGAGATCCTTGTGGTCGCAGATGGTGGGGATAGAAATGCCGGCCACGCGGGCGGCCTGGAGGACCGTTGTACCTTCTTCGACCTCGACCGTGCGGCCGTTTATGGTCAAACTGATGCTACCCATGCACTCTCCTTGATAATAAAAACAATAGCTTCCGCCGCAGCCGGGCAGATTAGACGACCAGCACCGCTTCGAATTTGCAGGCCTCGCGGCAGGAACCGCAGCGAATGCACACGGCCTGATCGATCGCATGCGGCCCTTTCTTTTCGCCGCTGATCGCCGCCACCGGACAGGCGCGCAAACAGGCGCCGCAGCCGGTGCAACGGGCCGGATCGATGTCAAATCGAATCAAGGCCCGACAGGCCCCGGCCGGACATTTACCGTCCATGATGTGGGCCCGGTACTCGTCCTCGAAATACTGCAGCGTGGTCAATACCGGATTGGCCGCGGTTTGACCGAGACCGCAGAGCGAGGCACTCTTCATGGTGTCGCCGATCTTACGCATGATTTCCAACTGGTCAAGCGTGCCCCGGCCCTCGGTGATGCCGGTGAGGAGCAGGAGCAGGTGCTGGGTCCCCATGCGGCAGGGCACGCATTTACCGCAACTCTCGTTCTCGGTGAAGGTGAGGAAGTAGCGAGCCATGTCAACCATGCACGATTCCGAATCGATGACAATCATGCCGCCCGAGCCCATGATCGAGCCGACCTCGGCCAGCCGCTCGTAATCAACGGACAGGTCAATGAACTGCGCCGGGATGCAGCCGCCCGAGGGGCCGCCGGTCTGCACCGCCTTGAACTGCTTGCCGCCAAGTACACCGCCGCCGATCTCGTCGATGATGGTGCGCAGGGAAATTCCCATGGGCACCTCGATCAGACCGGTGCGGGTGATCTTGCCGGCCAGGGCAAAGGTCTTGGTGCCCCGGCTTTTTTCGGTGCCGTAGCCCGCATACCAGGCCGCGCCCTTTTCCATGATCGCCGACACCGCGGCCAGGGTTTCGACATTGTTGATGTTGGTCGGTTTGCCAAACAGGCCGGAAACAGCCGGAAAGGGCGGCTTGGACAACGGCATGCCGCGTTTGCCCTCAATGCTTTGCATCAGCGAAGTTTCCTCGCCGCAGACAAAGGCGCCCGCTCCTTTCTTGATCTTGATTTCAAAGGCAAAGCCCGAGCCAAGGATGTTGCCGCCAAGAAAGCCCTGCTCCCGCATCTGGGCAATGGCCCCTTGCAGGCGCTCGATGGCCAGGGGATATTCGGCCCGGCAGTAAACATACCCGATGCTGGCGCCGATGGCGTACCCGGCAATCAGCAATCCTTCGAGGACCGCATGGGGATCGCCTTCCAGCACCGAACGGTCCATGAAGGCGCCGGGATCGCCCTCGTCGGCGTTGCAGATCACATATTTCTGATCGGCAACCGAGTTGCGGGCAAAGCCCCACTTGACCCCGGTGGGAAAACCGGCGCCGCCGCGTCCGCGCAGCCCGGAGGCTTTCATCTCCGCGATCACCTGCTCCGGGCCCATGGTAAAGGCCCTGGTCATGCCGCTGTAGCCGCCGCGAGCCAGATAGTGGTCAATATTGGTCGGATCGATGATGCCGCAATTGCGCAGGACAATCCGCACCTGGGGCTTGATCATCGGCAACTCGGTAAAAGCGGGGATAGCCTCATCCCCTGCGGTCATCATCGCCAGAACCAGAGGCTGGTAGACCTCGCCCTGCACCAGCTGGGACTCGACCAAGGCCGGCACATGGCGCGGTTCCACGCCCTGGTACACCACCCGTTTGCCGTCGCGGCCGCGAATCTCGACCATCACCTCGGCGTAGCACATGCCCAGGCAGCCGACTTCATAAATGTCGGTTGCCTCGGTCAGGTCCTGGCGCGCCAGTTCGGTCTGAAAAGCCTGCAGCACCTCCAATGATCCGGCGGCGCGGCCGCAGGTGGCCGAACCGATGAGGATGCGCAGCCGATCCGGCTGCTCGAAGGTTTGCCAGGCGGTTTGCGCCCTGTGTTGTCGCTCTGCGAAACTCATTTCTTGTCCTCAATGAGCTTATTGGTTTTGGCGGCGGTCATCCGGCCGTAGACTTTGTCGTCCACCACCACCACCGGGGCCAGGGCGCAGGAGCCGAAACAGGCCACCCGCTCCAGACTGAATTGACCGTCCTCGCTGGTCTGGCCTGGTTCAAGCCCGGTGGAACGGCAGATGGCATCAAGAATCCGGTCGCTGCCGCGCACATGGCAGGCCGTGCCTTCGCAGACCTTAATGTGGTGCAGGCCGGGGGGCACAAAGCGAAACTGGGCGTAAAAGGTGGCCACACCGTAGACATCGTTTTCCGAGAGGTCCAGATGTTCGGCAACCGCCTGCACCGCCTCGGAGGAAAGATAGTGAAAACGCTCCTGCACCGCCTGCAGCAAGGGAATGAGATTGTCTCGCTCCCTGCCGTAATTGGCGAGGATGTGTTCTAAAAGAGATCGTGGGGACATTTGGGTCATGCAGAACTCCCTCGTTTCATCTGCGATCATGCACTGTTGCGCTGGGGTAAAGCTGATTGACGGACTTTCAATATCCCCGTGGGGGAAACTTGTCAAGGAAGGAAAAAGGGGAGAAAAAAGAGAGGAAAAGAGAATGGGCCGGATACGGGGAATAGTCGGCCTTGAAAAATTCGGTTTTTAGCTCGACGGCGCGAGGAAGATGATCCACGTCCACTGGGGGTAAGGCGCCAAGGACCGCTATGTGCCGTTGCCGGAGTTCACCTATGCCCTGCTCCGGCGCTATTGAGCGAAGTACCGCAACCCCAGGCTTAATTTCCCAGCCATCGGCAGAGGGCAACAAAAAGCGCGGAGTTTCGGTCCACACGCTGCAACAACAGCTTCGGTAGTCGTCGTTCGCTGAGCGTTCCTGCACCATAACCGGCCACACGGGGTGTTCTCCGTTGCATGGGTGCTTAATAGCGCTCTAGCTATTCTTCACGACCACCGGCGACGATTCTGTTTCGTCCGGCAGCCTTTGCCTTGTAAAGCGCAGCATCCGAAATCCCCAGAACATCGGACAGACTCGAATGGTTAGATGAGCGTTCTGCCACCCCTATGCTCACCGAAATACTCAGCGAATCACTCGGCGATAAAATCGTTGTGCTTTCCACACACAGACGCAGCCGTTCCGCAACCGCCATCGCTTGGTCCAGCGTGGTGTTGGGAAGCAAGGCGATAAATTCCTCGCCACCATAACGGCACCAGATATCATTCGATCGCAATGCCGCCTGAGCTGACTTCGACACTTGAACCAGGGCGACGTCACCGGTCTGGTGGCCGTGCTGATCGTTGAAGTTCTTGAAGTGATCTATATCGACCGAAAGAATTGAGAGCGGATAGCCATGACGCACGCTTCTGGACCATTCCTTGTCGGCAAACTCGGTAAAGGCGCGGCGATTGTAGGCGTCCGTTAATGTGTCATGACAGGCTTGAGCGTGGATTTCCTCCTGGAGCCTTTGCGATGTATGCAAAGTCAGCAGCACCGTAATCATCGGGAAAGTGATCAGTGACGTTGCGATCCAAAACAAGCGTGGTAGTGTTGGTGAGAACGAGAACGTCAGATCAAAGACCCCACCCGCCACCCGCCAGGAGCAGGCCATTACCAGAACGATGAACAGAAATCCCAGGATACGGAAGGTGTGGTTGCCTTTGGTTGTTCTCGCCTGCAAACAGGCGTAGGCGGTATAGAGGTCGAAGGTCAGAAAGACCAGATTTTGCGTGAGCACCGCTGCCGGATAATTCTTTGAGCCAAAGGTAAACCATGCCAAGGTTCCAATGGCTAAGGTACAAAGCGCAAGTCCTAAATCGAGTGATGGTTTTCGGCCCGATGCTTTTACGATTCCAAAATTGAAGAGCATCAGGCCGGGCAACAGGAAGATATTCGAAACGATCTCGGTCAGTACAACCGGCGCCTGATTGCGTAGAGCGAACAAGAATAAGCCGATGGCAAACATCAATGACCCGATGGCCCAGTCCTTTGCTGGCGGATAGTTTCGCTGAACACTCCACAAATACACCAGCACCACCGCCTGTCCGATACAGACGCCTACGTAGATCAAAACCAAAGTTCTTATGTCAAGGATAGGGGACATTCTTAGTTTTAGACAGGAAGAAAGGTTGGAGTTTATACCGCGATTGTCCGGTCAGGAATTTGTAGCAGCGGATTCCGGGTAGAGTAGGAAGCTGATAGACAGACCCAGGAAACCCGATGAATCGAAATCAGTTTTCTTTGCATCCGCAGCAAAACACACGCTCCCTATAACTATAAGCGCTCAGTTCTTCTCTCTAGCCCACAGCTCTCGCCAGGCAATCCCCTATATTATATCCCCGCGGCTCCTTGAACAAAGGATTGAAGACGACCGCTCTCGCGGATCGTTTCAATCCTTATCGGTTAGCCCTCTTGGTTGACCGTTGCCACATAATTAAATATGTAATTTCCGACTTTAAGTGGAGTGCCCTTTCCGTTGAGATGAATATTGAAGTCTTTTGGAGTTCCAACACCCTTGCTGAACTTTACATCATCATTGTTATCATAAGGAGAGCCTATTAGATTAACTGCCAAATCTGGAACTTGAGACATTCTAGGTTTAAACTTCCCCGTGGCTGTTGCGTAAGGAATTGATTTATTAAGAATGATTGTAATTTGTCCTTGCTGCTTGTTTTCTTCTGTAGATGTAATAATTTGGTTGTGTTCTATCGCAGGGCTTTCATCTAAGATCCCTGGAAACAGGGAGCGCACTTGAGCCTTTCTAACACCAAGACTTAATTCATTTATTTGTTCTTTTAGCTCAGCAATCTCGTTTGAAATTTCGGGAGTATTCCCTCCATTTGATGCATTCAGTTTCTCTTCAAGTTCCCCAAATTTCTCATATAATTCATCTTTTATTCCTGTCACCTTTGAATCTTCACCGCCACCTTCAACCCAATAGCCTACAGCACGCTGAACAATTTCTGAGATACTATTCTGAATAGCCACAATGCTTGCTTCAATTTTCGCAACTGTTTTGTTCGTGTTCTCAGATGTTTCCGTAGATTTTTTATAAAATTCCCAAGATAGCCATGACATGAAAAGTGATACTATCAGTGCTGTAATAGCTAGACCAAATGATATTAAAGAAAACAGATCCATTTGATATATTTTAGAGGCTTCTTGGGCTATCGCTTTACTTTCCTCTGCGTAAATAATGCTTGGAATCGATAGGAAAAATAATATTTTTGAAATTTTCAATGAATACCTCCAAATTTTCAGTACGTAGATTGGGGTGAGGAACGAACCCCAACAACATTATTCTCTCTCGCCATAGCCTCTTTTATCGTTTTCGTAAAGACCACCGCCCCAGTCGCGGTCAATCATCCCCGCCTCGATATGCCGGTGGATGCTCGAATACGGCCAATCCGCCGCACGCGGCACATGGCCGTGTTTCACCGGATTAAAATGGATGTAATCCACATGTTTGGCAAGGTCCCCTTCGTCTCGGATGAGGTGTTCCCAATACCGGCGTTGCCAGATGCCGCGCTCCCCTTTACTCGCCCTGCTGGCGTTCCGGCGTTCCCCTTGGGGGATATGCCGCGAGAATCCCGTTTTTACGAGCATCCACCGTCTGGGGTAGTCCGCGTCACCAGGCGGCAGAGTCCACAACGCATGCAGATGTTCAGGCAAAATCACCATGGCGTCGATAGTGAAGGGATGCCGTTCTTTCACAATGCCGACAACCTTACGGAGGACGTCAATGTACTCCACCAGCAGGGACTGGCGCCGTTCCGCAAGATTCACGGTGAAAAAAGAGGAGCCGCCATCAACCCCTGTGCGCCGGTACCGCATTGCATCTCTCCGGTCTCTTGACACAATGTACAATGTTGGGGTTCGCTCCTCACCCCAACCTACCTTGCTGGCTGCGGTCATCGAAGTACGACTCTTTGGCCCGTTCTCGACCGCATTCCAGCTTGCTCGCGGCACCAGTAGGCCTTGTTCATGCCGAGAAGGTATCTCGGGGGTGCGATTAAACCGGCAGAAAGGCGATTTTTTGCAAGAGCCCCTGGAATTTTTACCCGTTGACAACCCGGGATCTTTTGCAAGGGTTGGGCATTCAACTTTTTATTGTGGAAGCAACACCCCGCAATTGAATACATGCTAACGGTTCGTTCGTTGCGACGCTTTGGCGGCTGAAATATCTTTAAAGCCGCCAGAAACATATTTGTGGAGAACGCTTGACACAAGCGACTGGTAAGGCAAGCCTTCTTCTATTGCTCGACGTTGCAGTGCTTCCAGGTCACGGCTCGAAATTCGGATATTAATGCGTTTATCTTTCCGAATTGTTTCCCCTGCCAATTTGGCCAGTTGAGCTCGCCGCTCGTCCTTTAAGTCAGATGTATATTCGCCAGCTTCAAACGCTTCCAGCAATTCTTGGTCTTCTCGGTTCAATGTCTTTTTATTCATACGGCCCCGTCAAATAATGCTTTGTAGCCTTTCGGCTGGGGATAACGCTTTTTAGAAAGATTTCGTCTTCATTTTCAACGTAAGGAACAAGCCAGGCACGTAAATAGATCCGTCCCTTTTTCCTAAATAGATCCGTCCCTTTTTCCACGAGTGGTTATGCGAACTTTTCGGCGAGCTGCGGATAGAGCTCAAAAACTTTGTCTTCATCCCAGGCTTGGCCAGACGGTTCACCAGGAAGGGGACTTTCGCGATTGACGGCTGACCCCACGGCGGCCTCGACACCATCTGTCACGGCATACTGATATCCCTCGTAGAACCATGTGTCTTCGTCAAAATCTTCGGCGGCCAATGACTCCGGATCTGAGAGCGCGCGCTCAAATGCCGTGCGACCGCGAGAAATAAGCGAGGCTCGAAAATCAGAAAAGGTGTCGTCGCCGCAGCCACCGTTGATGACATATGCTGCGCCCCACAATGGCCACGAATAGGCACGATCCATCATTGCACGGAAAAAAGCCGAAAACGCTCTCGCATCATCTTTGGGTAGCTTGGAGAGTGCTGCGCGAATCAACTCGCATTTCTCATCCATATTGCCGTTAGATTGCTCGTGTGCAGAGCCGACGATTGTCCAAAATTTCATTTCATTCATAAGCACCTCCTTGGGTGCGCATAACGTTGAGTTCAGGGGCCGGCGGAGGGCGAAGCCCGGAACGAAGGGTTGGTCGTCACTTCAGTAGATGAAGACGAGAGTTGCATTGCCTGCTCGTACCGTGTGCTCAAAGAAAACTCGAAGTTCCTTGACCAAACTCCATAGTTCTTCTACTTGCCGCTGCCGCTCAATGTCATCGGAGGAGGCTTGCCAATAGATCTCAGCCGCTTCAATTTCGCTAGTAACGTAAGCCGAATCCAGCAGCTTGAACGATTGAGCATCGAGAAAAGTAGCGACAGCACGCGAAAGTTCAGGAGCAAGGAGACGGATTGGCCCATAGCCGAGGTCGGGCCCAACCTCCTCGCCACCGGACATGAGAAACCCACTAGGCCACGGGCCTTCTGCGTTGGTGCCAGAAAACACGAAGTGCAAGATGTGCCAAGCTTGATTGACTTCGAACGTGTCGGTTTCGACGATAGGCTCGAACATCCGCGCTGAAGGAGGAGACTGTTTCGGGGACTTTCCGAAGAGTTTTGACAGGAAGCTGATCTTCGGAGGAAGCGCCGTAAAGCCAACCAACTCGCCGACAGCGTCAGGGCAGGCTTTCAGCCTCGTGACCTGTTCGGGGGTGATTCGATACAGGCTGCACAACATGCTCATAATCGAGGTCTCCGGGAGGGTGTTGATGACGCCCAACGACCGCAGTCGGCTCAATAAGCAGCCGAAGTACGAGAAGAATTTGAAACGCGATCTTGCCGCGGTCGGCTTGATTTGACTTGATACTAGAGAAGGCCCCCTGAGCACCCGGCGGACTATCCGCTATAATGGGGGTATCAGCAACCTTTAGCCAAGGAGGCCTTCTCATGCGATTGTACACCAAACAGTACAAGCATTACTGTGGAATCGACCTGCACACCAACAAAATGTACCTGTGCATCCTCAGCCAGGAAGGAGACATCCTGCTCCATCGCAACATCAAGACCGAGCCGGAAACCTTCCTCAAAACCATCGCCCCCTATCGGGACGATCTCGTCGTCTGCGCCGAGTGCATGTTCTCCTGGTACTGGCTGGTCGATCTCTGCGCCAAGGAAAACATCCCCTTCATCCTCGGGCACGCTCTGTATATGCGGGCCATCCATGGCGGCAAAAGCAAGAACGACAAGATCGACTCCCAGAAGATTGCCGCTCTGCTGAGGGGAGGCCTGATCCCCATGGCGTACGTCTACCCGCAGCAGATGCGGGCCACGCGGGACCTGATGCGTCGCCGCAACCATTTGATGCGCAAGCGGGCCGAGCTCTTTGCCCACACCCAGAACACCGCCAGTCAGTACAACCTCCAGGTCCCCCTGGGAAGAATTGCCAGACCGGAGAACCGGGAGGGGCTCCTGGAGCGGTTTGACGATCCTGCTGTCCGGATGTCAGTGGCCGCCAACCTCGACATGATCGAAGCCTACGACCGGGTGCTGGAGGTCTTGGAACAAGACATCATCGGCAGCGCCAAGGAGCATGACCCCACGGCCTATGCCCTGCTCAAGAGCATTCCCGGCGTGGGAAAGATCAATGCCCTCAACCTGCTCAACAGCTCAGGGAGTGTCATTTGCATCATATTTAGTGTTAGTAAACAGGCGGAATATTGACTTAAACTTTATCGCTGGTGCAACCAGTTACCTTGTCATGGTAAGCGACCAGAAAATATACGCTCATGAATCACTGACTTGTCCCCTTTGCGTCAAATCGATGGCAATTACTTCTATCGCCTCAATGCCCGGATATTCGCCTGCGATACCCTGCCAATAACTTTTCATAGCACTGGCAAGTTCACTCAACCCAACTCTCCGGCCGTTAACCAACCAGCGCCTTTTAGAGCCAATTCTTTGAGATACCAATAACATCACACCACAACCGGCACTTTCCTCTCGCAGATAATCGCCCGCCAACTGGTTTCGCAGCCGCTCGCAAAGACCTGGTCCTGTCCAGCTCTTGTCGAGCAATTTTAGCTCTATAGGAACTGGTGAATGTATGTTTGTATTCTGTAACCAGATATCCATGCGTTGGCTGTTAGCCAGCTCTGGTTCTTGCGCAGTCGTGTATTGGCAGCGGCTCGGCTGGTTAAGCCAACCAGCTATCAACTTGCGCATCTCGGTTTCTTCATTGGCGCGCTGCCAAGTCTGCCAAGGGCTATCGTTTCCACGTTCCAGCCAGTTCCTCAGATCATGCAGGCGTTGCACGGCCAGATCGAAGAGCTGACGATGCGTTGCGGGTATGATCGTTTGTGACTTGTCAAAAGCACAGACCTGCTCAGCTGTCCACGGCTCCAAATCGCCATCTTCTTCTGCTCGTATATAGGCCCTTTTTGCCATCCAGGGACGATAATCGGGGTCTGGGTGTTCGTGGATCAGTTGCTTGATGACCGTATAGCTCGCTTTGCCCGGCATTTCCGATAGAAGGTCAAACAGTTTGTTGCGTGCATCCTGTGCGTCATCGCGCAGTTCTGGGGAATACACCCCTCCACCCGCACGTCTGATATCCTCTTTAGCCTGAATGTATTGGTGCATCAGGACGTATAGTGACTTCAGCTCTGCTGAACGAAAACGGCCAACAAGAGGGCCACCATCTCTCACATGGCTGCCACCCATTAGCGCTGTGATAAAAATTTGTGCAGCTTGCTTCGACGCCTTCTCATCGAGACCTGACAGCCACTGTTCGAGTTCAGGAATGCCATTAACCGGGTCGCAATCGACGCGAAGCGCGTACCACCAGGGAATGCTTTCTGGGTCGTTAGTCTGAGTTATCTCTCGGTTAGCCAACATCGACAGGCTATCCGGGGCGGTTCCCCCATTGACCAAGATGTGCAAGCAATAGTGTCGATTCGTATTGATACGGGTTGGGTTGGCCTCTACCCACTCCAGTAGTACAGGAGCCATGGATGCATGGAGCCAAGGCGCATGGTAGACTAGATATTGCAGAATATAGTGCATAGGCTCATCTGAGCCAGTGTTCTCGAGTTCCCAGAGTAACTCCTGAATCACAGCCTCATTGACTAAAGCTGGAAATGCCTGATGTATCCGTTCAAACCACCTTGGAAATCCATTAATTTCCCAGGTGATATAGCGCAAAGCGTGGCGTACCTGTGACTCGGTTAGATGGTGAGGAAAATCGGCCGTCTCGCCTGCCTCTATCTCAAGTCCGGCCAGAGCGAATATCAATAAATATGGTACAGAGCTATCTCTTTTAACCCCTTCAGATTGCAGAGTCGGCATGTAATGTCGCCAATGGTTTATGGCAGCATCACGGTAAGCTCGAGCGACGGAGTCACCGAAATCTGGGATGAGCGCTTGCCAGTTTGCACCCTCAGAACGACTCGTTTTCAAACCGCTGCCTTCAATTTCACGCAGTAACCGATATTGGTCGTTGGTCCATTCTCCCGGCTCCAGATTTGGAGGATTACGGACCCGATCTGGATTAGCTCGCAACTCCGTTATCCACGATTCGCGAGCCTGTTTTTCCTGTTTTTCCTCCTCTTCCCGTTTTCGTAGATACTCTGCATTTTCTTCTTCGCTTCTCCGCATTGCTTCTGATACCGGCGGGTTGAGCCAAATGTCCAACTGGTGTTGCAAGACAGGATCATTAGCCACCGCATCTTGCATTCTGCTCAGAATGTGTTCAGGCTTTTCTGCTCGCGTATAGACTCGAAACGCTGTGCTGAGTGCGACTAACCGGTCCTCCTGAAGCGCGCGCGAACGTATGTAGTCGAGCAGCCTTGGCAGACTCGCAGTATCGAAGTTCCATAAATGACCAAGCCAGGAAACAGACCAGTCATCGGTCAACGGCTCGTTTGATTTCGCAGATTTATTGATTCTTGCTTGATCGATGCTTGCCCAATAGAGAGCATCATTAAGTTCTGGCCAACGGGGAACGAGCGACTGCAAATTGCCTTTATACTCGCTAAAATCAGCCTTCCTCCAATAACGTAATGCTGGAACCATCAATAGAATGGACAGGGCTGTCACCCCTAGTGCCACAGCGTTTCGTGCTTCAACAAGTCTTTCCACCGCATGGATAGCGGGGCTTAGTAGCCAGGCGTATTCCTCCGAAACATGACACTCTCCTCGCTCAACATAGGGTGGCCTCTCAAGGTAGCCATGTAGCCCCTCTATAAACTGAATGAGGGCATGTTGGTCATCGACAATAGGTACTCGTTCAACAAATTCATGCAGCGGACGACCTAAACCGGTAGCCTTAAATCGTTCATAATGCGCTAGTTTATTTAGAGATATGACTAGATGGGCGACATTGTCGCTATTTGGCACTGCTTCTTGAGCCAGCTCAGTTAGCAGTCTGCGTGGAATCTGTTCGTCTCCTTCGTTAAGTTGTCTCCACAAACTTTGTTTCTGCTCGACAGCGCCACAAGTCATTACTGCGCGGGTAGATGCTATTCGGGCATAAATCCCTCGCGATTTATCTACCGCTATAGCAACAAAAGGGGCAACGCAGATTGCCATTTCTCCCTGCCAGACCAGCCTACCGAGAAAGAAGATAGCATCGTCATTGTCACTGTATTCGTTGATAAGCAGCAGTGTGTCTGCCGAGAGGTCTGGGTTCGCGATCCGCGCAATTGCGCTGTTGTCTCGCGCGGATTGATCGTCCTCGTCGGAAACGATACGACGGACGATGTCTGTCAAAATCCGCCGCCTTTCCAACAAGGGCAGTTGGGAAGGATCGCCGCCTTCAATGGCAATTTCTGGATGTAGTTCCAGTGTCCTGCGACGAATCTCATCATCGAGCAGGATCAGCCATGGCAAAATAGGTCGAAGCCGGGGGGCGATGATTTTTTCCCCATATTGTTCGCGAAAAAATAGAGTTTCGACCGAATAGCGACTGTTACCCGTCTTCAGCAAACTGTCGAACCATTCAGCAACGAGAAGCTCACGCACATCCCGATGCCGAAACCTCACGGCTCCATAGATAATGTCGTTAAAAATCCCTCGTTCCAATAGCGTACGTACATCCGGAGGATCCCAATCAGCAAGAACGGATTCTGCATCGATGCCGGGCTTCACCGGTGCAGCATCGGGAACATTGAGACCTGCCTGACCACTGAGCACAACGGCCGCGGCCAAACGACGCGCACCTTCTCTTGCACGCTCGAGATTCAGAGGCTGGCGCTGCGCTCGATTACAGCTGTGGTCGTCGCGTAGCCGCTTGTCGATGTTATGACGGAGCAGTTCTAAGCGGCCGCCAAGAACTCTGTCCTCGGCCCATTTAGCTATGACAACTTCAAGATCAAATGGACGTTCCGCCAGACTCCAAAGGTTGGCCCGTTCAACTTCCAGCAACAGACGATCAATATCATCCACTGCACGAGCCACGCAGAAGCGCCAAATCCTTTCTTTATCCAAAGGACGCATGGTGTAAATGGTCAGAGCGCTTTGAGGTCCAGATTGCTGACCTGCTTCATCCTGCCCTCCCTCCAGCGGCACCGCAAGAAACAGGATTTCATCCAACAGCCATCGATCATCCCTTGGGCGCCAAGCATAGGGGCGACTGGAAAGATAAATATGCGCCCTGTGTGCACCTCTCTTTATGCCTTTGGCAAAACGGCGTAACGCTATTTCAAAGGTCCTCGGATTATCCAGCCGCGCCTCGTCGACGGAATCGAGGAAGAACCAGGCTTCCTCAGTCGATTGCAACCATGTCTGGAATTGTGTCTCCTCACCTATCTCGAACGCCTCATAAAAATTGGTTTCAATATCTTCGATACGGATGAAGAAGGATGGTTTGCCCTGACCTGCCAAAAGGCTAGCTCGATGTCGCAACTCTTCAGTCTTGCCCGCACCTGCTTCCGCCAGAATGACGCAACGGATTTCTTGGTCCAGATCATCCCAAGTTTTTGGTTCGACATGGCCCCAAATTGAGAGAATTTCGTTACTTTCCGCCTCTTCTTGACTTTTGGGGACAGGTGAAAATTGTCGATCTAATGGAACATGGCCTTCCATTGTATTTTTACCTTTCGATTTGGTACTTGGCGGAAGTAAGAACTAGAATCAGAAAACAAAATCAAAATGAGCAGTCAATGGGAAGTCTATTTTTCCCAAAATCTCTCGAACCTTGACGAAAGTCAGGATTGTTCAGAGATATTCTGTCTCATAATAATCGTAACAGATTGGTTTTTTACAGATTTTAAAAACTAATCTGCCGTGTCCTTAATCAGGTTTCCCGTCCATCAGTACGTTCTTCAGTTTAGCGGCAAGGCCCTGCATGGTGAAGGGCTTCTGGATGAACTGCACTCCCTCTTCCAGCACACCGTGATGAGCAATGACGTCAGCCGTGTAGCCGGACATGAACAAGCGTTTAAGATCAGGATAGAGGGATAACAGATTCCTGGCCAAGTCACGTCCATTCATCTCAGGCATGACCACATCGGTCATGAGCAGGTGAATTGCTCCGGCATGCTCCCGGGCCAGGCAGATGGCTTCGCCCGGTGAGACAGCAGGCAGGACAGTGTATCCCTGACGTTCGAGCATTAGCGCTGTCATCTCGAGAATCATGGGTTCATCTTCCACCAACAGAATGGTCTCGTGTCCGGGAGCTGCCGGTTTTTCCGCCTCCGATTCCGCTAATCGTTCACTCTTGGTCACGTACCGAGGCAGGTACATATTGAAGGTGGTTCCATTGCCCAACTCACTGTAAACATAGATAAAACCGTTGTTCTGTTTAATGGTGCCGTAGACTGTGGCCAGCCCCAGACCGGTTCCCTTGCCCATCTCCTTGGTGGTGAAAAATGGCTCGAACAAATGCGAGAGCGTCTCGTGGTCCATGCCGACGCCATTGTCGTTAAATGCCAGTAGCACATATTCGCCAGGGACAGCACCAGCGTGATCGGCGCAATAGGCTTCATCAACAATTACGTTGGCCGTCTCAATGGTGACCTTGCCTGTATCTCCGATGGCATCCCGGGCGTTGACACACAGGTTGGCCAGAATCTGGTCGATCTGGGTGGGGTCCATTTTGATCGGCCACAGGCTCTCACTCGGTAACCAAGCGAGATCGATGTTCTCGCCGATGAGCCGTCGCAGCATGTTGAGCATGCCTGTCACGGTCTCGTTAAGGTCAAGGACTTTAGGGGCTACGGTCTGCTTGCGGGCAAAAGCCAGCAGTTGCCGGGTCAGATCTGCTGAGCGTTGCGCGGCCTGCTGGATCCCTTCCAGCGCCGAATACATCGGCTGACCTGCCTCCACTCGCTCAAGGGCTAATTCCGAATATCCCAGAATTACTCCCAACATATTATTGAAGTCATGGGCAATACCACCGGCCAGCCGGCCCACCGACTCCATTTTCTGGCCCTGCGTCAGTTGAACCTGCAGTTTCTCAGCTTCGGTCTCGGCCCGCTTGCGATCAGTGATGTCAATCCCAAGCCCCATCAAATAACGCTGCCCCTGCACCTCAAACTTGATGCCAGTGAGGATGAAAGGCACTGAACTCCCGTCTTTCCGCAAAAGAGACGCTTCCACCGAAGCGCTGCCCTGAGTCATCACAACTTCAATTGCGTTCAGTATGGCGTCTTCGGATTCTGGTGTATGCCATTCTGTAATATGACGCCCTGCGATTTCTCCAACCCCGTAACCGAGGAGCGATTCGTGTTCTCTGTTCCACAGTATCAATTTCAGTTCGGGATAGGTGTAGAGGTAGAAGATGCCGGGCAGACTTTCGATTACTTTTTTCGAAAAGAGTTGCTCCCGCCGCAACGCCGCTTCGGTCTGTTTGTGTTCTTCAATCTCGCGCGCCAGTTTTTCATTTGCCTGCTGCAGATTATCGTTTGCTTCCGAAAGCTGAGTCGTCCGTTCGGCGACCAGCTTTTCCAGGAACTGATTCCGGTCCACCAGTTCTTTCATCGGATAGATCTCGCCCTCCCGAACCAGGTGGTAGGGGATGGATATACTGCTGTGCGATATTTTCCAACCTGCTGATTCCAAACGAAAAATCAAGACCAGGCGTGCGGTCTCTTTCGAGAGGATGTGGTCTTCAATGGGCAGATGAATGGTGAAAAAGCCGGTCGCCACAGCGATCGTGTCAGCCAGTGACTGGATGGCCAGGTCCTTGAGTTCGATGCGGATCGGATCCTTGATCTGGGCGAAATCCTGCCGGGTAATCGCGACCCATTCTTCCCTGGTTTTCACCAGAAAATCCCCGCCTCCGGTAAAGCCCGAAAAATCCTCGCTGAAATACGTGGTGAGCCGATCATCGCGGCCCGCATACATTCGCAGGTAGTCGTCAAACAGTTGCCGGAATATTTGGTAATCTCTTGGGTCCACTGACACTATCCTGTTGGTTTCTAATAGGAAGGGGTGGTTCTGTAAGCGAAAGAACCAGTCACCGTTTTATATATTCTAAAGGTGCGTGTGATTCAGGATAGGATACAATTGACACCCTGGCGAGCCTTTTGCAAAAGGAAAAGATTGTTTGTTTTGACCCAATTATCTGAAAAATAACGAAACGATTTTTTCTTGTCATATCGAGCGGTAGCGAGAAATATCGTCTTTTGAGACACGAAATTTCTCCCATTGGTCGAAATGACACAGCATGCGGACGTTCCATTTTGCAAGAGGCTCTGGCATCAAGATATTTCCAGAGCATGTGAACTGTGAGATCCAGAATCAGTGGTTTGAGGAGCGGAGAGAAGTAAAGCTGTTGCATGGCGTGTTGGGCCTTTGCCTATCGGTTACCTACTCCCGGCAACCAAGCTAATACCCGCTGAATGTGCGTATCCCAACAGGACCACTCGTGCCCACCTGGTCCTTCTTCGGACGTCACCGCTAACCCCAAGGACTTTGTATGTTTACGAAAACGTACATTGTCCGCATAGAGAAAATCCTCCGTTCCGCACCACTGATACAGATTGGGCCGTGGGCTCCCCTGTTCGACTATTTGCGCCACCAGGGAGAATAAGTCATTCGAGCTGCCTGCCAGGGCGTTGACCTCGCCAAATACTTGCTCCAGCTCGTGCTGGCCAGCCGATTTTTCAGCATGTGCAAGACGAACGACATCCAACGCGCCCGATAAGCTCGCCGCTGCCGCATACCGCTCCGGATAGGTCAAAGCCAACTTGAAGGCCCCATAGCCTCCCATCGACAGACCGGCCACATAGTTCTTGGTGCGATCCTCGGAGAGCGGAAAAAAGTGCCGGGCAATGGCGGGTACTTCCTGGCTGATAAACGTCCAATACCGCTGGCCAGTCACCATATCCGTGTAATAGCTCCGATCCACTGCTGGCATGACAACTGCCAGGTTCAAGCCCTCCACATAACGCTCGATAGCCGTATGACGTTGCCAGGCGGTGTGATCATCGGACAGGCCATGTAAAAGGTATAATGCCGGATATTGGACTTGTCGTTTATTAGGGGCGACAGCGGCTTCCAGTGGTCCGGGATCGGGGAGAATCACACTCATGGTCGACATCCGTCCCAGGACCTGCGAAAAAAAGTGGCAGTGAATAAGCGCCATTGTACCGTCTCCGTATTGATGCGCCGGTCAGGCTGCCACGCTTTTCAGCGACCTAACGGTTCGCTGATCAACTCGGGCCAGGGTCGCGCTCTCTCGTTTCCAGTCCATCACGTGCCCGAAACAATTTCATTCAGCACATTGTCAACAACAACGGGTGTCTCCAGAAAAGTCAACGAAGGGTCCGAACCGTATTTATCGCGCACAAACGCTTTCCATTCCTCGGTATACACTCGATTTGCATCTTCACGAGACTTCCACAGGTAAATGCCACCGGCCCTGGCCCCATCCGGGGTAAGGAAATAATACTTTCTCAACAAACCGGGCATGCCTTGGTATTTAGGTGCCGTGCTCAGGAATATCTCCTTGGCCTGACTGCTGGTGATCGGTTGCGGGAGTTTGAATTCGACAATTGCGGTAATCATTGAGTGCTCCAGTGATTGAAGAGAGTAAAATTGGTTTCTGCCCGCTTCTCTTCAGGCAATATTTGCTATTTCCCCATAGCGGAAACAGTCGGTTGTGTGATCGTTTACCATGCCGACAGCCTGCATGAATGCATAACAAATGGTAGATCCCACGAAATTAAAGCCACGTTTTTTCAGGTCTTTGCTCATCTGCTCTGACCGATTGGTCTGTGCGGGAACTTCTTCCAGGCATCTCCAGGCATTCTGTATGGGCTTTCCCTCAACATAGCGCCATAGAAATGCATCAAGGGAACCATATTCTTCCTGGATATTCAGAATGCCTTGCGCGTTTTTGATTGCCGATCCGATCTTCAGGCGATTGCGGACAATTCCGGGGTCAGCTAGCAGACGGTCAACGTCGCCCTCCGAATACCGCGCAATGCGTTCACAGGCAAAGCCTTGAAAGGCTTTTCTGTAGTTTTCCCGCTTCTTCAAGATGGTCAGCCAACTCAACCCCGCTTGCGCGCCTTCAAGCACGAGGAACTCAAAAAGGCGCTGATCATCATGGACAGGAACTCCCCACTCCTCATCGTGGTAAGCACGATACAGGGGATCGCTGCCACACCATTCGCATCTCTTTATCATAGTTTTCCTTTGTCCAGTCTGCGTTCAGGTTACAAGTAAAAGCGGGCGGATTATTGCTTCCCCGCAACAACCAGGGACAGTTGATCCAATTTCCAGCTATACCTCGATGCCGTGTTTTTCGATGCGGTAAATCAGGGTGGGCCGGGAAATGCCGAGCAATTTGGCGGCACGGGACTTGTTGGCGCCACTCATATCAAGGGCCTGGATGATCAATCGTTTAATCAGATCGTCAAGCTGGATCCCCTCGGGCGGGATATTCAAGCCCAGCTCTTCCTTCTGCTGGGATGCATGGTATGGAAAAGCCAGGAAAGCGAGATGGGCGGATTCGATCTGCTCGCCATCCTCCATTAAAATCACCCGTTCTACCGCGTTTTTCAGTTCCCGGATATTGCCCCGCCAGGGATACTGCACCATCATTTTTCTAGCCTCCGGCGAGATGCCACGAAAGTTTTTGCTGAATTTTTCGTTGAATTTATGCATGAAAAATTCGGTCAGCGGGATGATGTCGGCCTTTCGTGCCAACAAAGGCGGAACCACCACCCTGGCGACATTCAACCGGTAATAGAGGTCCTCTCGAAAGGTTCCGGCCTGCACCTGAGCCGCCAAACTCTTGTTGGTGGCCGCGATCACCCGGACATCCATCTTCTTTTTCTGCGTCCCGCCCACCGGATAGAATTCCCGCTCCTCCAGAAAACGCAACAGATTCACCTGGGCCGCCGGGTGGAGTTCACTCACCTCGTCGAGCAGCAGGGTGCCGCTGTCCGCCATCTCGATCTTACCCTTCTTGCCCTCGTGCAAGCCTCCGGTGAAGGATCCTTTTTCATAGCCGAATAACTCGGACTCCAGGAGTTCCTTACTGATCGCCCCACAATTGATGCCGACAAAGGGTTTGTCGTAGCGGCTGCTGCGCTGATGAATCATCCGGGCGACCACTTCCTTGCCCACCCCGCTTTCCCCTTCGATCAGCACCGAAGTGTCGTATCCCTTGGCCACCTTGTCCGCAAACTCGAATACCTTCTTAATTCCCTCGCTCTCGCAAACAATATTCTCCAGATTGAACTTCTTGAGATAGGCCCGGCGCAACTCCTGCACCTCCTTTTTCAAGCGCAGATTCTCCAAGGCCTTTTCGATCACCAGCTCAAACATCTCGATTTCCAGAGGCTTGACCAGGTAGTCATAGGCGCCCTTTTTCATCGAGTGCACGACCGTCTTGACATCCTCGTAGGCGGTCATCATAATAATCAGGTGCTCGTGGCCCAGTGCTTTAATCTGCTCCAGGGTTTCAATGCCGTCAATGCCCGGCAGCCGGATATCGAGCAACACCAGGTCGACTGGATGCTTTTTGAGCAGACGGATCGCTTCCTCCCCACTGCCGGCAATCAGGGGATCGTATTTTTCACCCAGGATGGCGCGCAGGGAATTTTGCAACAGCCTGTCGTCATCGACAATCAGGATTCTGTATCGATACATCGGGTTTCCTCGACAGGGTGAAGGGGAAATTTCAAGGTGAAGGTCGTACCCCTGTTTTTCTCGCTGCACACATCCACCAACGCATGATGCTGCTCCAGTATTTTGTGGACGATGGACAGCCCCAGGCCGGTTCCTTCAGGTTTGGTGGTAAAAAAAGGATTAAAAATCCGGGAAAGATCCTCACGGGAAATGCCGGTTCCCTGATCAATTACCTGCAGCACCACCTGTTCGCCGCGCTTTTTGGGCCCCTTCTCGTACCGGCCATCAATACGGATAGTGCCGCCATTCGGCATGGCCTCCATACCGTTGAGTAACAGGTTGACCAGCACCTGCTGAATCTGATGCGCATCCAGAATAACTTCGGGCAGATTCTCCTGTAGTGCACAGAGTACCTCAACCTTTTTCTCCTTGAGCTGCGAATCCATCAAGGCGATCGATCCCTGGACCACCCGGAGCAGTGAATCGTTTTTCAGACAAGGATGCGACGGCTTGGCAAAGTCGAGCATCCCCTTGACCAAGGTTCTGATCCGGTCGATCCCTTCCTGGGTATCCGCGATCAGATTTCTGGCAGTCTGACTCACCGCCACTTTCTTGGCCAGCAGTTGCACGTTGAAGTTGATGCTGGTGAGTGGATTTCTGATTTCATGCGCTATACCCGCCGAAAGCTGCCCCAGCGAGGTCAACCGGTCGATTCTTCTGATTAGCTCCTCGGTCTTCTTTTCCTCGGTCAAATCACGGATGATGACCATGGCGCCGATCAGGTTGCCCTGATGATTGCGCAGCAGGGAAGAGGTGATCCCCAAAAAAACCGCCCCGCCCTCTTTGCGCTCCTGCTGAATCTCCTTGCTGTCGACAACCGCATGATGCTCGATGGCCAGATCGACAATCCGGGCGATGTCTTCGTCAAACACCGTGTCCGCCTTCGCGCCCAGGACATTCTTTCGCCTGATGCGGAACATCTCCTCGGTTTTTTTGTTGATCGAAGAAATTTCTTTTTTCAGATTAATGGTGACCACGCTGTTGGGTGAGCTTTCCAGGATGTTCTCGCGGAAATTTCGTTCGGTCATCACCTGCCCGTACAAGCGGACATTCTTGATCAGGCTGGCGGTATGGCCGGCAAAAATCAGCAGCAGCTTGAGATCATCCTCGGAAAAGGCGGCCCGGTCATGGCTGCCGACATGCAGCACCCCGACCACCCGTTTGTCGTTGATCAACGGAACCGTGAGCTGGGAAACGACCCCTTTGACGATTTCCCGGTATCTCGGATCGCTCTGCACATCATCCACCAAAACGGGCGTTCCGGTTTTCGCCACCCACCCGATAATACCGGCGCCCACCTTAAGACCGCACGGTTCCATCTCTCCCCTGGCCAGTCCCTTGGCGGAGGCGATGGTCAGTTCTTTTCCCTCGTCATCGAGCAACAACAGGAGGCAACTGGAGGCGCGGGTGATTTTCAGGGCGCTGGCGCTGATGACATTGAACAATTTTTCCAGATGAAAGGTGGAACTGGTTTTTTTGCTGATCTCCTGCAGGGTCAGCAGCTGTTTGATCTTTTTTTGATTCTGTTCCTGCAGCCGGGCGTTTTCGATAATAATGCTGGCCTGATTGGCAAAGGTGGAAAAAGCGGCAATGTCTTTCTTGGTCATGGACAGGTTGATATCGTCTTTATCCGCCGTGATCAGGCCAATGACGTCTTTTTTGATCTTTAGCGGCACGGCGATGGTGGAGACGCGCCGCATGATCCGGCTGACCTTGAGATCAACCGGGGTCGACCTGGGGTCGTCCTCATAATTCTTCACATAGATGGTTTTCCCCCATTGGGCCACTCGGGTTTCAACGCAGTCATGGTGGGCCAGCCGGTAGGGGAAGCGCAGGGCCCGTTCGGAATCGTGGGGACTAAATCCGTGGATATACCGGCATTCAAGCAGGTTGCGGTCCCGATCAGCCAGAAAAATGGCCAGCCGGGTAAAACCGAACACCAGGGAGGTTTCCTTGACGATCGAGGTCAGGATTTTGTCGAGCGATATGGGCCGGGTCAGGAGGCTTGAAATTTTATGAATTGAGGCCAGGAGTTTGTCTTTGGTTTTTAAATCGTCGGCACACCCACCTTCGTTACGACGAGCCTGGTGTTGAGCCATAGCGATATCTCTCGGTAGAAATATTTTTTATTTGCATGGGTTCACAGGCATGCGTTTGCCCGGAACAGTTTCCTTTCCCATAGTCGACGCAGAACAATCAAGAAAAAAATGCAGCGCGGCCCTTTCCAGCAGACAAAAATGCAGCTCCAGGTTGGAATTAATTAAATAATATGATTTTTTAATAATTATAACGAAACAACATAATGTTATAATACAAAACATCTCCTTTTTAATAAATCTTCCTATTTGATATTGACACATATATTTTCATTCGTTAGGGTATTTTTCATGATGATTGCCCCAGCGACAGGCTTACGGAGTTGTACATCAACACCAGAGAATGGAGGTCCCGATGCAAGAGACCAAAAAAAACTGACTATTGGCACAGATGCTCCCCAACCCGGCAACCAGAACGTGAGTTATGTACCCTCTTTTCTATTAGGAGAACGATGATGAGCGACAACAGCAAGTGTCCCGTAACAGGCAAATCCGGTAAATCCCCTGCCAGCAGAGGCCCCGCGAATCGCGACTGGTGGCCCAACCAACTGAATCTGGGCATCCTGCACCAACATGCGCCGGCCTCCAACCCGTTGGGGCCTGATTTCAACTACGCTAGAGAATTCAAGAAGCTCGATCTCGCTGCCTTGAAGAAAGACCTGTACGCCCTGATGATCGATTCGCAGGACTGGTGGCCAGCCGACTGGGGCCATTACGGCGGTTTGTTCATCCGCATGGCCTGGCACAGCGCCGGCACCTACCGCACCGCTGACGGACGTGGTGGCGGCGGCGCCGGTAATCAACGCTTTGCGCCGATCAACAGTTGGCCCGACAACGTCAACCTCGACAAGGCGCGCCGGTTGCTCTGGCCGATCAAGCGGAAGTACGGCAACAAGATTTCCTGGGCCGACCTGATTATCCTGACCGGTAACTGCGCCCTTGAGTCGATGGGCTTCAAGACCTTCGGATTCGGTGGGGGTCGCGCCGATATCTGGCAACCCGAAGAGGACACCTACTGGGGCTCCGAGAAGGAATGGCTGGCAACCAGCGACAAGCCGGACAGCCGCTACTCCGGCGAACGGGATCTGGAAAATCCGCTGGCTGCCGTGCAGATGGGTCTGATCTACGTCAATCCCGAAGGTCCGGACGGCAATCCGGACCCGGTGGCTTCGGGCCGCGATGTGCGGGAAACCTTTGCCCGCATGGGCATGAATGACGAAGAAACCGTGGCCCTGGTTGCCGGCGGCCACACCTTTGGCAAATGCCACGGCGCGGGCGATCCGAAGCTGATCGGTCCGGAGCCCGAAGCCGCGCCGCTCGAAGAGATGGGACTGGGCTGGAAAAACGCGCTTGGCACCGGCAAGGGCGGCGACACCACCTCCAGCGGTATTGAGGGCGCCTGGAAGCCCAACCCCACCAAATGGGACATGGGCTACTTCGACACGCTGTTCGGCTATGAGTGGGAGTTGGTCAAAAGCCCGGCTGGCGCCCAGCAATGGCTGGCGAAGAATGTCAAGGCAGAGGATATGATTCCCGGGGCCCATGACCCGGCGAAAAAGTACCGGCCCATGATGACCACGGCCGATCTGTCGTTGCGGTTCGACCCGATCTATGAACCCATCGCCCGCCGTTTTCACAAGGATCCGGAAGCCTTCGCCGATGCCTTTGCCCGCGCCTGGTTCAAATTGGTCCATCGCGACATGGGGCCCAAGGCCCGCTACCTCGGCCCGGAAGTCCCGGCCGAAGACCTGATCTGGCAAGATCCGGTCCCGGCTGTCGATCACCCCCTGATCGATGCCAAGGACATCGCCGAGCTCAAGGCCAAAGTGTTGGCCTCGGGTCTGTCGGTGGCGGAACTGGTTGCCACTGCCTGGGCCTCGGCCTCGACCTTCCGGGGCTCCGACAAGCGCGGCGGTGCCAACGGCGGCCGCATTCGCCTGGCGCCGCAAAAGGATTGGGAGGTCAACCAACCGGCGCAACTGGCCAAGGTATTGGGGGCGCTCGAATCCATCCAACAGGCCTTCAACAACGCCCAGACGGGCGGAAAGAAAGTCTCGATGGCGGATCTCATCGTGCTGGCCGGCTGCGCTGCCGTTGAAGCGGCGGCCAAGGCTGGAGGGCAGGCGGTCGAGGTCCCGTTCACTCCGGGACGTACCGACGCTTCGCAGGAACAGACCGATGTGCACTCCTTTGCCGTGCTGGAGCCCGAGGCCGACGGTTTCCGCAATTACCGGAAAAAGGCCTATACCATTTCGGCCGAGGAAATGCTGGTGGACAAAGCCCAGCTCCTCACCCTGAGCGGACCGGAAATGACGGTGCTCGTTGGCGGTCTGCGTGTGCTGGGCGCCAACGTCGGCCAGTCGCCGCACGGGGTGTTCACGAAACGGCCAGGAACGCTCACCAACGACTTCTTTATCAACCTGGTCGACATGTCCACCGAGTGGAAGCCCACCTCCGAAACCGGGGACACATACGAAGGACGCGACCGTAAGACCGGTGAACTCAAGTGGACCGGGACCCGCGTGGACCTAATTTTCGGTTCCAACTCGCAGTTGCGCGCCCTGGCCGAGGTCTATGCGCAGGACGACGCCAAGGAAAAATTCGTGCGCGACTTCGCCCGGACCTGGAACAAGGTCATGAACCTGGACCGATTTGAGCTCAACTGATCGCGAGTTTTTCAACTGGAACGGGCGGGTCGGGAATATCGGCCCGCCCGTTGGTTGTTATCGACTCGATTTTCAAAAAGTGTTATAGAACCAGTAGTTACCTTTACTCTTTTCCTTCAACGATACCGAGGTGAACCTATGCACGAAAACAGTATCAAACTCCTCAATCAGGCGGTGAGCGAAGAAATCACCGCCCTCCACCAGTACATGTATTTCCATTTTCATTGCGACGATCAGGGCTATGACCTCCTGGCCGGTTTGTTCAAGCGGACCGCTATTGAGGAAATGCTCCATGTCGAGCGGCTGGCCGAGCGCATTCTCTTCCTCGGCGGCGATGTGGTGATGAAGGCCTCCGCCGAGGTTGTCCCGACGCAGGATGTCAACGAGATGCTGGTCATGGCGCGGCAGATGGAACTGGACAGCGCCGATCACTACAATCTCTGGGCCAACGAATGCAGCGCGGGCGCCGACAGTGTCTCCAAGAAACTGTTCGAGAGTTTGGTGGTCGACGAAGAGCGCCACTACGACCAGTACGACGTCGAACTGGGCAACATGAAGAAATTTGGCGCCAACTATCTGGCCCTGCAATCGATCGAGCGCAGCAAGACCCGCGCCCAGATGCCGCCGCCCGTTGGTGAATAACGTTCTTTCGATTTGAGTCCTTTTTCCGGCCAGCACCGGAGAAGGAACGTTGAAACGAAGATAGCGAAACCCGTCCTCCCGCTTGCGGAGCGACGGGTTTGTTTCTTTACTTTGAAGCAGTGCCTTGCCAGGTTGGATTATCTTTTCTGATTGCCACTGCACTCAGCCGATTTTTTGTGGTAATCAGTTTTTCAAATACTGTCCGGTTCGAGCCCGAAACAACCAAGGATAGATACACCTCTTTTTGCTTGGCGGCTTACGACCAAAAACAGAGAGCAATTGAAAGCGGCCGGAATGAAGGCCGTCCAGAATATGGACAGGGACAATCATCTAAAGTAATAGAGGCAACAATGCCAACCCTTCTTACTCACCCGGCAGT
>Ga0074197_1000803_pt1 | contig 33621 bp, 23 predicted proteins | sample EPASupsiteSAE305_FD_64526 | JGI IMG/M metagenome (GOLD analysis project Ga0074197, IMG submission 64526) | Bioremediated contaminated groundwater microbial communities from EPA Superfund site, New Mexico - SAE3-05 reassembly with SPADES | ecosystem: Environmental > Aquatic > Deep subsurface >...
TGCCATATCAGCATCAAACAATCTTGATACAGAAGCTTGAGAATTTGCAATAGCTGATGTTAAGAAATCATCTTTTGCATCAAGTCGTTGTGTGTAGTTACCAATTGCACCAAGAGCATTATCTACTGCTGTCTCAAAATCATCAATATTAAGTGATGAAATAGTTGAATCTGTAACAGCAATTGCGGCACCTAAATCGGTTGCAACATCTGCATGAACGTTAGTTGCAGAACCACCAGTTACAGAACCTGAACCACCTATAAATTGACCATAATTTACATTTAATGTATCAGAAGAAGAAGCACCTGTTTGGAAACTAAATCCAGTTCCAGTACCACTTGTTCCAGACATTAATAAGTTAGTGTCATTAAATTTGGTAGTTGCAATAGCACTATCAATTTCAAGAGCAATAGATTTTATATCGTTTGCAATTGAAGCTTTATCGGCAGCAGGGTTTGAAGCATCAGCTTGTTTAGATCTAATTTGAGTTAGCATATCTTTAATAGATATTAACTGACTTTCAGCTGTTGCGAGCATATCTTTTGCACTTCCTACGTTGCCTTGTGCAGCTTGCATTAGTTTAACTTTCTGATCTAATGATTTACCAACATTAAAACCAGATGTGTCATCAGCAACAGAATTGATTCTCTTTTGAGTAGCAAGACGTAACTGAGCTTTTTGTGTTTTGGCATTCAAACTAGATAGTGCATTATAAGCCTTTAACGCACCGATGTTAGTGTTAATTTGAAATCCCATGATATACCTCCGTGTATTTTGTTATTAAACTGTGGCTTCCGTGCCACTGTTTTTATTAATTCTCCTCTCAACCTAGAGAGGAGTTTTTATTTTTAACCTAATAATTGTAGAACAGCTTGTGGAGCCATATTTAATTGAGCTAACATTGCTGTTGCTGCCTGTCCGCCAATTGATGCTTTTGTTGCATTTAACTGTTCAGTTGCCATATCTGCATCAAATAATCTTGAAACAGAAGCTTGTGAGTTTGCAATTGCCGATGTTAAAAAGTCATCTTTTGCATCCAATCTTTGAACTGAGTTACCGATTGAGCCAAGAGCATTATCTACAGCTGTTTCAAAGGCATCAAAATCTATGGAGCTTAAGTTGGACGAAGTTGCTCCTAAAATTAAATCCATACCAGCTTTTACTGAAGCGTGAACGTTTGTGGCCGTTCCACCATTTGTACTTGTATCAGCACTTCCACCTAAATACTGACCGTAATCAACAGTTAACGTATCTGAAGAAGAAGCACCTGTTTGGAATACAAATCCTGTTCCTGTTCCACTTGTGCCTGACATTAACAAGTTAGTGTCATTAAATTTTGTTGTCGCAATAGCACTATCAATTTCAAGACCGATTGATTTTATATCATTTGCGATTGAAGTTTTATCTGCTGCTGGATTTGATGCATCTGCTAATTTTGATTTAATTTGAGTCAACATATCTTTAATAGATATTAACTGACTTTCTGCTGTTGCTAGCATATCTTTTGCACTTCCTACGTTGCCTTGTGCAGCTTGCATTAGTTTTACTTTTTGATCAAGTGACTTACCTACGTTAAAGCCTGAAGTATCATCAGCAACTGAGTTTATTCTTTTTTGTGTTGCAAGACGTAATTGCGCTTTTTCTGCTTGTGAATTTAATTTTGCTAAAGCATTATATGCTTTTAATGCGCCAATGTTTGTGTTAATCTGAAATCCCATTTTCTACCTCCATGTAGTCTGTTATTTTAATTTAACTGGCATCCATGCCATATTATATTGTTTAATTTAATTTTCATTGTTTATTCTTCCTCTCCCGAAGGAGAGGAATCTTTCATAATTTTTAACCTAATAGTTGAAGAACTGCTTGTGGAGCCATATTTAGTTGTGCTAACATTGCTGTTGCTGCTTGGGCTCCAATGGTTGCTTTTGTTGCATTTAATTGCTCACTTGCCATATCTGCATCAAACAATCTTGATACTGAAGCTTGTGAGTTTGCAATTGCAGATGTTAAAAAGTCATCTTTTGCATCCAATCTTTGAACTGAGTTACCTATTGATCCAAGGGCTTCATCTACTTCTGTTTCGAGTAGTTCAAGATTTGTTAATAGACTTGAAATATTTGAAGTTGTTAAATCTGCAATTCCAACATTTGTGCCGGCAGTACCAAGTGCATCATTTACTGCAACCGATACGCCAGTTACTGAATTTGAGCCATCAGTTACAAGAGTTGCTGTTCCAGAAAGATCGCCACCGCCAGTGCTTGTTGCATAATTTACTGTTAAAGTGTCACCAGAGGATGCACCTGTTTGGAATGAAAAACTAGGAGCTGAGCCACCTGCAGATACTAATAATGAAGTGTCGTTAAATTTAGTTGTTTCAAAAGCACTTGCAATTTCTTCACCAATTGCTTTTATATCGTTTACTATTGAATCTTTATCGGCAGCAGGATTTGAAGCATCTGCTATTTTTGATTTTATTTGAGTTAGCATATCTTTAATAGATATTAACTGACTTTCAGCTGTCGCAAGCATATCTTTTGCACTTCCAACGTTTCCTTGTGCGGATTGCATTAGTTTTACTTTTTGATCAAGCGATTTACCAACGTTAAAACCAGATGTGTCATCTGCAACGCTATTAATTCTTTTTTGTGTTGCTAAACGCAACTGTGCTTTTTCTGTTTGTGAGTTTAAATTTGCAAGTGCATTATAAGCTCTTAAAGCACCAATGTTTGTGTTGATTTGAAATCCCATTTCCTACCTCCATGTAGTTATTTTTAATTTAACCGGCATCCATGCCATGTTACTTATTGTTTTTGTTTCTAATAATATTATCGGAGGAATAAAATAATTGTTTAGTGTTTTACTAAAATATTTTTTTTATAAAAAAGAATGCTTTAATGAAGTGCTGAAATTCAACATTGAGGAGTTCGCATACTTCACGAACTCCTCAAGTTAAAAAATTATTGATTTAATAATTGAAGTACTTGTTGTGGGCCCATATTTAATTGTGCCAACATTGCTGTTGCTGCATTTGCTCCAATTGTTGCTTTTGTTGCATTTAATTGCTCTAGAGCCATATCTGCATCAAACAATCTTGATACTGAAGCTTGCGAGTTTGCAATTGCTGATGTTAAAAAGTCATCTTTTGCATCTAATCTTTGAACTGAGTTACCTATTGAACCAAGTGCATTATCAACTGCTGTTTCAAATGCATCAAAATCAATTGAACTTAAGTTAGAGGATGTTGCTCCTAAGATTAAATCCATTCCTGTAGTTACATCTGTGTGAAGATTTGTTGCGGTTCCACCAAGTGCAGAACTAATTGAAGCACTTCCACCAAGATACTGACCATAATCAACCGTTAATGTGTCGGTTGTTGCAGCACCAGTTTGGAAAACAAATCCAGTTCCTGTTCCACTTGTGCCAGACATTAACAAGTTAGTGTCATTAAATTTTGTTGATGCAATTGCGCTATCAATTTCAAGACCGATTGATTTTATATCATTTGCTATTGCAGTTTTATCCGCTGCTGGATTTGAGGCATCTGCTAATTTTGATTTAATTTGAGTCAACATATCTTTAATTGATATTAACTGACTTTCCGCTGTTGCGAGCATATCCTTCGCCGAACCAACGTTTCCTTTTGCGGCTTGCATTAATTGCACTTTTTGATCTAAAGACTTTCCAACATTAAATCCAGAAGTATCATCTGAAACTGAATTTATTCGTTTTTGTGTTGCAAGTCGTAGTTGCGCTTTTTCAGTTTTCGAATTTAAGTCTGCTAAAGCATTATATGCTTTTAATGCGCCAATGTTTGTGTTAATTTGAAATCCCATTTCATTTTCCTATTTGTTTAATTTTTAACCTAATAATTGAAGTACTTGTTGTGGTCCCATATTTAATTGTGCTAACATAGCTGTTGCTGCCTGTCCGCCAATTGATGCTTTTGTTGCGTTTAACTGTTCCAAAGCCATATCTGCATCAAACAATCTTGATACTGACGCTTGTGAGTTTGCAATTGCCGATGTTAAAAAGTCATCTTTTGCATCCAATCTTTGAACTGAGTTTCCTATTGAGCCAAGAGCATTATCTACTGCTGTTTCAAATGCATCAAAATCTATGGAACTTAAATTGGATGAAGTTGCTCCTAAAATTAAATCCATTCCTGCTTTTACTGAAGCGTGAACGTTTGTTGCAGTTCCACCATTTGTGGTTGTATCAGCACTTCCACCTAAATATTGACCATAATCAACTGTTAGTGTATCTGTTGAAGAAGCACCTGTTTGGAATACAAATCCCGTTCCTGTTCCACTTGCGCCTGACATTAACAAGTTAGTTTCGTTAAATTTGGTTGATGCAATTGCACTATCTATTTCAAGACCGATTGATTTTATATCATTTGCAATTGCTGTTTTGTCTGCTGCTGGATTTGAAGCATCAGCTAATTTTGATTTAATTTGCGTCAACATATCTTTAATAGATATTAACTGACTTTCTGCTGTAGCAAGCATATCTTTTGCACTTCCTACGTTACCTTGTGCAGCTTGCATTAGTTTTACTTTTTGGTCAAGTGATTTTCCAACGTTGAAACCTGAAGTATCATCGGCAACTGAGTTTATTCTTTTTTGTGTTGCGAGACGAATTTGTGCTTTTTCTGCTGTTGAATTTAATTTGGCTAAAGCATTATATGCTTTTAATGCGCCAATATTGGTATTAATTTGGAATCCCATCGTATTCTCCGTTTCTTAATTTATTAAAATTGGTTCTAATTTTTTTATTACACTATTTAATTTGTCTTTAATTCCAACAATGTGCGAAAATTCGTTTAATGCAAACTCCAAAATTGCAGGAATTTTGTCATATCTGTTTTCGTTTACATAAATTGAAATTAAGTAAAAAACTTGCGAAGGATCCTTCACTTCTAACCTAAGCGAACGCTCAAATACTTGCGCCGCTTCACTTGAATACCCATTTTCGTTAAGCATTAAGCCAAGTTTTGTTAAAAACTTTGAATTCGTTTCAAATTTGTCGTTTAAAAAGAATAATGAATTAAGTTGCGATTGCACGCTTTTAATTCTGGAAATAAGCAAGAGATAAAGATCTAAACTATCAACATCTATAATTTTACTTAAATATATCAATTCGCTTTCAGTTAGCTCAATTGAGTTGAAAAGCTTTTCAATAAATGCAATTTCTAATTTATCAGAATTCCGTAATTTGCTTAATTCTGACAGAAAATAATTGAACATATATTCATTTTCGCTTGAAACCGAAAGGTAAATTCCGTGTTTTAGAATTTTCTCTTCTGGAACAATAACATCAATTGAGTTAGTAATATTCTCTTTGCTAACCACTTTTCTATTTTCCAATAAAGCTGTTTTGCAAAATTGAATTGCTTTGCTTTTTTCATTAAGTGAGTTAAAAACTTGTGATGCTACAAGATTTAAAAGTGGATGTCTTTCATCCAATTTTAAACCAGTCGTAACATATTCTAAAGCTAAATTGATATTATTATCACGCATTGAATAATCGGCTAAAGTTAAATAACCAATAGCTTTATATTCGTTTTTAAGTTTTGGGTCTTGAATAGCAATTTGATGATATTTAATTTCATTTACTTTATCACCAATAACTTTGTAAGTATTTGCAAGTTGGAACGCATAATATGAAGTAGGATTTGAGCTATATTCCTCCAATAAAGGAAGCAAATTACGTTCGGCTTTCTTTTTAAGCAGTGGTTTTTCAACATTATAACCCAAATGTACAATTTCAATTTTGGAATCGATGATTGAATAATTATTTTCTAACAAAGAGACATCAATTTGTTCATGAGCCTTTCCAGAAAAGCTGATATTGGATGAATAACTAAAAAGTCGAATATATTTCATATACTTTGGCGTGCCAGTAATTTCATCAATATTATTTATTAAACAATTAACTCCTAATAAAGAACTTCTATTTAGTAAATTGTTGAGTTCTGTTTTAGATCTTCTTTCTAATCGTTCATCTGCATCAAGATACAAAATCCAATCACCAGTCGATTGCTTTAATGCAAAATTTCGAGCGGCAGAGAAATCATTTATCCATGCAAAATGAAATATCTTAGCTCCAAATTCCTCCGCAATTTTAAGAGTTTTATCAGTTGAACCGGTATCTACAATTACTATTTCATCAACAGTATCTTTAACCGATTCGAGACAACCTCTTAGGTTTGCTTCTTCATTTTTAACAATCATACTTAGTGTTAGCTTTGCCATTGTTTTGTACTAATTCAAGATTAAATTGTTGTGATTTTCTTCTAAACCTAAATCTCTATTTGCTTTTGCTAATCCAGAAACAGCAAAAAGATTGCCTGGATTGTTTTTAATTGCCCATTCAAACATAGTTTTAGCTTCTTCTTCTTTAAACTGCATGTGAAAAACTTCGCCCAAACCAGCACAAGCTTGTGATGAATTTGGATTTACTTCTAATGCACTTGCATACATTTCTGTTGCTCTATCTAACGAATTTAATCCTAAATAGTTAAATCCTTTTAAATTAAGCAAGCTAACCAAAACTGCTGATTTTTCAGTTTCGTTTAGATTTTCCTTTTGAAGTACTTCATCAATGTGTGATAATACTTCTAATGACTCATTATATTTTTTGTGATTGAACAAATCATACGCTGAATCAACCAATTGATTTAAGTTCATAATTTTACTCCATAATTTTTTAGGTTGCAAAAATCAAATCAACTGATGTGCCAAACCTTAATTAGCTATATTTTACTCCATTTTGGCAACTTTACTTTTTATTTAAGTATCAAAATTGTGCCTAAATGGCTAATATTATACAATTGTTGAAAAGCACAAGAGGTAGTAATTATGGAATGTTGGAAAAATGGAAGGTTGGGAAAATGGAATTTGGCAAGAATGGGAAACTGGAATGGCGGAATAGTGGAAAATTAGGAATTTTGGAAAGATGGAATAGTAGTAAACGTTGATTTATTGATTGTTCGTTTTTATGTAGTTGGCTGAATGCAAATTGTTTGCAATTCAGCCAAAATGTCAAATTATTGCGTTAATTTTCTTCATTAAGGGAAAAATCAGTTGGCTCTAAACCAAGTTTTTGATTTGCCATAATGAGTTTTTCAACCGCTTTTTCATTGGTTTCATCATTTTTAATTGACCATTCGTACATAGTTTTGGCAGCTTCAAATTCATCAACTAAGCTAAATACATCTCCCAAACCTTGGCAAGCTAATGATGAATTTGGATTTTCGTTCAGCGACATTTCAAAAGTTTCCTTAGCTTTTTCAAGATTATTTGTTGCAATGTAAAGATTACCAAGAATTATCATCAATTCATCTAAAAGTAAGTTTTCGTAACCTTTTCTATCAGAGGTCTTAAAATTAGCAATTGCAATTTCGAGATTTTCAATTGCAAAGAAATGCTCATTTTCGTCAATATTTATAAATGCTCGCTCAATATGTTGAACAAAATTATCCAAATTTATAGCAAATTTTACTTCCCTTTGCTTTGGCTTAATTCCCTTTATCCAAATTTCTTCGGGATCTGCACCCCATTTATCAACAAATTTTTGTCCATTTATTTCAATCCGTTTTGCATATTCACTTTCACCATTTGCCTTAAAACTAACTGAGCCATAATGATGAATAAAAACATCAGTTGCAATTACAGTTTTATATCCCACCATTTGAGCTCGAAGACAGAAATCGTCATCCTCAAAATTTCCTGGTGAAAAGAGTTCGTCAAGTCCGCCTATTTTGTCAATAACTTCTTTTTTAACTAATGTACAAAGAAACGCAACTCGTGGAAATTGGAAAAACTGTCCATTATTTTCATTTTTGACTTTTTGAGCATATTTGTGCATATCCTCAATTGATTCATATTTAGCATTTTTATCCAATTGCCTTCCACTAACCGAATTGCTAATTGGTCCAACAATTCCAATTTCTGGATGCGCCTCCGCAATTTCGAGCATTCTTTCGAGCCAACCTTCTGTAACAATTGTGTCGTTGTTTATTAAGAGAATGTATTCGCCAATTGAGTTATTTATTCCAAGATTTACGGCAATAGGAAAGCCTAAATTTGTTTTTTGAGGTACAATTTTAACTGTTTCAAAGTGCTTTTGAGTTAATAAAACGGTTTTATCGGAAGAATTATTATCAACTAATATAATTTCATAAGGAATTTTTGTGTTTTCTTGAATGCTTGAAATACACTTTTGTGTAAATTCATATTGATTAAAACTAACCAAAACAATGCTAACTTTTGGGGGATTTGGACAATTTAGTGCTTGTTGACTACTAAACATTTTTCTGGAATTAAAACTTGTTATATATTTTAAACGTTTTCGCATTAATTCACTTGAGTATTGCAATGAGATAAGGGTTTTTCCTTTTGAAGAGAATTCGTTCCAAATTTGCTCATTGTTATATAGTTTCACTGCATATTCAGCAAATTTTTGTGGGTCATCGGAAACATAGGAATGAACTTCATTAATAATTCCCATTCCTTCAGCACCGACAGTTGTGGAAACCATTGGCAAACCATATGAAAGAGTTTCACCAACTTTCCCTTTATTTCCAGCTCCAAATCTCAGTGGAACAACCGAAACTCGGCATTTTTCCAAATACGGTTTTACTTCTGGAACCCAACCAGTTACAATAATATCGTCAGAACTAAGTGCTTTTAATTTTTCTGAAGGCTTATTTCCAGCAATGTAAAATTTAGCATCTTTTATTTCTTTTTTTATTAGTGGAAAAATGCTTTTTACAAAATAGAGAACGGCATCTTCGTTAGGATTATGATTAAAATTTCCAACAAAAAGGAAATCTTTGCGTTCACTAAAACCATTTAACGTTTCAACCGAATCGTGAACATCCGTTAAAATAAGAATTGATTTATTTGGAAGTTCTTTTTTTAGTATATCTCTATCGTTTTCAGTTACCGTAGTTATGCAATCTGCTTTTGAATATACAGCTAATTCATTTTTTTTCGTTTCTGTTGCTTTTTCCAAAAATTTTTTGTCTTTTGATAATTCCGCTTGTCTTAGTTCTCGCAAATAATGAACATCCATTGTGTCAATGATTATTGGTGTATTAGGTATTTTAATGCGAATTAGGTCAACAAAATAATTAGCTATATACCAAAAAGCGATATAAACAAAATCGAAATGTCTAAATTCTAATTCTAATGAAGCAATTAGATTTTGCAATATTTCAACATTTTCCTTTGATTCTCTATAATGCCACCAAGATTCATAATTAAACCAGAAAAATTCAACACCTTTCATTCTAAATTCGTCAATAAATTGTCGGCTGTTTTCATCGTTATATTCACGTCCCATTAGATGAACATAAGTAACTTGAAAACCCAAATTTAGCATTTGTTTAAGAGTATGATAGTGTCGTAATGCTCCAGCTGCTCTGTTGGGAAGTGGAGGAATGTCGTCTATAATTAAAATTCGTTTGCCTTTTGTTCTGTTTGAAAACAGATATCTTAAATTTGGATTTGGTTGATAGTGTGTTTTTAACTCATTTTTCCACTTTTCTATGAATTTAGGTTTGTTTATTACTTGATATTTTTTCACTCCTTTTGAAGTATCAGTTCCAGCAGTTGCCCCTTCATAGTGAATAACTTTTGATAATGGACAATAAAAAACTTTATATCCCAATTTTCTTATTCCAAAACACAAATCAGTGTCTTCGTAATAAGCGGGAGCAAATCTTTCATCAAATTTACCATGTTTTAAGAACAAATCTTTTCGTACCATTAATGCAGCACCTGAGCAATAATCCACTTCTCTTAAAAATGAATATTTTGAATCAATTATTTGATTACCCTTTCCATAATTCCAACCAGAAGCGTCGTTAAATATAACTCCACCAGCTTCTTGTAACGAGCCGTCTGGATAAATTAACATTGAACCAACTGCTCCAGCATTTGGATTTTGTATAAACGTATTATAAAGATGCTTTAACCAATTTGCTGTTACTTCGGTATCGTTGTTCAAAAATACGATATATTCACCTTGTGCATATTCCGACGCAAGATTATTTCCGCCAACAAAACCGAGATTTCTGTTGGAATGAATGAATTTTATTTTGTTTCCGTAAGCTTCAAGAAATCCGGGAGTGTCGTCAACAGAAGCATTATCAACAACTAATACTTCGTAATTTGAGTAAAATGTATTAGAAAACACTGATTTCAAACATTTTTGAGTAAACTCTAATTTATTGTAGCATAAAATTATGATAGAAATTAAAGGATATTGATTAACTCTAAAATGAATTTTACTTTCAACTGTTTTAATTAGAGTATCAATTTTTTCGTCACTTACCGAAAAATTTAAGGATAGTTTTTGGATTTTATAGTTTAATTGTAGTAATTCTGGGTTTGTTTCCAAGCAACTTGAAAAAATTCTTAAAGAATCTTCAAATTTGCTTTCTTTTTCTGCTATAATTCCTAAAAATATTCTTGAATAAACATCAATTTCGTTATTATTTATTGCATTTTGAAAATATAATTTTGACTTTTCAAACTCATGATTATAAAAACACAACCGCCCAAGATGATAAAAAACTTTATTTTTTAACAAATCCTCACTATTTTCATCATTTACAATACTTTCTAAAAATTCAAGTATAGGAGTATATTCTTCACTATTGAACAATTTTTGCAATTCGTTTTCAAAATCTTCAATGAATTTCATTTATTTCCTCACATATTTTGCAAAATTTTGAATTCATTTAATACCTCATCCAAAGATATTGATTCAATGGCTTTTGGGTCAAAATCTCTACGATAAAAGTATTTTTCCAAATCTTTAGACACAATTTTCTTCTGAATTCCATAATCAAATATTTCAGAAGCACTTGTACAAATAAATAATGATATGCACTTTACATTACTTCCAAGAGCAAAATGCATTGGCAAACTATCGCCACTTATTAAAAATTTATGATTTTTCACATCCGATAGATGTTCAAGCATTGTCGTTCGTTGAGGTAAATAATTTACAACAAATCCTTTATCTCTTAAAATAGAAGCTAATTCATCATAGTATTTCCAGTTTTTCATTGGCCAAACTTTTCCAGCTTTAGGAGAAATTGCTATATCACCAAAAAGTTCTGTTTCTGGACTTATGGGCAACAAATAAGGTTCTCCATTAAATTTAAATCCCAATCCATTAAAAACTAATTCTTGAAATGATGATTGGTTTTCATATTTAAGGACATTTGCCTTTTCAATACCATATTTACTTATCAAACTTAGGTCAAACCACGTTTTGGAATTCTCAGTGTATTCAATTTTCCCAGATTTATTTAAATAAGCTCCAAATAGATTTTTAAATTTAATGTTTGAAACCAATTCCGCAGCTTCAAAACTATCTTCGAGATTTATTACTAAATTATATTTGTTATTTTTGATTGTTTCGAAATTTTCATCCGTTAATACATGTGAAATTTGGGATAAACCATTTAATAATTGCACATTTACATTAGCTGTTATCCAGTCAATATCTCCTTTAAGAACATTTAACAATGTTGTTGTTCTAACAACATCTCCCGAAGCACCATATTTAATAATTAGAGTTTTCATATAAATAACTTTTTAATTAGAAAGCACTGTTTAATAGTATTTTATTATTTGTTTTTCTTAGCAACAAAAAATACTTGGTCACCGCCTAAATACGCATATTCTTTAGAATAACAGAACAACGAATAAGCTTCATCGAATCCAACTTCTTTCAGGTCGTTCAACATTTCCCACCCAAAATGAAAATAGCACAAGCAACCTTCCGATGTATTCATCGGGTCACCATGATATTCTGGAGCTAAAAGATGTTCGATACTTCCATCATTTTTTAGCTTAGCTCGAGTAATATTCTGTTCTGAATTGCGGTCAAATGGCACCGTAAACAACAACGAGCCTCCATTTTTCAGAACTCTAAATGCTTCGGCAAAAGCTTTTTTATATTCATAAATATGTTCAAAAACATCAAATGAAAGCACTAAATCAAATTTTTCTTTCCCAAAAGTTAAATTTGTGAAATCTTCATTTCGTATTCCATCATTGTTTTTAGTTCCAAATGGAATGCTATTACCAATATATTCGCTTCCGACTAACTCTTCACAAATATTCTGTAGTTTTCTATATGTTTGTGTTGTTTGTTCAGCAATGTAAACTTTTGAATTTGATAAATTCTTGTTAATATCTTCTATTAAATGGATAGATAAACGCATTCTATTATTCAATTCGCAATCTGGACAGACAAGTCTTTCTCGCCAATTTGGAATTTTTAATTCTTTTTCATAATAACAATTCCAATAATCCACCAAAAAATTAACCTCTTTTTTGCATGAATAGCATATTCCCTTTACTTCAAATTTTTCTTCGCTGGTTAAAAGAGATTTTTCATAATTATTTCTATCTTGATAATCGTTTCTTGTTTTATATTCATATTCTTGATAAGCTACAAACGAATCTAATTTTGTGATTTCAAGCTGTGGAAGACCAAAATCAAAACTTTTGTTTGATAGGGAATACTCTTTTAGTGAGTTTAGGATTATATGATGTTCTTTTACCAATTCTGAATACTGCTGTTTAACTTGATTAAGTTCTTTTTTTGTTTCGTTTAGTTCTTTATCTAAATCAATTCCCCATTTTCCACGATTATGATATTCTTTAAACAAAATATCGTCATCAGCTGTAAACAACGATGCAAATCCAGAAATTTTCAACTCTACATTTGAACAGATTGCTATTAAGTATTCTGGTTCATATGGAGGAATATTTTGGAGCTCATTTTCTTTAATGGTGTAATTTTTAAATAAAATATGACCATCTTTTACATTTATTGGCCAGATGTGAGATGAAAAAGTAATTCGTTGTCCAAATAATGTTGTATTTTCAAAATGTTCCGACAGAAGTTTTTGAAATTCTTCAAACGTAAGTTCTTTTAAATGAAATTCATTTTGATACTCGTCATTAGAATAAATTGACTTATTTGGAGATGAAATAATTAATTTTCCATCTTTTTTTAAAACTCTTTTAATTTCTGAAAGAAATTTTTCTTGTTCCATTATATGTTCAATTGTTTCAAATGAAACTACAATATCAAATTGATTATCATTGCAAGGAATATTAACACAATCTCCAACTTTGAATTCTAAATTATCTTTGTCGCCATATTTATTACTTGCATGACTTACAGCTTCTTCCGAAATATCTACACCAATTACAGATTTTGCTAAATTGGCTAACAAAGCCGATCCATATCCTTCTCCACTAGCAATATCTAAAACGTCTTTGCCGGCAACATATTCGTTTGCCATCAAATATCTGTTAAAATGTTCATAGGCAATTTGTCCATTTTCTTCGGGGATAAATCTTTCTCCTGTAAATTTTAGCGTTCCACTTTTATCCAAATTTAGGGCTTCTTCTACAAAAGCGAGATTTTCAATTGCTAATTCATTTTGCGAATCTAGTGCAAGGACATTTAGGAAATAATGTCTTGAGGTTTCAAACTTATTTTCATTTGCTGCAATTACACCGAGATTTATAAGAGCATCTATATTTGTTGAATCTCGCGTAATTAAATATAGTAATAATTCCTCAGCTTCTTTAAACTGATTATTTAAAATATATTCTTCAGCTTCAATTACGACATTTAATTTCCAAGAATTATCAGGTTCTGTTCTACCATTTAGAATTGTCTCTAATGTTCTAATTCTTTCCTTAACTCTTTGTTGTTTCTTTAATTGCTCTAACAGAATAACCTCCATTTCTACTCCCACCTCTCGTGGGTTCTTTTTAGGATTATCTTGCGAAGAAGTACTATTTTTATGATATCGATACAAATATGTAGATTTATCAATAAATGCTACTTTATGCCCATATATTAGTTTTAACAATTGATCATAATCGTGTAAGTTTGGCAAATTTTTGTTTAAAATTATCTCGTCCATTGCATAAGATTTAATTCTAATAAGTCCAGCTCCAATTTGGATAAAATTTCCGACCAAAAGCATTTCATATAATTCTGAAATACTCTCTATTTCGTAAAATCTTTTAAATTGTGGAGCAATCTCTAATTTGTCTTTTCCATAATATATTTTTCCATTATCCGAAATAATGTCAAATTCAGTTAGCAAAAAATCTGCCGCTGCATGTTCAACCAAATAGTTTACTCGGTTTTCAATTGCATTAATTGGAAGAATATCGTCAGAACCCACACATGCAAGATAATCACCCTTTATTATCTTAAGCATTTGATTCCATCTTTCAGCAACTCCTAAATTTGCAACACCCTTTATAAATTTTATTTTATCTGGATAAACTTCAGCAAATGTTTGAATAATTTGAGGAGTTTTATCATTTGAACAATCATCTATTATAATTATCTCTATATTTTTATAGGTCTGGGAAATTAAACTTTGTAACATTTCCTCAACAAAATTTTCATGATTATACGATGGACAAAATATTGAAACTAAAGGCTCACTCATTGATATACCTTTGGGAATTTATTGTTTGTGATATTATTTCGGCTATTTTTACCTGCGATTCATATTTCAAATATGGAGAAATAGGCAAACTTAAGCATGTTTTAGAATTTACTTCAGCATTCGGAAATTCAATTTTAGAATACTCAGAATATGCTTTTTGTTTGTTTGGAAGTATTGGATAATGAACCAAAGTTTCTACACCAAATTTAGCTAATTCAGACTTGATAACATCTCTATATTTTGATGATATCACAAATTGATGCCAAACATGTTTATTATAATCTTTTACTTGTGGCAAAAATAATAACTCTGATTGAATATGAGATAAAAGAGTGAAATAATTATCTGCACATATTCTTCGCATTTCGTTTAATGAATTAAGATATTTTAGTTTAACTCTTAAAATTGATGCTTGAATTTCATCTAATCTTGAGTTAATACCTTTTGATTCATGCACATATTTTTGACTTGAGCCATAATTTCTTAAATATTTCATGTTTTCATAAAGTATTTTATTATTGGTAGTTATAGCACCACCATCTCCAAAAGCTCCTAAATTTTTTGTGGGATAAAAGCTGAATGCCGCTGCATCCCCCAAATTTCCAGCTAGCTTACCGTTTTGAGTTGCTCCATGCGCTTGAGCTGCATCTTCCACCACAAAAATATTATTTTTTTCAGCAATAGAATTAATTGAAGTCATATCAGCAATTTGTCCGTAAAAATGAACGGCAATAATTACTTTTGTTCTTGGAGTAATTGCTTGTGATATTTTATCTGAATCAATTGTGTAAGTATCATTTGTTATATCAACTGGAACTACTGTAGCACCAAGATTTGAAACAGCCAACCATGTTGCAATAAATGTCTGTGCTGGAACAATAACCTCATCCCCAACACCAATTTCTAAGGCTTTAAGAATTAATTGAATTGAATCAAGTCCATTACCTGTTCCTATGCAATATTTTGTTCCACAATACTTAGCATATTCCTCTTCAAATAATTCTAACTCGTTACCAAGAATAAAATTTCCATTATCAATAACTTTATTAATAGCTTGTTTAATTTCATTTTCAATTTTGCTATTTATTTCTTTCAAATCAAAAGATGGCGATATATTCATGTGATTCTTCATTATTTAATTCATTTGCCTAATTTTCTGAAATTCATCAAAATTTCTGATATACTCTTTTTCATCGTATTTTTCGGATGCGAGAACTAGACAAATGGCTCCAGTTGAAAAATTGACTATTTCTCGCCAAATCATTTTTGGAACATACAAACCATAACTAGACCTATTCAGTTTTATTGTTTTCCGATTGATTCCATCATCAAGTATCACATCAAAACTTCCGGCAACTGCAACAATGAATTGTTCTAATATCTTATGTGCATGTCCTCCACGAGTTTCACCTCCAGGTACATCATATAAATAGTAAACTCGCTCAACGCTAAAAGGTATATCAACAGCATTTTCAACAGGTGTTAAATTGCCTTTTGCATTTTCAATTTTTCGTAGGTTTATAACAGAACAATTATTTATTGAGTTTGTCATCATTTTTATATCTCATAAATTCTTCATAATGGTACAGATAATCTTCTTGTTCATAAGGTCTTGAAACAAGAAAAAGAGCAACTGCATTTGTTGAGAAATTTGATAATTCTCTCCAAGATAGATTTGGAATATATAAACCATAATACGATCTATTTAATGTATAAGTTATTTTATTTATCCCGTTATCAACTAATACATCAAAACTTCCTGATAATGCAATAATAAATTCCTCAAGATTTTTTTTTGCATGGCCTCCTCTTACTTCACCGCCAGGAACATCATAAATCCAAAATGTTCGTTTAATTTCAAATGGTATATGCTTTGCACTTTCAACAAACGTAAGATTGCCTCGCGGGTCATGAATCTTTGGAAGTTGAATTATTTTGGCTTCTTTTATAGTATTCATTTCTTATTGCACACCATAATTATGTAATTATTTTTTTGCCCAAAGCAATTATCATTTAGCTCGGCAAATTTAAAATTTTCAAAATAATCTTGAAATTCTTTTATTATTGAATTTGAATCCGAAAAGCACTTGAATATTTGTCCATTTCTTATTTTATATGGGTCATTTACAATTTTTTTGTATTCGTGCCCTATTTCAACTGAATTTTCAAAAATGAAATTTGATTTAGTTGGAATTGATATAACTAAAATTCCCTTTGGGGCAATTACTCTATAAAATTCTTCAACATTTTTTTTGTATGAATAATAATTATTGTAATTTCCCATGTAATAGCTACTATTCCAAGAAACTAAATAATCAAAAAAAGAATCATCAAAAGGAATAGAATCATTTTTGCCTACTTTAATATTTGCTTTAATACCTGCATTTTGGAATGACCGACGTACGTGTGAACAAATTTCCTCACTAATTTCAATTCCGTAAGCATCAAACCCTTTTTCAACCATAAATCGTAAATTCCGTCCATCTCCCATTCCTACATCTAAAAATTTTTTACCAACATAGTTTTTGTCTAATGAAAGATTTGGATATGTACCAAGAAAAACTCGTACCACATATTCATTTGGATATGATTTTAATGGTTCGCCTTTTAAGTAAAAATCGGTATATTCTTTTTCAAGATTATTCATTTTATAAGTCCATTTCATAAGTATCATAGCAAATTGAAGTACCACCAAATTCTTCTTTGGTCATAATTAAATTCTCGTTTAAATATTTTCCACCATTTTCAGTAGATTTCCCAAAATCCAAATAGTCATAATCTTTATAAAGTTCTTTAATAATTTTAACCATCATAAAATCAAGTGTTCTAAATTTTCTTCCTTCATCATTCATATAAATATATTGTGCGTGCAAGGTTTTATTAATTAAGTACATAATTGTTCCACCTAGCATTTTATCGTCTTTGAATGCTCCATAGAATTTAATTTCATTTGGAAAATGAGACATTAGCAAGTTCATTTCTTCAGCAGAATGAACAGTTTTAACGTTATATTTTTCTTCTAATCTTTCGTTTGCTATCGAAATAAAAGCTTTCAAGTCATCCGATTCTTTTAATACTAAACCATTATTAACAGCAAAGTTATAGCCAGTTTTTCTTCCATTTTTAATATTTGCTGTTTTTATTGGAACAATTGTGGAAATTTCTCTGCGAGATAATGAAAAATTGTTTCTAAAAATGGCATATAAATCATATTCACACGGTGTTTTATGAAATATATTTGGAACGGATTTATATATAATTTTCGTAAAAGACTCACTTAATAAAAATTGTATAAGTGAATTAAAGATTTTTAGCATCAGCGCGGCACCCATTTTAGAGTTTACAACAAATCCCCCATAAGAAATTCCCGCATGAGAATGAAAAACACCATTCTCGTTATTTGCTGGAATGATGGAAACGAGCAAATCATCTTCATAAATCATTAAAGAGATATCTTTAAATCTATCTTTGTGATAATCCATATAATTTCTGTAGAACAAAAATGTTCCGTTCAAACTTTCTTTTACAAATTTATCCCAAATTTCTTGTTTATCTGTGCAATATTTTTTAATACTAATCACATTTTTACCAGTTTATTAGTCTTGCAACTCCAAATCCAGTTTCACCAAAATTATTTCCAGTATAAAACAAATAAAATTCATTTTTTACTTGTATCACAGAAGGAAAGTAAACCATTTGGCTATCCCAACCATCTTCTGAATGTTTGATTCCGATTTCATCATCTTTACGTAGCCAATTTTTACCATCTTTAGAAACTGCATATCCAATTGTATATTTCATATCCAGAATTCTTCTTGTATAGAATATTTTATATTCGCCATCTACTTTTATCACATGCGGACGGCCTAAACCATGTTCAATATTTTTATTTCTAACAAAACAAAGTGATTCTTTTTTAGGGAAATCATAGGGATTATCAGATTCGGTATAATATATGTCATATGTTTGGCGTAATTTACCTCCAACGTTTTCCCAATCTTTTCCAACTGAATACCATGTTTTATAAATGTTATTTTCTTTAATAACCGTTTGACCTGCTCTTACACAAATGCCATTATTGCTTCTATCCAAAACTGGAACATGTCCAAATTTCAAAAATTTTTCTGGTTCAACTTCTTCAGCAACAGAAACGCCTCCAAAATTTGTGAAAGGAATATTGGTTTGTAGCTGAAATCCGGTGTAATAAAGAAAATATTTATTGTCAAACTTAGACACATGACCTGGGAAAACACCGTTATCGTCAAATGTTCCCGGAATTCCAAGATCCACGACTGGATTATTAGAAACACTTAGTACTTCTAATGGATTATTTGCATTAACATCCACATATCCAATTCGTGATATCTTTTTATCATCCCAACCACCCACAAATACACGTATTGTGTTTTCATTTAACAAAATGGAAGTTGGAGCCATACAATGTGTTTTCCACCAATCAGATTTTCCATCGGGTTTATAAACTATTCCAAGTTTTTCCCATTTCATTGTATTTCTTCTCCATTAAGTAACATATTGTTCTATCGTTTTATTAATTATTATAATCTATCGTCCAATAATACCTCAATCATAGAAGTATCAAACGTATGCATTTTGAATTTATTAGCTATTTCAACTCTTTGGGAAAAACTATCATCTATGAAAATTGCTTTTTCGCTATGCTTTATAAAATCACCTTTTAATTCTGATTCTTTTAGCCAAATTATTTCATCAAATAGTTGCTCTATTTTCCATTTTCTTAGATATGCTAATTTATCATCTTCTAAGGACTTAGAAATTAGTATTATTTTGATTTTCTTATTAATACACTGGTATAAAAACTTAATTACATCTAAATTTATTCGGTTATTCACAATAATTGTATCGTCTAAGTCAATATATACGGTGTTGAAATCAATGTTATTCTGAAATCTATTTATCAAAGCTCTATCTATGCTATAATTAAAATGGTTCAAAAGGATATTTATTTCATAACCCAATAAAGTGTATAAATAAAGAAGTGGAAAATTTATACCTTTTGCTCGATGGTAAGACATAGTTCCTGCAATGCGAGGCTCTATTTCTAATAGTTTTAATTCATTATTGCTATTTTTCTTCATCTGAAAAAACCATGGTCCGACTATTTTAATCTTACTTAAAATAATTCTTCCAACTGAAAGAAAATATTCACCCATTTCATCAGAAACATTTTCACAGTGCATTGATGTTCCCATCCTAATTCTTTCGCGTGTTCTACCCTCACAAAATATTAGTTCACTTTTGAGGTTTGAAAAGCAATCTATTGTATATTCATCACCGTCCAGATACTCGCAAACAATAAAATTGTTATCTTTATTAAAATATTCTTCAAGAATTTTAATGTTATCAATTATTTGAGCACCTTGTGAACCATATGCGTTATCTGGTTTTACAAATACAGGTAGTTTTTTTACATCATTGAAATTTTCAAAAATAACAGGAACCGAGATTTCATTTTTAACTAATTTATATGTTTTACTTTTTGAGCGAGTTATATCAATAGCGCTTTTGTCGGAGATCATTATTGGTGCTTTAATATTATGTCTATTTGCAGACAGGGCATCTATAACATATGCGTGAGCGGGGAAAACATAGTCAATTTTTTTTTCTATAATAATAGAATTTAATTGATTTATCCAATCTTCGGAGTATATATCATTAATTATAAAATGTTCGTTATAAATATATGGGGCATGATTTACAGAATTACTTGATACAGAGTATAGCTTAACCAATTTAGTATTTACTAATGATTTGTATATTTCCATCCCAACTTCGGTACCACCGGGGAAGATAAGTATATTAAAAACTTTATTCATACTTACTCAAATAGTAAGCTAATTTATTTGAACCGATTAAGATACATTTAACCATTTAATTCTCATTTTAACGTACATTGTTCCACAATCGTACCAAAACAAAAATATGTTAAATTGCGATACTTTAGGTTTAATTTATGGGGATTTAAAAACACATGGCTAATAATAGCCAAAAAGTGGGGAGTAATTGTTACCTATTTATAAAAGCCTTTTAGTTTGCGTAATTCAACCTCAATTTTTTCATTAGCTTCGCTTTGCAAACGTTCGCCTTCTATTTTTCGTTTTTCCTGATAATCGGCAATTTCTGTTTCAAAAAGCTGAATTCTGTTTTTCGTCTTCATTTCAAATTGCTTAATGGTCATTTCTGTTTCTCTTCGCAACTCATTTCTCCCTTTTTCTTTTTGATCTATATAATTTTTTACTTTATGAACCATATTTTGCTTAAATGACGATTTTTGTACAATAGTGGAAATTGTAGTAAATATCGAAATTATTGTTCCAACAAGAAATGTAATAAGTGACCACTGCGCACCTTCAACTATAACTATTCTTATCACACTTCCAAAATTTGCCATTTCTTTGAAATCGGAATTAGTATAACTAGCAAAACCAGCTAGTAAAAGGACTAATATTGAAAGCATTGATGTATAAGAAAATGCATTTTTAAATACTGACATTGGGTCAAAATCACTTCTATCATCAACGTTATTAACCTGATTTTCTAGTGATGATATTTGTGCATCCATTTGCAATTCAAAATCGTTTAGCCGAGCTTTTAATTTTTCATTCATTCGCCTATTATATGATTCCAAATCACTCTCTAAATTGAATTTTTCCCTTTTCAATTCATCAATTTTAGAGTCAAAAATCTTTAATCTGTCCTTAAATCCTTCTTGATATTTTTGTGCTATTTGCGATTTAATTATTTCAATTATTTCATCAAACTTTCTTACAACTTCTTGTGATGAATCCGATAATAGCAGAGACTCGTTTCCCGTGTATTTTTTTACATAAATTTCAATAAACTTGAGGTTTGCATTAATCCTTTCGGTAAAGTAATTATTGACTTTTATTTCTTGCAAATTAAACAAAGCTGATTTCACTTCTTCAAAAGAAGCTTTATTATGACTTCTAAATGACTCAATTTTATCTTCAAAAAAGTACAAAATTTGATAAAATTTGGGTTCAAGAAAAAAATATTTACTAACTGAATTGTTCAAAAAGAATTCATAAACCGAAAAACTATTGTTTTTAATTGCAAAATTTAATCTCGCAATATCGGTATTGTAAATATCCTCAACTAAATCTGCACCTAATTGTAGATTTTCCAGCTGAATTTCGGTTAAAGCCAGATGAAATTTTGCCGTTATTCCTGTATGCTTTAAATCCAATGCTTCATAAAACATTTTGTTGGATTGATCTAAATTTGAACCTTTTAAATAGAAAAATCCTTCTATCGTTTTTAGAAAATACTTTAATTCATTAAAAAATTGATCTTCTATGTGCTTATTAAAAATTATATCCGAAGCTCTATTTATTAATTCTACCGATTTTCCAGGATCAAAAAGCAATTCGTCATAAGAAAGCAACATTGCGTGTATTAACAAATTAAACGCGTTATTCTTTGTCTTTTCTAAATATTGTAACATCGAATTTGCAAAATATTTGGTATCTGTACCTTTTTTTTGCTTTAACCACTTTATGTAATATTCCTTTAACTGCAATTGAGGATTATTTCCACTAAGCATTGTGTGATTTACCTTAAAAGTCTTATGCAAATATGAAATTAAAGGCGAATCAAAAATTAAATAGTTTGGGGCATTTTCATAAAAAATGAAACGCTCGGATAATTCTGGAGGTAATGGAATTGAGTTAAATTGTGCATTTTCTTTCGTTTTTTGAATGAAATCGTAGTTTTCGTCATAATCTGACTGAATATACTTCCTCCCAAAATTTAGCAACTTTGATGCAATCTGGTTTGCTATAACTTTGTCTTCGGTATAATAATTACCTGTCAGATCTTCTGAGTGAACTTTCATTTCAACTACGTCCTTGTAACGAAATCTTTAATTAATAATAATTTATGTAATTGTCCTTAATTACAAGGGTATCATCGAATGAAAAACTCTAATCTTTAGTTTTTTGTTAAACATTAATTTGAGGGGTTATTTTTTGAAAGGAGTTATTCAATTTCCACCTTAAAATAAATCCAAATTAAACTATTAAGGTGAAAATTTGAAGGAAATATTGTAGAATTTTTAGTTACGAAACACCAAGTTCAATTTTATTACGAAGTTTTTCAACAATATCTTTTGTTGTGTTATCATCAGAAACAAGTTGCTCAATGCTATTATAAGCGTGAATTACTGTTGAATGATCTCTTCCACCAAAATGCAAACCAATTGTCTTTAATGATGATTTGGTCAACTTTTTGGATAAAAACATTGCAACTTGTCTTGCAAGCACAACTTCTTTTTTTCTGTTTTTTTCGCGTACTTTGTTTTCATCAACCGAAAAATATTTACAAACTATTTGTGTAATGTAATCAATTGAAATATTTACTTGGCGACCAGAAGCAATTTCGTTTACAGCTTTTCGGGCAAGCGACATATCAATTTCTTGCGAATTAAGCGAAGAACTTGCTAATAATTTTATTAACGAACCTTCTAATTCTCTTACATTTGAGGTAATATTTAATGCCATATATTCAAGAATATCGTTAGGAATTGAAATTCCATAACTAATTGCCTTATTTTTTAAAATAGCAATTCTTGTTTCAAAATCTGGAGCTTGAATATCGGCAGTTAAACCCATTTGAAATCGCGAAATTAAACGTTCATTTAATCCTTTAAGTTCTTTAGGCGGTTTATCGGAAGAAAGTACTATTTGTTTACCAGCTTGATGAAGAGCATTAAAAATATGGAAAAAATAATCCTGAGTTTTTTCTTTTCCAATTAAAAATTGAATGTCATCTATAATTAAGGCATCCATATTTTTGTAAAAGTTGGAAAACTCTTGAGCATCTCCAGATTGAATAGCATCTATAAACTCAACAGTAAATTGCTCCGAAGATACATAAATCACTTTTTTAGATTTCGATTTTTCTCTAATTTTATTTCCAATTGCTTGAATTAAATGCGTTTTTCCGAGCCCAACTCCACCATAAATAAAAAATGGATTAAATGAAGTTTCGCCCGAGTTTTCACCAATTGCAATTGCAGCTGCTCTTGCTAATTGATTTCCTTCGCCTTTAATAAAATTTTCAAATTTATAACGAGGAATTAAATGACTTTCAAATTCATCTTCTTTGTCTTCTACTATTTCGTTTTCTAAAGCAATACTTTTGGATTTGTTTTCGGTTCGTTGTTCAATTAAATTATTTGCTTCGCGATTTGCTTCTTTTTCGTCAGTAACAATATAAAGCAACTTTCCATCTTCACCTAAAGTTTGACGAACAACATTATTAATTATTCCATTATAATGTTCTTCAATCCATTCAATAAAAAAACTGTTTGGAACTTCAATTTTTAATTGGTCATCTAAAAAAGATACTGGTTTAATAGGTAAAAACCATGTATTATATGTTAAAGCAGGTACACTTTCTTTAATGAGCGATAAACATTTTTTCCAAATATCTTTACTTTCCGTAAGGCTAAAAATTTCTTTCTCTAAAACTTCCAATTTAACTTATCCACATTTAACAATTTCTTAATATTTAGTTTTTATTAAGATTTTATGGTTTAATAATTTTTTATTTTTTTTTATTAACAAGTTATTAACATTAAAAGGCTTTTGTAACACATTATTTTATAATAAGTTACGGAGTGTTCTTAAAATGCAATAAACAAATTCAATTTTTTTTAGAACAATTTTTCAAATTTTGAGTTTTGTGAAACGTTTCACAAATTTGAGTTATTAACAAGTTATTAACATAGTCAAACTGTTCCTAACTCAATGTGAAATTAGTCTATTTTTATTTATTCTCCAAATAAATATTACTAAAAATGTCTAACTTATTTGCATATAATAAATTAAAATTTCATTTAAAATTTATCTCTAAATGATATAACTAAATTATTCTTTTTATCAGTATTTTTGTTTATAAAAATATATAGAGTTGAGATGAAAAACATAATTATTGTATTTACTGGTGGTACTTTTTCAATGAAAATTGATGAAAATACAGGCGGCGCAATTCCTCATTTTCATGGTAATGAACTTCTTGATATGATTCCCGAAGCAGGGACAAACGCAAACATATTAATGTATGAGTTTGGAATGTTTCCAGGTCCGCACATGACTCCAGAATTAATGCTACAACTTTCTCAAAAAGTTAAAGAATATGCTAATTCTGATAATATTGATGGAATTATTGTAACTCACGGAACTGATACACTTGAAGAAACCGCTTACTTTTTAGATTTAACAATTAATACTTCCAAACCAATTGTTGTTATTGGTGCCATGAAAACCAGTTCGGAGCCAGATTGGGATGGTCCTAAAAATTTAATTGATGCAATTAGAATTTGCAATAACGATAACAGCAAAAATATGGGAGTTTTGGTCTGCTTAAATGGCGAAATTAACGCTGCAAGCGAAGTTACAAAAACTCACACCGAAGATGTTGAAACTTTCCGAAGTCTCGATTTTGGCTCACTCGGTTTTGTTGAAAATGGAAGAGTAATTTTTAACCGACTTCCGCGCAAACTTGAAACAATTGAAGTTGATAAAATTGTTTCAAATGTTGATTTAATTAAAGTATATTCTGGAAGTACTGATAAATTTTTCCGATTTTCGGCTGATAGCGGAGTTGCAGGAATTGTTGTGGAAGCGCTTGGAGTAGGAAACGTTCCACCAGAAGCTTTTGACGGAATTAAATATGCAGTTGAAAAAGGAATTCCAGTTGTGCTTGTTTCTCGCTGCCCAACTGGCGAAACTTTAGATATTTACAGTTATCCAGGTGCTGGAAAATGGCTAAAACAACTTGGAGTAATTTTTACTGATTACTTAAATGGTCAAAAAGCACGAATTAAATTAATGCTTGCTCTAAGCAAATGTAAAAATTTGGCAGAAATATCCAAAATGTTTTAATTTAGAAACACATATATTCTGAAAATTATTATTATAAACAGAAATAAGGTATAAAATGACTAAAATAAAAGAAGTAATTAAGCGAAATGGAACTATTGTTCCATTTAATCCCGAAAGAATTATGAATGCAATTTATCGCTCGGCAGTTTCGGTTGGTGGACGCGATAAAGAAACAGCTCAAAAATTAGCCGATAAAGTTGTAATTGAGCTCGAAAGACGAGTTCAAAAAGGATTTATTCCAAATATTGAAGAAATTCAAGATGTTGTTGAAAAAGTACTAATCGAAACTGGACACGCAACAGTTGCCAAAGAATATATTTTATATCGCCAAGAACGCACACGAAAACGCGAATCTAACGCAAGTCAAGGTAGAAGATTAGCCGAAAAAATTCCATGGGAAAAAATTTGGCATGTGTATGATTGGACAGTTGAAAATGATTTAAACACTTTTGCAAAAATTAATGCGAAAATTGATAATGGAAATTTTGCAGATATTGTTAAAGTTTCTGAAGCGCGTTATGAAAAAGATGTTGATACAGCCGCAGAAATGATTTTACAACGAAGCGATAAATTAAAATTGGTTTTTATAAGCGGTCCCTCTTCTTCTGGAAAAACAACCACCACAATTAAGGTTGAACAACGCTTAAAAAAACATGGATTAAGTTTTGTAACTCTAAATGTTGACCATTATTTCTTCGATTTGGATTTACACCCAAAAGATGAGTTTGGTGATTACGATTTTGAAACTCCACAAGCTTTAGATTTGCCATTAATTAATGAACATCTAAAAAAATTAAGCGCCGGCGAAAAGGTATTTATTCCTCATTATGATTTCAAAAAAGGATTGCGCACCTTAAATCATACTCCAATGCAAATAAATGATAATGAAATTATACTTATTGATAGTCTTCACGGACTTTATCCTCAATTTAGCGAAGGAATTGATGATGAACTTAAGTTCAAACTTTATCTCGAACCACTAATTCAAGTAAAAGATGCCGATAACAATTTTGTTCAATGGACAGATATTAGATTAATGCGCAGAATGCTTCGTGATTCGGTTCAACGCGCTTATAATCCTCAACAAACTCTTGAACATTGGCATTATGTTAGAGCAAGCGAACTTCGTCATATTATTCCATATAGCAATAACGCCGATTTTATAATAAGTAGTGGAATGCCTTACGAACTATCCATTTATCGCTCAATGCTTTTTGAAAAATTTGAAGAATGGGTTGAAAAGTTTAGAAATAATCCATTAAAAGAAGATGCTTTTAAACGTGCGGAAAGAACTTATAATATGTTAAAAGGCATTAGACCAATGGAAGATAATTCGGCAGTTCCAACAGATTCGGTTCTTCGTGAGTTTATTGGTGGAAGTGAATTTAAGTATTAGTTAAACACATTGTCATGCCGTACTGACGAACAAAAAATGTCATGCCCGCTTGTCCCGAGTTTTTTTCGGGAAATGCTTCTGTCGGGCATCTAGAATTTGTGGAATAGATTCCCGCTAAGAGCATGCGGGAATGACGAAACGCAGGTGTCATGCCGATTCGCCGCGGCGAATTAGCATCTCTTGAAACGGAAATGGATTCCGACCAAGAACATGTCGGAATGACGAAAGACTTTTGATTACAAAATATCGCCAGGTTTATAATTTATCGCTTTTGGATAATTTCGTTTATATTCATCAACTTGTTCTACAAAATCAATAATTTGCAATTTTGCATTTCCAATTAAGTTTTCCGCTTTATCCATTATGCTTTGCAATTCTGTTAACGAGAGACCCAAACGCACATCATTTGCCAATCTTTCCAACAAATTATTTTTAACAATTATGCCATTTCGTAAATCGCGGACAGTTGCAATAGAGTGTTCTTTAATAACTTCGTGTGCTTCTTCGCGTGGAGTTCCTTTTTTTACGGCTTCCATCAAAAATGTTGTTGTTGATAAAAATGGGAAATAATACTTGTTTTCTTTTTCAATCACTGGTTCAAAAACTTCCATTTGCTCAATTATTGTTAAAAATGTTTCAAGCATTCCATCAATTGCATAAAAACTATCTGGCAAAGCAACTCGACGCACAACGGAACACGAAACATCACCTTCGTTCCACTGATTTCCCGAAATGCTACTTGCCATTGTAACATATCCTGCCAAAATGTTCTGAAATCCGTTAATTCTTTCACTTGAACGACTATTCATTTTGTGTGGCATTGCCGAAGAACCAGTTTGTCCTTTTGCAAATCCTTCCGAAACGGTTTCATTTCCTGCCATAATTCTTAAAGTGGTTGCAAAACTGCCTAAACCACTTCCAAGCGTAAAAAGTGTGGAAATAACTGAAAAATCGATAATTCTTGGATAAACTTGTCCAACGGTATTTAAGGATTTTTTAATTCCGAGATGATTTAACAGTTTTTGCTCAAGTTCTTTAACTTTTGCGGAATCATTGTTAAAAAGTGTTAGTTGGTCAACTTGAGTTCCAACTGCTCCTTTTAATCCACGAACTGGATAATTATCAATCAAAAATTGAAGCTGATTTACTCCAAAAAGAAGTTCTTCGCCAAACATTGCCAAACGTCTTCCTAGTGTTGTTGGCTGTGCGGCAACATTATGAGTGCGAGCAGCTATTATAAGATTGGAATATTGTTCGGCTTTTTCGGCAATTCTGCTCAAAGCAGCAACACTTTTGCCCATTAAAAGATATAATCCACGATAAACTTGAAGCTGCTCAACATTTTCGGTTAAATCGCGACTTGTCATTCCTTTGTGAATATGCTCAAATCCCGCAAGTTCGCAAAATTCTTCAATTCGTGCTTTTACATCGTGCCTGCTAACTCGCTCGCGTGCAGCTATTGAATCAAGATTTATAATTTCTTTTACTTTTTCGTAACTGTTAATGGCTTCTGTTGGAATAATTAAACCAAGTTCCTTTTGCGCTTTCATTATTGCAATCCATAATTCGCGTTCAAGTAAAATACGTCCTTCTGGCGACCATATTTTTTTCATTTCGGCGGAAGCATATCTTTCAGCAAGTACGTTTGTAATTTTATCCATTTAATTATTCCTATTCATATTACTTAAAATGAAAATTCTAATAACCAAAGTTACAAAAATGAATTTGTTATAAAAATACTTGCGTAAATTGCTGATAAAACGGAAACTAAAAGTTTAATAATTAGACTATTTCTTTTACAAAATTATTTAAACCACAATTGATTTGTTAGGTTTTTCCAATAATTACATTTTTTCATTAAAACTTATTATATATTAGTGCGTCTAAAAAAGTTACAAAGGTCGAATGTTTTAATTTTTATGCAGAGATTTAATTGAATAGAAGAGTAAAAATAGTGTTTTTAAGTCTTATGATGATATTTGTTGGTTGTTCCAAACAAAGTTATAAGACGGAAATTATTCCAATAAACGAATTTTTCAAAAATCCACAAAACACACAGTTTGAGCTATCACCCGATGGAAATAATATTGCATACTTAAAACCTTGGAAAAATAGATTAAACATTTTTATTAAAAATCTTTCCACAAAAGTTGAAACCCAGCTAACAAACGAAGAGAACAGCGATATTCAAATAATATTTTGGGCAAATAAATCAACAATTATTTACTCAATTGATAAATATGGAAACGATAATAATTCCTTAATTTCAATTTCTATTGATACAAAGCAGAAAAACCAGCTAAATGATTCTAAAAATGCTAACGCTTTTGTTATAAATCTTTTACCAGAATTTGAAAATGAGATGATTATTGAAACAAACGAACGTGATGCAACTCTTTTTGATGTTTATCGAATCAATTTATTAACAGGCAAACGCGAAATAATTGGACAAAATCCCGGAAATATTACTCATTGGTTAACCGATAATAACGGAAAACTTAGAGTTGCTGTTTCTACAAATGGAGTAAATAACGGAATTCTTTACAGAGATGACGAAAATGGAAGTTTCAAAGAAATTAAAAATGTGCCATTTTCCGATGTATTTTTCCCAATTGCTTTTAGCGCTGATAATAAATTTGTTTATGTAATTTCAAATGAAAATGGCGATAGAACTGCTTTAATAAAATATGATATTAAAAAAAACTATGAAGTTGAACTTATTTATGAACATCCAGAGGTTGATATTGAACATGTTTTTATTTCGGCAAAAACAAAAAATTTATTGGGCGTTTCGTTTTTAAGTTGGAAAAGAGAATTCCATTTTTGGGATGCAAGACGTAGTGAAATTCAGCAAAAACTCGAAAGCAAAATGCCAAATATGGAAATTGAAGAAGTTGGTTCGGATTATAACGAAAACAAATATCTTCTAAAAATCTCTTCTGATAAATCTTATGGAAGCTACTTTTTATACGATTCAGCAATTGATTCGCTGGAAGTGATTTCCGAAATATCACCTTGGTTAAAAGATTCTGAATTTTCGCAAATGAAACCAATTAGTTTTAAATCGCAAGATGGACTTACGATTAATGGTTATTTAACACTTCCAAAAGTAGAAGTTTTTGAAAATCTTCCAGTTGTTGTGCTTCCACACGGCGGTCCTTGGCTTAGAGATAAATGGGAATTTAACAAAACCGTACAATTTCTTGCAAATAGAGGCTATGTTGTTCTTCAAATAAATTATCGCGGTTCGGTTGGTTATGGAAAAGAATTTTGGATGGCGGGATTTAGACAGTGGGGCGGCAAAATGCAAGATGATATAATCGATGGCGTTTCATGGCTTGTTAAGCAAGGTTTTGTTGATGAAAGCAAAATTGCAATTATGGGAAGTTCTTTTGGCGGTTATCTCGCTCTTCAGAGTTTAACAAAAAATCCAGATATTTTCGCTTGCGGAATTAGTCAAAGCGGAATTTCTAATCTAATTGCCTTTTTGGACAAAATTCCACAAACTTGGACGCCTTTTCGTAAAATGTTAAACGAAATGATTGGCGACCCAATTATCGATTCAACAATGTTAAAATCTTATTCGCCGTTTTTTAATTATCAAAAAATAGTTGCACCTTTGCTAATTGCTCACGGAAAAAATGATTCCAAAATTGAAATTACTCAAGTAACCGATTTTGTAAGTAAGCTAAAAGACAATAAAATTGATGTTAAATACATTGTAAATGATAACGAAGGGCATATTTTTAATAAGGAAGAAAACAGAATTGCGTTTTATCGCGAAGTTGAAACATTTCTTGCTAAACACATAAAGGGAAGAAAAGAAAAATAGTTTTCCATTCCACTTATAAAATTGTTTTTTCACATTGCTTTTTTTAACCACTAAATTTTGGAATTATGATAAATATTGAAAAATACAAACATGTAATTTGGGATTGGAACGGAACTTTGTTTAATGATGTTGAGCTTTGTTCCAATATTATGAACCAACTACTTGACGAAGCTAACTTGCCCAAAATAACTGTAGATGAATATAGAGCCGTTTTTACATTTCCGGTAATTGATTATTATAAAGCACTTGGGCACGATGTTGGCGACGAAAACTGGCAGAAAATTAGTCACCAATTTATTAGCGAATATGAAACAAATAAATATAATTACTCAATTTATAACGATGCTAAAGAAGTTTTAACAAAAATTAAAAATCTTGGAATTTCTCAATCGGTGCTTTCGGCTTATAAACAAGAAACTTTGGATGAATTAGTAACACATTTTGGACTTTCGGAGTTTTTTGTTGGACTAATCGGTCTGGACAATATTTACGCAACAAGCAAATTGGACAACGGATTAAATTGGATGAAAAAACTTGGATTCCAAAAAGGCGAAGTTCTGTTCGTGGGCGATACACTTCACGATTGCGAAGTTGCACATGCAATTGGCGCAGATCCAGTTTTAATTACGCTTGGGCATCAATCTTTGGATAAATTAAAAAGCTGTAACATTAAACTAATTGATAGTTTAAGCGAATTGCTAAATCCTAACTAATTTGATTTTTGGTTTTATGTAAGCAAAGTTCTTTAGAAATTTCCAAAGAACTCTGCTTTTAAAATGTTCGGTTTACAAAAACACGTCTTTAGTTTAATTGCGTTTTAATTATTTCATCAATTTGCGTTAACACATCTTGTATTTTGGAAACGTCTTTTCCGCCAGCGGTTGCAAGATGTGGACGACCGCCACCAGCTCCGCCAACAATTTGAGCCACCAAACCGACAATTTTTCCAGCCAGCAATTTTTTGTCCTTTATTAAATCGTCCGAAACAACACAAACAATTCCAACTTTTTCATCCATTTCCGAAATTAAAACCCCAACTCCACTTTTCATTTTATTACGAAGCTCATCGCCCATTGATTTTAATTCATCCATGTTTGTGGCTTCAACTTTGCCTTTGAAAAGATTAAATCCGTTAATTTCGATAGGATTTTTAATCATTTCGTCAATTCCGCCAAGTTTGGATTTTAACTCAAATTCCGAAATTTCTTTTTCTAATTTTCGTTTTTCGTCGTTAAGTTCGGAGAGTTTTTGGTTTAATTGTGTTAATTTGACTTCTTGCGAAGCAATAAAGTTAAAAACTCCACGTCCAGTTGTGGCTTCAATTCTTCTAATTCCGCTTGCAATTGACGATTCGCTCAAAATTTTAAAAATTCCAATTTCGGATGTGTTTTTTACGTGAGTTCCGCCGCAAAACTCAATTGAATAATCACCAAATTGAACCACGTTTACTTTGTCGCCATATTTATCACCAAAAAACATTAGCGCACCCATCTCTTTTGCTTTTTCAAATGGAGTGTTTACGTGATGATTTGTTTCAATACTTTCCCAAATTTTGTTGTTTACAATTTGCTCAATTTCGGCAATTTCCTCGACTGTTACTTTTTGAAAATGTGAAAAATCGAAACGGAGTTTTTCGTTATCAACCAACGAACCAGATTGTTTTACATGCTCGCCAAGTACTTTTCTTAAAGCTGCGTGCATTAAATGTGTTGCCGAGTGATTTCGCTTAATATCCATTCTTCTGGAATTATCAATAGAAAGTTTAATTTTTGAACCAATTTCAAACTTGTGGTTTTCTGGATTGCTTGCAACGTGAATCACTTTTCCATCAATTTTGGTTACTTCAATTATTTCAAATTCTTTATTTCCAATTTGCAATTTCCCCAAGTCGCCAATTTGTCCACCCGATTCTACGTAAAAAGGTGTTTTATCAAAAATTAGTAACGTATTTTCATCATTTTGTTTTAATGCCAAAAGTACAGCTTCGGTTGAAACTTCAAGATAACCAGTAAATTCTGTCGTTTCGTTGATGTTTCCAACAAATCCTTCAAGCGACTCAACAACAATTCCAGCTTCTGCAATTTTGTTTTTTGTGGCAATTCTTGCTCGGTCTTTTTGCTCCGCCATTAGCTCGTTAAAACGATTTTCGTCAATTGTTAAGCCTTTTTCTGAAGCCATTACGTTTGTTAAATCTACTGGAAATCCAAAAGTATCGTAAAGTTTAAAAACATCATCGCCACTAATTTGCTCTTTTGTGTTAGCCGAAATTGTTTCAAAAAGCTCAATTCCTCTGTCAAGAGTTCTGTTAAAACTCTCTTCTTCAGCTTTAATAATTTTAATTACGTTTTCTTTGTTGGTAATTATTTCTGGAAAAACTTCACCCATTGTTGCAACTAAAACATCAACAAGTTTGAACATAAATGGTTGATTTAAGTTTAACTTTCGTCCAAAACGCAAAGCACGACGCAAAATGCGGCGAAGAACATATCCGCGACCTTCGTTTCCGGGAGTTGCACCATCGGCAATTGCAAAAGTAAGTGTGCGAATATGGTCGGCAATTACTCGCATTGAAACAATATCCTCAGCTTCTTTATAAGGAGTGTTTGATATTTCGGAAATTTTTTCAATTATTGGAGCAAAAATATCGGTGTCATAATTGGCTTTTTTGTTTTGAAGCACCGCAACAATTCGTTCAAATCCCATTCCAGTATCAACATGCTTTGCTGGAAGTTCTTTTAGCGTTCCAGTTTCATCGCGATTATATTGAATAAAAACTAAATTCCAAATTTCGATACATTGTTCAACGCCGGCATTTACCCATTGCGGATTGTCAAAATCATCACCAATATTTATGTGAATTTCGGAGCAAGGACCGCAAGGGCCATGCTCAGCCATTTGCCAGAAGTTATCCTTCCTGCCAACATAGAGGCAGTGA
>Ga0074197_1000808_pt1 | contig 33395 bp, 27 predicted proteins | sample EPASupsiteSAE305_FD_64526 | JGI IMG/M metagenome (GOLD analysis project Ga0074197, IMG submission 64526) | Bioremediated contaminated groundwater microbial communities from EPA Superfund site, New Mexico - SAE3-05 reassembly with SPADES | ecosystem: Environmental > Aquatic > Deep subsurface >...
ATCCACCTTGGTAAAGCTCTCCAGGGTTGCCAGTGGCGAGCCACCTTCGCCGGTGAAGTGGACATCATGGGGCAGTACCACCGGCAGATCCTTATCCGGTACCGGCACTGCGCCACAGCAGTCGCAGTAGATGATCGGAATCGGAGACCCCCAGTATCTTTGACGGGATACACCCCAGTCCCGTAAGCGGAAGTTGACGGTTTTCTTGCCCTTGCCCTGCTGTTCCAGCCAGACCGCAATGGACTCCTTGGCGCTCTCACTCTTCTGGCCATCAAACTGACCCGAGTTGGTCATGACCCCTGACTCGGTATAGGCTACGGTCATGGTGGCCGGATCAAGCTGCTCTGCTTCAGGCTGGATCACCACCACCAACGGCAGTTCATATTTTTTGGCAAATTCAAAGTCACGCTGGTCATGGGTCGGCACTGCCATAACCGCACCGGTGCCATATTCCACCAATACAAAGTTGGCCAGATAGATCGGCATCTTGCAGCCGGTGGCCGGGTTGATGCAATACGAGCCGGTAAAGACCCCTTCTTTTTCCTGATCATCAGCAGTGCGGGCAATCCGATCAGTCTTCTTGACCTTATCAATGAACGCCTCAATCTCAGCACGGCGATCAGCAGTAGTCAGCTCCAGAGCCTTGGGATGTTCAGGTGCCAGAGACATGAAAGTGGCGCCGAACAGGGTATCAGGCCGGGTGGTAAAAACCCGGATCTCCCCTTCCCTGTCATCCAGTTGGAAATCGATCTCACAACCGATACTCTTGCCGATCCAGTTGCGCTGCATGGTCAAGACCCGCTCAGGCCAGCCCGGCAGCTTGTTGGTACACTCAAGCAGTTCCTCAGCATAATCGGTAATTTTAAAGAACCACTGCTCCAACTCCTTCTGTGCCACTTCAGTATCACAGCGCCAGCAGCCGCCATCTTCCACCTGCTCGTTGGCCAGCACGGTTTCGCAGGAAGGACACCAGTTGACAAAGGACTGCTTCTTATATGCCAACCCCTTCTTGTACATCTCCAGAAACAGCTTCTGCTCCCAGCGATAATAGCTGACATCACAGGTAGCCAGCTCGCGATCCCAATCATAGGAAAGCCCCATCTGCTTCAACTGATCCCGCATGTAAGCCATGTTTTCATAGGTCCAGGCAGCCGGGTGGCAGTTGTTCTTGATGGCAGCATTCTCGGCAGGCATGCCGAAGGCATCCCAGCCCATGGGATGCAGCACATTAAAGCCCCGCATCCGCTTGAAACGGCCTATTACATCGCCGATGGAATAGTTGCGGACATGGCCCATATGGATACGACCGGAGGGATAGGGAAACATCTCCAGCAGGTAATATTTTTGTCTGGTCGAGTCTTCAGTGGCCTTAAAGGTCTTCTGATCCTCCCACTGTTTTTGCCATTTGGCCTCAACTTCAGCCGGTGTGTACTTCAGATCTGCTGACATCGGTTACTCCTCTTTCTCAAAGTATCAATTACAGACTTCCAAATCCGCCAGATGCAAGTATTGCCTGACTAATGCCCGGTAACGGCACTACCCGGTCAACAGCCCCGGTTGCCACAGCCTCACGGGGCATGCCATAGACCACGGCGCTGTCCTCTGATTCTGCCAGGACCTGCCCTCCCCGTTCCTTTACTGCAACCACCCCTTTGCTACCGTCATTGCCCATGCCGGTCAGCACCACCGCCAGCATCTGTTTGCCGTAGAGCGGCGCACAGGATGCAAACAGGGCATCTGCCGAGGGGACATAGCGATCACTGGTCTCAGGCGGTTTTACCCTGGCCCGAACCTCTGTACCGACCCCTTCAAGCAGCAGATTAGACCCGCCCGGAGCGATCAGCGCCAGTCCCGGCTCAACCAGATCTCCATCACGGGCCTCACGTACCGTAAAAGGAGACGTGCGATTTAAACGATCTGCAAAGGCACGGGTAAACCCGTGGGGCATATGCTGGGCAACCACCACAGCAAACGGGTAGCTTTGATCAAAAGAACTGAATATCGATTGCAAGGCTGGCGGACCACCGGTTGATGAAGCAATAGCAACCAGCTCAACGGTACGCTTGGCAATCGTTCGCGCTGATTTACCGGATTTTTCCTGCTCCGGCAGCGGCACTGACTGGCGTGCCTTTTTGCTGAGCAGGCTTACCATAACCTGCTTTACCTTCCACCTGAGGTCCTGTTCAATGCTGTGCAACTCGCGGGTGTTGCCTTGGATCGGCTTGGCCACAAAGTCAAGAGCCCCCATTTCAAGGGCACGAAAGACCTTATCTGCATCTGACAGGGCACTGATCACCAGCACCGGCAGGCTAAAACGGTTGGTCAGAATCCGCAGCAGGGTAAAGCCATCCATACGGGGCATTTCAAGGTCAAGGGTCACCAGATCAGGTTTAAGTGAAATAGCCTGACGAATCCCTTCTTCACCGTCAACGGCGTAGCCGACCACCTCAACCCCTGGCATCCCCTCCAGCATTTTACTGATACTACGACGGCTGTAGGCTGAGTCATCCACCACCAGTATCCGGATCGGCTTCATCGGATACCTCCTGTTGATGCGCTGACCGGCTTCTGATAGACCATGTCATTCTTGAAGTGACGCAAGTTAAACAAGGTAGTGATATTCATCAATGACTCAGAATGCCCCAGCAGCAGGTAACCGGAATCCCGCAAGACCTGATAGAAAGATTCCACCACCTTTTTCTTGGCAGGTTGATCAAAATAGATAATGACATTACGGCAGAAAATAAGATCAAAACTACCCAGCATCTTCATGCGGGTACTGTCCAACAGATTCAGATGGCTGATGGTAACCAGCTTTCTGACCTCGTCCTTGATCCGGTAGCCACCTTCCTCATGGGGAGCGAAATATTTATGCTTGAAGTAGGTATCGGTTGAACGAAATGCCGACGGACCATAGATGCCCCGACGGGCATGCTGCAACACCCGTTGGCTGATATCGGTACCGACAATCTCGATCGACCAGTCACGCAGACAGTCCATCTCAAGCAACAGCATGGCAATGGTGTACGGTTCCTCACCGGTTGAGCAACCGGCAGACCAGACCCGGATACGGTGAGTATGCTCCCGTATTGCTCTGGCAGCATGGATTTCCGGGATAATTTCATCGGTAAAGGCCTTCAGCTGGTACTCTTCCCGGAAAAAATAGGTCTCGTTCGTGGTCAGCAGATCCATGATCTCCTCCAGCTCCTGATCACGTTTCCGGTTAAAACGCAACAGCTGGTAATACTCACGGAACGATTTCAACTGATGAACTGCCAACCGGCGACTAAGCCGTTTTTCAAGCAGATAGGAGTTCTGATCATCAAACCAGAGACCGCAATGACTGTAGATCAGATCGCGCAGCAATCTAAACTCCTCTTCAGCCATCGGTATTTCTACTTCAAAGGGACACATCTCAGACGATGCCTATCCGGGATATGATTTCAGACCTGACCAGATCATTATCCTCACGATCCAACGCCATCTGCAAGAGGGTCATCCGTTCTTCTTCAGGCAAGGCGCCACTGGCCCTGACTGCCGTGATGCGGACATCCCAATCCTGATGGCAGAGAATATGATGAAACCAGGGCAGTAGCAGAGACAGGTCATGACGATACAGCAGCTCTATGGCTCCCTTCAGAACCTCGCCATCATGCCGCCCCAGATCACGGGATACAGCCTTAATCCCTTCAGATGCGGAGACCTGCTCAAACGCCTCAAGACAGGCCAACTGCACCACCTCATCCCCCTGCTCCCACAGCTGAATCAGGTCAGGCAGAGCTGCTTCGCCCGCCAGCTGTACCAGACTCCGCAGGGCTGCAGCCTGCACCCAGGCATCAGTATCACTCAGCAAAAGACGCAGCGGTGCTATAGCAGCGGTATCCTGGCAATCGCCCAATGCTTCGGCAGCCGCGATCCGCACATCCGGTTCTTCATCAACCAGGGCCAACATCAGATGAGAGCAACCATCAGATGGCTTCAGCTTACCGGCAGCACGGGCAGCTGCTTCACGAACCGACGGCTCCTCATCCTTGAGCAAACGGGCAATACCTTCACCATTATGCACAGCAGCAAAGAGCAATGCAGCCCCTCTGCGCCGTTCTGATTCCACTGACCCGGCAAGTTGTTCTGCAGCCGAACTGATCAGCTGCTGATCAATGCCGGCATACCGGCGCAACGTAGCAAGCGCCGCCTCACGGACCGCAGCATCATCATCGTCCAGCAGATCTGCAACCAGCGATGGCAGTTCAGGATCGCTTAACCTGGCAGCAGCATAGGCTGCAGCAGCACGAACCTGGGCGGCAGCATCAGTAAGTCCGCGACGGATGGCTTCAGCACCTTCATCTGCTTCCTGATTACCCAAAAATCTGCACAAGGCAGCCCGTTCGGCAGCCGATTCGGCTTGTTCAAATCGTGTGACCGCAGCCATACCAACAGCAGCACCAAACCCTTTCAGCGCAACCTCAGCATCTGCTGCAAGGCGCTCATCAGACAGGGCGGAAAAAAGCAGACCAAGCCCACGCGGATCAGACATCAGCCCCAGAATAGAGATCACCGCCTGGTTTTGGGCAAGATTACCCGGTACAAAAGAAGCAGCCAGCTGCTCCAGCAACCCCTGATCAGCCAACAGGCACAAACGTTCTTTGACGCAGGTAAGCCCTGCAACGTCAAGATGCTGCAGAACCTGAGCCAGCGAACTGATGGCAGCCTGGCGGACACTGGGAAGATGCGACAAGGTCCCCTCAAGCAGCAGTTCAACCGCCTCGATATCACCACCAATCTTCCCCAGACATTCGTACACGGCCCGACGCAGGATATCCTGACCGGCAAGCTGCTTGACAACCGGTGGCAAGGGACCGGCAACGCCAATCTGCCCCAGGGCTGCCAGGGCGTTAAAACGGAAGAATGGCTCCTGGTTCAGTTCAAGATGCCTCAGCAACTCCGGGATGGAACCGGCATTGCCTGCCACCCCCAGACCTTCTGCTGCAGCGGCAGCCACATTGTTATCAGGATCAGACAAGGCCCTGATCAGCCCATTGTGGGCATCTTCACCACCAAGTGCGCCCAGCGCATCAACCACCAGTTTGCGCAGATCGTGGTCAGGATCATTCAGATAGCCCAGCAGAATCGGCACCACTCTGGTACCACACCTGACCAGCAGTTCGGCCGTTGCATTGCGTAGCCCGGCATTGTCCTCATCCCGCAGAAGATCAATCAGCTGATGGAGTGTATCCTGATCCGGTCGCGCTGCCAGCAGCACCTCAACCGCCTGCTTGCGCACACGCCAGCTCTCATCTCCCAAAGCGCTAAAGAGTGTCTCCCTGCTTTTTTGAAGGGGAAGCTGGCGCTGTTCCTGCACGATCCGATAGCGTTGTTCTTCGTCATGGTCTGCAGCCAGAGAATGGCTCTCAGAGATCGCCATGGGGAAAATCCTCCTGCATCAGCCCCTGTTTATAGCGCCCTGTAGGCGCAAAAAGGGTATCAATATCAAGCACCAGATACAGCCGTTCATTACAAAGACAGACCGCAACCAGATATTCTGCCCCGATCCCTTCAACCATGTCCGGGGGCGGCGTCAGATCACGTACCGGCACCGTCACCACTTCATCAAGATCATCAACAGCAAGTGCAACCTGACGCCCGGCCACCGACACGATCATCAGCTTGCCCGGACCACCGGGACGGGGAGGCATACCAAAGCGCGCCCGTAGATTCATGACCGGAATAACCTGACCACGCAGGTTAATCATGCCGTCAAGGGTACTGTTCTGCAGCGGAAATCCTGCCAGCTTCTGCGGGATCACGATCTCTTTGATCCGCATGATATCGACGGCGAACAGATTCTCACCCATCAAAAATCCAGCCAGCTGCAGTTCCTGAATCCCGGTTTCCATATCAGGCAACCTCGCCCAGAGCAGTATCAACCACCTTGCAGATATCCAGTATGATCAGCATCCGCCTGCCTGTTCTGCCGATACCTGACACAAACTCCCGGGCGACCCCTTCAAGCACCGATGGTGTTGCTTCACGGTCTGTTTTGGCAATCTTGACCACATCAGTCACCCGATCCACCCGCAATCCATGCAGTCCGTCTCCACAACGGACAATGACAATCCGCTCCTGACTGCCATCATAATCCAATGTCATACCCAGGCGCTTACGCATGGTAAATACCGGCACAATCACACCACGTAAGGAGAGTACACCATCAACAAAACCAGGGGTTCTTGGAACCTCGGTCAACTCCCGTGGTTTGATGATCTCCTTGATCTCCATAATGTTGATGCCGTACTCCTCATCACCCAGACGAAAACAGAGAAATTCTTCAAAATCCACCTCGGAAGCTACTGGCTGTTTCTCCTGTTCCGGTTCTACATCAACAGCGCCGCTAACAGTACGATCATGTTCTCTTCCTGCCAGGATTTTTGCTAACGGGTCAAAGCGGAGTTCAGTCTGTTCAGATCGAAGCGCTGCAGGACCCGGAAAAGCAACCAAGGTGGACTGAAGATCAAGCAGACAGTCTGGTAAAGAGACTGCTGGTGGTGGTGATGGATCTTCAGTCCCTCCGGCAACCGCCGGCTCTTTCTCCAACGGAGCAGCGTACGCCGATGGTTCCAAGGTGGCTTCCTGCCGTGCTTTATTGCGAATCTTTGCCAGTTCCATCAGAGTGTTACCTCATCACGGACTTCCTGAATAATTGAAGCATCAATCACCGCGGCGTCATTGCCGTAGCCAACCAGCAGCGCATTGGTGGCTATGGCATTGATTCTGCGGGGCACTCCTTCTGAAAGCTCATAGATAGCCTGCACTGCGTCAGGGGTAAAGAGACCGGGGACACCACCGCTTGTCACTATTCTGAAGTCAAGGTATTCCATGGTCTCCTCAAGGGAAAGCGGTTGCAGATGAAAATGCAGGGATATCCGCTGCCTGAGCGGCTCCATAGGCTGATACCTGAGCAGGCTACGCAACTCAGGCTGCCCCATGATCAACACACTGATCAGGTTATGATCATCCATCTGGTAGTTGGTCAAAAGCCGGATCTCGTCAAACACCTCAAGCTCAGTAATGGTCTGGGCCTCATCAATAACCAGTACAGGACAGAGGTTATCCCGGTACAGGTCGTAGAGCCTGCCGGTAATCTGACGTAACAGGTCATCCTTGGATCGGGCCGGCTGCTCAATCTCAAGTCCATGGGCCACGGTGCGTAAAAACTCAACGGCTCCCATGCGGGGATTGAAGATCATGATGAACCGGTAACCGGTGCCGCAACGATCCATCAAAGCCCGTGACAGTGTTGTCTTGCCACAGCCCACATCACCGGTTAAAAGGGCAATTTCCCGTTCTTCCACTGCATATTCAAGCCTGGCCAACGCCTCTTCATGTCCTTTGGATAGAAACAGCAGACGCGGGTCAGGTGTCTTGCCAAACGGCTTTTCCTTCAGTCCAAAATACTGTTTGTACACAGTTTAGGCCCCACCGCTACGCATGGTTTCACCAATTATGCCGCCTGCATCCAGCACCAGAATTGTACGTTGATCCCCCAGATCTGCGGCGCCTGAGATACCACGTAATGCCTTGAATGCCGTCCCCAGTGGCTTGATCACAATATCCTGCTGGCCCAGCAGGTCATCCACCACAAGACCGAGCCGTTTCTCAGCAGAACCCACAATCACCACATACTGATCACCGGGATTACTGCCGATCCGGTCAATTTTAAAGAGCCGCTCCAGGCGCAGCAGCGGCAGGGTCTGATCACGCAGATTGATAACCTCTTTACCTTCAACCGTCTTGATATCAGCTGGTTCCAGAATCAGAGACTCAACCACCGAGGTGATCGGCACCGCATAGGTTCGACCAGCACAGAAGATGATCAACGCCTTGATAATGGCCAGGGTGATCGGTAACACAATCGTAAATCGCGAGCCCTGCCCCAGCCTGGTTTCAATATCAACCATGCCGGAAACCGCAGCAATATTGTTGCGCACCACATCCATACCAACACCACGTCCCGAGATGTCAGTGATCGTATCGGCAGTTGAAAAACCGGGCATAAAGATCAGATCAAGGGCTTCCCGATCAGTCATACCGCCAATATCCTGCACCACCCCCTTGGACAAAGCCTTCTGCTTGATCTTCTCAATATCAATGCCGCCGCCGTCATCCTCGACTTCAATGACCACATGGTTACCCTTTTGAAAAGAGGAAAGCCGAACCGTACCACGTTCATCCTTACCAGCAGCCAGACGGCGTTCCGGCGACTCTATCCCGTGATCAATGGCATTGCGGATGATATGCATCAACGGATCAGCAATATCCTCCACAATCAGCTTATCCAGCTCAGTCTCAGCACCGTACATCTTCAGCTCGATCTTTTTACCCTGTTCACGGGAGACCTTGCGCACAATCCGGGACATCTTCTCATACAACTGTCCCACCGGAATCATACGGATATCCATAACCCCTTTTTGCAGGTCTGTCAGACGCCGTTCCAGCCCTTTGGCTGCCTTGCCAAGGTCAATGGCCATACGGGAAAAACCTTCTGCACGCATCCGGTTGGCAATGGATGAAATGGAGGAGTGGGCCAGCACCAACTCGCCCACAATATTCATCAGTTCATCCAGCTTGCCGATATCCACCCGCACCGTACGGCTCATACTCTTGGCCGTAAGGGGCTCATCAGGACTGGCTGTTGCACCTTCCAAAACAGGAAGCTTTACCGGTATACCTGCTTTATCAGGAAATATCGCCGCGGCCTCAACTTCAGGAACAGCTGGTGCTGAAACGGGAGCTGGCTCAGATTGGCTTACAGCACCGGCAGAACCTGCGACCTGAATGGAAACATCAAGATCTTTCAGAAGTGCAGCAAATTCCTGTTCATTCCGGTCACTGCCTGCCAGCAGATCAAAATCAATATGGGTCTCCATATTTTCGCCCACACTGGGCAGGGTACTGATAACTTCGCCATGGCTTTTAAGAATATCGGTAACTTGCGACAACCCCTGATCAAAGGTGGCAAGTTCAAAAGAGGCATGCACCACGTAAATATGACGTCCTTTGCTGCAGTTTTCCTTTAGACGATGTTCTTCATATTCAGTCAGTGCCCCCATCAGTGATTCTGACAGACCAAGCTGTTCAAGCAGCGGAATTTCTACAGTCGGAGCGGTGGGGTTAAGATAGGCGCTGATTGCAGCTGCGTGAGCAGTAGCTGCAGCTTGATGCTGATCAAGAGTGCCATCAACACAGGCACGCAATAGGGAGGTAAGCAGTTCTGCAGAGGCAAAAAGCAGTTCAAGTACCTCGGTTGTAAGCGATACCTTGCCCATCCTCAACCAATCCAGCAGGTTTTCTGCATGGTGGGCAACTTCAGCGATCATACCGAAGCCAAACATGCCGGCCAGCCCCTTCAGCGAGTGGGCACCGCGGAAGATGGCATTCAGCAGATCAGGCTCCAGGGTGCCTTTCTCTGCCATATCTGCCAGGTCAGCTAACTGAGTGCCAAGCTCCTCGACAATTTCCTCTGCCTCTGCAAGAAAATCCCGCGCAGCATCAGATGATGGGACAGAGGAGGAGCTCATAGAAACCTTTTGACAATTTCAAGGAGTTGTTCAGGTTGGAAAGGTTTAACCAGATATTCATTAGCCCCAAGGGAGAGGCCCTTTTCAATATCTTTGCGGCTTCCTTCTGTGGAAATGACAACCACCGGAACATCTTTGTAGATGGGATTGTTACGAATAAAGCTGAGCAGTTCAAGCCCGTTGATATCAGGCATGTTTATATCGGTTAAAACCAGATCAACCTGTTCACGGGGCAGCATGCGTAATGCTTCAAAACCGTTCGGCGCCTGCACAATAGCAAGATTCCCCAGTGTCTCCAGGGTAGAAACCAGCAGGGAGCGCATGGCAGCTGAATCATCAACAATAAGGATAGTGAAGCTCTTCATCACTACAGGTTCCCTCCCAAAAAGCCTGCGTAAACAACTGCTAATGGTTCAGGTGCAGTGCAGCTTTCAGATTTTGCACAAACGAACCAAACTGATCGCCTTTGGTATCACCACGCCTCGGCTTATTCATACACGCATAGCCCATGTCGGAGAGTTCCTGAACGGCGTCGGCATGATGAAAGTCAGAAATAGCAAAAATATTAAGCCCTTTAAAGTTACGATGCAGCAACTGAATCAGCTCAAGCCCACCCAGGACACCGGTGCCATCCATTTTGGGCATAATCAGGTCAACCAGCACCACCGGATCGGCTCCTGTACGAAACAGGGCATCAATCTTCACCAATGCCTCTTCGCTACGGGTAAACGGTGACACATCAAACCACTGCCCAAACTCTTCAGCCACCGCCTCTGTCAAGGCAGTATCATCATCAACAATGACCAGCGGAGGCAGTGTCGCCTGCTTTGGCGCCAGGGGAGTCAGCTCTACAACTTCTTCAACCAGATCATGCCCTTCGTCAGCACCTAAGGCCTGCTGTAGCTTCATTCCCTCGGCAACCAGCTGATCCGGCGCACTATCCCCCAACTCCAGAATCAGCTGCACCGGATCAAGATAGGCGGCATCTACTGTTTCAACATCGCGGGGAGAACAGTCAAAACTACCCTCTGTCCAGGCAAACAGGGTCATCAGGACGTTGCTGATCTGTTCCCGCACAGTCTGCTCAATTACCTGCAGATCAACATTAAAACGATGATGCAGGATCGTACCGATCCGCTCACGGAACTGTTCCTGCTGCTGGATAGCCAGGGCCTGCTGCACCATATCAGGTGTGGCAGCTCCGTTACGAATCAGCAGTTCTCCAAGACTTTGCTGAAAGCCGGTGGAGGTGACTCTGACCAACAGACCGTCACGAAACTGCAGTACCGCCTCACGCCCTCTGCTTTTAAGGGTCAGGATACCGGTACGACGACTGACTCCAACAATCTGGAGGATTTCGTCAAGACCCAGTTCTTCCAGTTTTCCATGCAGTCCGCTCTGCATCTGCACGTCAATTTCTCCTTACCTGTAACTTCGATAATTAAGGCGTTAATGATAAACCACAGCGCAGCTTGAGTAAAGCCATATCAATGTTTTGGAGTTTTTCTTTCCCTTCCATTATCCAGTTTGCGTTCTCTGCCGCGGAACAACAACCTGAATGGTGTTCCCTTGAAACCAAACGCATCCCGGAATCGGTTGCCCAGATACCGTTGGTACGGTGTCAACACCCCATCTGGCTGGTTGGTAAAGATGGCAAAGGTGGGCGGTTTGACTGCCACCTGAGTAGCAAAGTAAAACTTCACCCGACGTGCGTGATGCAGCGGGGCATGATGCGCCTCAACCGCTTCTTTAAAGACACGGTTCAACTCTGAAGTGGTAACCCTGCGGGAATACTGTTCTGCAACCTCAGCTGCCTCTTCCATTACTTTATGAATCCGCTGACCGGTCTTGGCTGAGACAAACACGATTGGGGCAAAGGCCAGAAACTTGAACTCATACTGGATCTGCTCCACAAACTTGCCAACGGTTTTGTTGTCCTTTTCCAGGGTATCCCACTTATTGACCACAAACATGCAGGAACGGCCAGCCTCATAGACGTAGCCGGCAATATGCTTGTCCTGTTCAGTGATACCGTCTTCAGCGTTCAATACGATCAAAGCCACATCAGCACGTTCGATACTCTTTAACGCATCAACAACACTGTACTTTTCAAGTTTCTGACTGGTCTTGCCCTTACGTCGGATACCGGCGGTATCAATCAGACAGTAGCGCTTCTTGTTGCAGGAAAAGAAAGTATCCACCGAATCGCGGGTGGTCCCTGCAACAGGATTAGCCACCACCCGCTCAAAACCGAGCAGACAGTTAACCAGCGACGATTTGCCCACATTGGGCCGTCCCACCACTGCAATTTTGGTCACGTCATCTTCACCAGGCAATGGTTCATCAGGCAACAAGGCCATGATTTCATCCAGCAGATCCCGAATACCACGGTTGTGGGCTGCCGAGATGGTGTGCATGTTATCGATGCCCAGGGCATAGAACTCAGCTGCCTCGTTCTCGATCTTCTCGCCATCCACCTTGTTGACCACATAAAAAACCGGTTTATCCACCCGCCGCAGCATGGAGGCGACCTCAGTATCTGCCGGAGTCAGGCCCTGCTTGGCATCCATAAGAAACAGGATCACATCCGCCTCTTCCATGGCCAAAAGCGACTGTTCGCGCATCTGCTGAAGCATCCGGTCCTCGGTTACCGGCTCAAACCCGCCGGTATCCACCAGGATAAACGGCTTGTCGTAGCGCTCCACCACCGCATAGTTGCGGTCACGGGTCACACCGGGCATATCATCCACAATCGCCCTGCGCTCGCCAACAATCCGGTTAAACAGGGTTGATTTGCCCACATTGGGACGTCCTACTATGGCTACTATTGATTTCATACGTACTCTTTCTCGCTACTTCCCGGTTCTCTTGATAAACCTGTCAAAATCAAGCAAACGCCGACCTTCATTGATCTCATCATGGGGAATCAACAGATACACCCATGGTTTTCCGTTATTGGCTAACGTGTATTCTGTCGCATTGCAGCACCACGTCATAGCAGCTTCCGCCTTTGCTTGCACATCAGCATCAGCCAGATCAGTACGTGCCTTGGTTTCCACCATGTAAATTTTATCAGCGGTTTCAACCACAAAGTCCGGCAGATATTCCGGTTGATCAGCACCTGCTTTGTAAAACACCTGAAACTGTCCTTTAACAGGACGGAACCATTTTTCCGCATGGCGTTCAAGCAACACTGCAAAACGACGTTCACTATCGGAATCAAACTTTTGCAAGGGATAGAGACAGCGGGAGAACCCACCGAACAACATCTGCTTGATGCGTGGCTTGTCTTCAACCGTCTCCCGGTAGCTGTGAACGGGATTCTTTGCCGAAGCAGTATAGTTGCATGGCTTAAGAGAAGTAAAGCCCCGGCTGACATGCACCTCGTAACCCGGCGCCTTTTCCCAGAAATGGGCCATCATCTGGGAATGAATTTCATTGGCAATCAGCCGCCGATCCCGATCCAGGTGAGTTCAAGTTTTTGTTTGGTCATTCTTTCCCCACCAGTCCCTTTGCATCCTTCTCCTCAAGCTCCAACAGCGGCGGCGTGCTCTTGATCCGCTTCTCCACTTGGTTGATATGCTCGGCAGGTGGGATCTGCTCCGGCATGACGCCGCCAATCCGTTTGATCGCCTCGCGCACTTCCTTACCCACAGCCTCATGGGTCCGAATCGCTTGCTGCTGGTCATTCATCCGGTCCCGCGCCAGCTTGTCCCGCGTCTGGGTCATGCGAAACTGGTTTGCCGCAAGCTCGGTGGTATCCATCCGGTCCATCAGATTTTCCTTCTTAGGAATTCCCTTCCGTGCCTTGATCCCCTCATTGCCCAGCCCGTTATAAAGCCCCTTGTAACCGGCATCATGAAAGATCCCGAACATCCGGTCCTGTACCCCTGCGTCACGGGCTGCGCCGGAAAGGGCCTTGAACTCCTCTGAAGTCTGTTTGCGTATTTCCAGCCGCTCCATATCAGCGGCCAGAGCCTCGGACATCTCTTGGCGACGGGCCTGGATGGCAAAATACTTCTGCGCTTCAGCTATTTCAGGCTTACGCGGATCGCCGTTCTGGGCAATCAGATAACAGGCAAAACGGGAAAGCTGGTAATCGTCAACATTCCTTGCGCTTCCCGAACCAAGTTCGACCATTTTGCCGGCGCCGGCAAAATGGTAGTCAGGCTTATTTCCCGATTGACCACACGAAATCATGGCCCTGCTGATAGCATCTTCAAACCGGCGCCACTGGCTGTAGCCAAGCAAGGGCTGTAGTTCACGGGCGCTCCAGTATTCAGCGCCATGCTCGTTTACCTTCTTCAGCTCTTCAAAGGACAGATCCCCACGAACCGGCAATGTCTTTTTCACCATCAGACTAACTCCCATTCAATCAGGAATAGAAATTTTTCTTTTGCTTGTTGCTTCAACTGCGCTTCCAACTCACTGATAAGCAAGTTACGCCGTTCCTCAACCTCATCTTGCCTGCTAAAAAGCTCTTTACGGAGTTTGTTGCGTTTTTGCTCAAGCTCCCGCTGTTGTTTCTGCCAATGCAGTTTTTCTTCCAATGTTAGAGAAACGGCTGCCGTGCGCCGTACTTCCTTGATTTCTCGATCAATCTCCTTAATTTCCTGTTCCAGCCCCACCTTCAGGTCATCGGCCCAGGCATCAAGTTTTTGCACCTCTTGCTCAAAGTAGCTCAGGTTACGGCGGTTGATGGTTTCAGCTAAACGGCTCTTGCGTTCCGTGAGGTCTTTTCGGATGGCATGGTTGTCATCAAGTACGATACTGATCTCGTGCTGTTCTCGTACCGGAAGCCGCAGCAATTTTTCCGGATCATCTTCCGGCAGCATCTGACCATCATTGGTGACAGCGGATACGACAAGATGTTGTTCTCTGCCGCCAAGAGAGTCGATAGTAAGCAGTTCCACGGCAAGCCAGCCTTGCTTGCCACGTAATGATTCAAGCGTGCTCACACGTAAGGAATAGGCGTTGTAATCAAAAACAATGCTTGCCGACGGTAATGGGCGGGACTTGGCCTGATCCAGCACGAATTCACCCAGAGGGTGTCCAAGCCGGTAGAGGTGGGAGTCACCGGAACGCCGGGGGAGTTCATAACGTCCCAATGGTACGCTATCTTTCAATGCAATTGCCGGAAGTGAGTTCAGCACAAAACCGTTGTCGCCATCGAAAGTCGTATGGTCAGACAGTTCAAGCCGGGTAATGTTCATAAACATCTTTTCAAAACGATCGCGGGTCTCAAAACTGTCGGATTTAATCTTTTCCAGTACCTGCTCATCGAAGTGGGTGAGCAGTATGTCACGCGTCTTAACCATGGCTTCGTTGATCTCTCCGGCCAGATCAAGCTGAAGTTGTTCAAAGCTCTTGCGGATGGTTTCAGGCTCACGGCAGTGCTGGTAAATATCAGCAATACGGCGCTCGAAATCCACACCGGAACCGATGGCTCCCAGCACCTCATCGCTGGCGCCAAATACGCCGCTGAAGAGCTGGAACTTTTGATCCAACAGTTCATAGACGCGCCGGTCAGCCTCGTTGCTGAGATCGACAAAATTAACCACCACCACGTCAAATTTCTGCCCGTAGCGGTGGCAACGCCCGATACGCTGTTCAATCCGCTGCGGGTTCCAGGGGAGGTCGTAGTTGATGACCAGGGAACAGAATTGCAGGTTGATCCCTTCGGCTCCGGCTTCGGTGGCAATCATGACTTTACCGTGATCCCGAAAATACTCCACCAGCGCGGCACGGGTGTCGGCAGTCTTCGAGCCGGTGATACGATCTGAACCGGCATGCTTCACCAGCCATTCCTTGTAAATACGCTGGGCATCTTTGTCGCTGTTGGTGCCGTTAAACAGCACGATCCCATCGCCATAGGAGGTATCAGCGAGCAGAGAGAGGAGATAATCCTGGGTACGCCGCGATTCAGTGAAAATCAAAGCCTTGCGTGGGGCTCCGATCCGTTCCAGCTCGGCAAAAGCACGCCCCAACGCCGTAAGCAGCGCCTGTCCCTTAGCATTATCTCGGATATTCGTGGCCATGGCTTCGTAGCGGCGCAGTTCCATGATTTCTGCACGGATAGCGTTTAGGTCGTTATCGTCAAACTGTCCGTTTGTTTGTTCCGCTTCCCACTCATCCGCCTCTTCATCCAGAGCTTCGTAATCTTCATCCAACGCCTCGGCCAAGTTTACCGCTGCTTCGGATTTTTCCAAAAGATTTTCCAGACGGGTCGCCATAGTGCCAAGCGCTCCGCCAATGGCATGGGTGGAAGATGCCAGCAGCTTCCACAACACCAGCGTTATCAACTGCCGCTGGCTATTGGGCAGGGCTTTAAGGTCGGGGCGGCAAAGATAGTCGGCAACCAGCCCGCGTAATACCTGTTCATCATTACTGGGGCTAAATTCCTCCAGAAGGGGAATCCGTTTGGTATAGGCTATGCTGTGAGCCACTTGGCGCCGCAGTGTTCGCTTGCAGAGAGGTGCAATACGGCTACGTAACCGCCGGAAGGTGTCTTCCTGATTGATCGTCGAAAATTGTTGGCGGAAACTATCCAGATCACCGAAGACGCGCTCATCGATAATGCTGACGAGGCCATACAGCTCCAGCAGTGAGTTTTGCAGCGGAGTTGCAGTCAGGAGCACCTTGGAATGGACACGGGCAAGCCCCTCTTTCAGAGCATTGGCAATGACGTTACTGGGCTTATACACATTGCGCAATCGATGCGCCTCATCGAACACGACAAGATCCCACAAAACAGCTCGGACATCATTGATCTTGGACTTTGCAAATTGGTAGGAACAGATAACAGGGAGCTTTGCATCGAAGGGGTTGCTTATCCCATTTTTCCTGAGCTGATTATAATTTTTGGTTTCAAGAATCAAGGCATCAAGAGCAAATTTATCCTGTAGCTCCTGATGCCATTGTTTACGCAAATTGGCAGGCACAATAATGATAATGCGACGTTTGCGTTCGGCCCAATGCTGTGCAAGCACCAGTCCCGCTTCAATGGTTTTTCCCAGCCCAACTTCATCGGCAAGAATGACACCTCGCGACAAAGGATTCTGGCAGGCAAACAGCGCTGCCTCAACCTGATGGGGATTAAGATCAACCTGAGCATCGACGAGGGTTGAACCGAGTGATTCAATTGAGTCACTCGATGCCCGTCGAGTCAGCTCCCAAGCAAAAAACTGGCTTTGATAGACTGTTAATGAAATAGCATCACCCGGTTTGTTAGCTGTTACTCGTATCCCAACTCCCGCAGCATGGCGGTCCGCTCGGTCCAGCGTTCCTGCACCTGCACAAACAACTCCAGATACACCTTGGTTCCCAACAGCCGCTCAATATCGCGACGGGCCTGTTCACCTATCTTTTTGAGCATGGTCCCTCTTTTGCCAATGATGATACCTTTATGGGAATCACGCTCCACCATGATGGTGGCATTGATTGCCACCAGCCCGTTTTCCCGTTCGGCAAACGCCTCCACCACCACAGCAGTGCCATAGGGCACCTCACGGTTGGTAAGGCGGAAGACCTTTTCCCGCACCAGCTCTGCCACAATAAACTTCTCCGGCAGGTCAGTCAGGATATCATCAGGGAAGAGCGCTTCCCCTTCCGGCAGCTGTTCCCGCACCAGGTCCACCAGGCGCTCAATATTACTGCCGCTTTGGGCAGAGATAGGGATGATCTCCGGGAAATCATAAAGGCGGGTATAGCCTTCAATCACGGTGAACAGCTTTTCTTTAGGGGTGACCTGATCAATCTTGTTCAAGACCAGATAGATCGGCGCTCCGGCCTTTCCACAGATATCCTTGATGAATGCTTCTTCAATCCGCTGGGTGGCATCCACCACCAGCAGCATCAGATCAATCCCGGTTACCACGGTCATGGCAGCATCCACCATGGCCCGGTTGATCCGGGTACGGGCAGTATGAATGCCAGGGGTATCCACAAACACGATCTGGCTGGTCTCATCAGACAGAATTCCACGGATCACGTTACGGGTGGTCTGGGGTTTGTCCGACACCGCCACAATCTTCTCACCCAGAATACGGTTGAGCAGGGTTGACTTGCCGACATTCGGGCGCCCGATAATAGAGACGAATCCTGCTTTATAGCTTGTATCACTCATAAATTGTCACTCGTTTCTGGAGTAAAGCTTTCAGTTGTTTCATTGTGCGGTGTTTTTTTACCTGCAGCGTGTAGCTGTATGCACAGATCCGACAACTCAAGGGCCATCAGCAGCCGTTCGGCCGGAGAACGCTTCTGCATCTCGTCCTGCTGCGACTGACGAACATCTGCAATATTTTGAGAAAATGCCATTGCCTAGTTCTTTCCGCCCCAGGTATCCCGCAGGGTCACAACTCGGTTAAAGACCGGTTTACCCGGCTGCGAATCCTTCTGGTCTGCACAAAAATAGCCCAGCCGTTCAAACTGGAAGCTCTGGCCAGGCGCTACATCCAGCAGGGATGCTTCAACCCGGCACTGCGGCAGGGTCTGCAGGGATTCAGGGTTCAGGAACTGCTTGTAATCCGCCCCACCACGGTCAGGGTTGGCATCGCTGAATAAACGATCAAACAGACGAGCCTCCACCGTTGCAGCATGGGAAGCTGAAAGCCAGTGAATCACCCCTTTGATCTTACGGCCATCAGAGGTCATCGGCCCATTGGTGGAGCCGGGGTCATAGTCGGCATGCAGCTCAACCACCCTGCCCTGTTCATCCTTGATCATACCAGTACATTTAACTACGTAGGCATATTTCAACTTAACTTCGCCGCCAACTGTCAGGCGATGGAACCCTTTGGAGGGGTTCTCCATAAAGTCGTCGCTATCGATCAGGATCTCACGAGAAAACGGCATTTTACGGGTGCCCAGTTCAGGCTTTGATGGATGGTTTGCCACCTCAAACTGGTCCACCTGATCTTCAGGATAGTTATCAATGATCAGCTTGATCGGGTGCAGCACTGCCATGGCCCGCGGGGCGTTTTCATTCAGGTCATTCCTGACACAATCTTCCAGCAACTCATAGCCGATCCAGGCATCGCTGCGGCCAACCCCGATCCGGTCACAGAAGGTGCGGATCGCTGCCGGAGTAAAACCGCGGCGTTTCAACCCCATGATGGTCGGCATGCGGGGGTCATCCCAGCCATTCACCAAACCGGTCTGCACCAGCTCCTGCAGTTTACGCTTGCTCATCACCGTATAGGAGAGGTTCAGACGGGCAAACTCGTACTGGCGCGGTTTTGACGGCACCGGCAGATTCTCCAGAAACCACTCATACAGCGGGCGATGGGATTCAAACTCCAGGGTACAGATGGAGTGGGTAATCCCTTCAATGGCGTCGGACTGGCCATGGGTAAAATCATACATTGGATAGATGCACCAGGCATCGCCCACATGGGGGTGGCTGGTATGCAGGATCCGATACAGCACCGGGTCACGCAGGTTCATGTTGGGGGAGGCCATGTCGATTTTGGCCCGCAACACCTTGGCGCCGTCAGCAAATTCACCAGCCCGCATCCTGCGGAACTGATCCAGGTTTTCATCCACGCTACGGCTGCGAAACGGTGACTCCTTACCTACTTCGGTCAAAGTGCCGCGATACTCTTTCATCTGCTCCGGGGTCAGGTCATCCACATAGGCCTTACCTTGGCTGATCAGGTATTCGGCCCACTGGTAGAGCTGCTCAAAATACTCTGAGGCGTGGTAGAGGTGCTCACCCCAATCAAACCCCAGCCAGCGCACGCTTTCCTTGATCGACTCAATATATTCGGTCTCTTCCTTAACCGGGTTGGTGTCATCAAAACGCAGGTGGCACTGACCACCAAAGTCACGGGCCAGGCCAAAGTTGAGACAGATCGACTTGGCATGGCCGATATGCAGATAGCCGTTGGGCTCAGGTGGAAAACGGGTCACCACGGCCTGATGCTTGCCACTGGCAAGGTCGTCACTGACAATGGTACGCAGGAAGTTTGCTGTTGGGGTAACGGTGCTATTGGTTTCGGTGCTCATTTTTTCATTTTTCCCTTTAGCTGGGTCATTGTTGTTTTATCAATCATGCTTGGATACAAAGACACGAGATGCGTTTAGTTAAAAAACACGAATCTACCTTTGAGCTTATCCGCTGACGGTGTAATGGTAGGACTTTGATCCACATTTTGCCTTTTAGCTTCATCCTCAACCTGTGGCTTGAGGTAGTGATAGATGTCTGCAATATCCTTTTTCTTTTCCTGTAATGCGCGCAGAAAAAAGTACGTAAACAGCCCATGTTGCTGCTCAGGTAATGTTGTCGTGATTTGATTATCTTGGGTTGACGCAAGGACAATGATCCTATTTTGTGGCTGAATTTTAGGACGGGCAACAAGGCCTCGTGTGCCTGGTGGCAACACAGAACGACCACCAGCGCCTGAAAAACAGGCATCCATTACCACTAGCACCTCTTTAGCGGGTAGTTCTGAAAGCTTTTCATACATTCGTTCAAGTGGATAAGCTGTGTCCCTGAGGTAGGATGGATCGCCATCGTACGGTATAATATAGGCTGTGCCATCAGCAGGATTGGGTGCTCCATGACCTGCATAGTAAACAATCACACGACTATCAGGCTTAACAAGATTTGGCAGTTTTGTTTCCAGCACCTTTCGGATGTCAGAAAAAGTTGCACGCTCATCAGTAAGAAACTCGATGTTCCGATCAGACATCCCCATGCCCCTGAAATATTCCCTGACCAGTTTTGCATCGCTTACTGCAAATTGTGTTGGGGGAGCAGAACGGTATTTTTCAATACCGATGATGAGAGCTATGTCATTTACGCTAAAAACTTTAATATTACCTGAAGGTAAACCCAATCCAAGGCTTGTATTGGCAAAAATTTTATTGCTGACACCATTATTAATTTCTGTTTTTTGTGCCTTTTGTGCAAGTAGTGTGTTGTTTTTATTTTTCTGTATTTTCAATAAAATTTGATCTGCTATTTGCTCTGCTTTTGTTATTTCACTATTTTTAAGCTCAGATTTTATTTTAACTATATACTCAGCTCCTTCATTATGAAATCTATCTCCAAAGCCAAGATCTAAGCCTTTACCTTTATTATGCCAATCATCATAGAGTGAGTCATATGGTTTTGTTTTATCTGCCACAATCGCCCAAGCAAGAGCCTTTATTTTGTTTTTATAAATTCCTTTATAGTAAATATTTTTGAGTTCTATTTGTGATTCGTAATCACCAAATTCAGCGGCCTTTTGGTACCAATCAACCGCCTTTCGTTGATTTTTCTGTGTACCGTGACCTGCTGAAAAAAGCCTACCCAGCCAATAACTGGCGGATCTCGAAGTTTCGAGATCACTAGAAAGAGCAGCCATTTCACAATATTTCTTGGCTAGAATAAAGTACTCTTGGCTAAAAGCATTTTCACATCCCGTTAACCAGTCTATATTTTGTTCTATTCTCTGAACTTCTTGGTCATCTATCTTAATAAATCTTGGGGATTTTGCTGAACTCATTGGCAGTTGGGCTTCTGGTGCAGTTGGCATCATTGAAGAAGCAACTTGCCAGATACTGTCATTATTTCTGGCATAAGACGTTGTAACAAGTTGTAAAATTACAAGCGACGCAACAAAAATATAAATCTTGAATAGTTTTGTTTCCATTAGGCACTACCACATTGTTGATTGCTGTTATCCAACAATTCAAGTTCTGCAACTAACTTACGTAACTTGGGAATAGGATTGCCCCCTTCGGGATGGCTTTGAGCATTAATTAGGGCTGCTAGAGCTGTAACTTGAACGCTTTTCTGCATGATGGAAGATTGTATCTTTGCTGATTCAAGCTGTGCATTCATTGCTTTCAACATTTGTTGCGTTGACCATGCATACCATCCAGTAATTACGGCAAGAATTGTATTTACTATAAGTATTAACCAGTTTAAATCCATAGCTATCACCTCGTAATTATTCAACACTTTCACCTTAAGGCTCAGCCTCAATCTCCTCAATACTCGGTAGGCTGGATTTCAGGTTTTCCGGCAGAGATTGCGTAAGCTGGTATTTCGAGCAAATTAGTGATTCCATTTCGCTGCCAGGATGTTCACTATTCCCCCAGCTTTTTCATCCCAACATCTTCTGTCAACAACCGTATCTGATGAATAGCAATTCTATTCAGCTTGATCAGCCGCTCTCCCTGTGGCATGCCCTCGTTTATAAACAGGGCATTCAGATTTTCCAGGTTTGACAAACAAACAAGCTGGGAAACATTGGCATAGTCCCTGATATTCCCTTTATTGCCCGGGTTGGCGTCACGCCATGTTTTGGCTGTCTGACCAAACAGGGCCATATTAAGCACATCTGCCTCGGTAGCATAGACCATATTAGCCTGCTGCTTTGTCAGTTCTGGCGGAATAAGGTTTTCTTTGATGGCGTCGGTATGGATTCGGTAGTTTATTTTCACCAGATTACGCCTGATGTCCCAGCCTAGTTGTTGCTGTTCTTGTTCCTTCAGACGCTGGAACTCTTTGATCAGATAGATCTTGAATTCTGCGCTGATCCACATACCGAATTCAAAAGCGATATCTTTGTGGGCGTAAGTGCCACCGTATCTCCCAGCGGTGGCTTTGATGCCAATAGCGTTGGTTTTTTCTACCCATTCCTTTACGCTGATCTTATAGTTGTTAAGACCAGCCTGACTTTTAATTGTGGCAAATTCGCCATAATTAAAAGCCGGATTGTGAACCCTTTCCCAGATACCAAGGAACTCAACGGTATTCCTGTTTCTTAGCCAATCGGAAATAAAAAAATCCCCATCCTTGGCTTTCAGCATGTCGGTTAACGAGATGAAATCGTCCTGTTCGATAGACACAATACGAATCTCAGTTCCGATTACCTCAATGCTTCTTGGCATACAGCGTCCTTTCGAGCGATAGCGTCCTCTACGGTGAGTTTATTAAAGTTCCCCCAGTAGGGAGTTGGCATATCCTTCCAGAATCTTCACATCCACCAGTTTGCCGATCAGAGTCGGTGAACCTGCCAGATTCACAATCCGTCCGCTGTCGCAGCGGCCACTGACCTGTCCATGGCGCTTGGCCAGTCCCTCCACCAGCACCTGCTGGGTCGAGCCAACGTATACTTCATTGTGGATGCGCGAATGAACAGCCTGCAGCTTCTGCAGCCGATCCAGCCGTGCCAGCTTAACCTCTTTGGCCAGATCATCACTCAGCTCAGCAGCCTTGGTGCCGGGCCGGGGTGAATAGACAAAGGAGAACAGGTCAAAGTAGCGCACCTCATCCATCAGGGAAAGGGTCTCTTCAAACTCGGCTTCAGTCTCCCCCGGGAAGCCGACAATTATGTCACCGGTAATCTTGATATCCGGCCGGGCCTGACGCAGCTTGGCAATGGTCTCCAGATAATGCTCACGACTGTAGCCCCGGTTCATCGCTTTCAGAATCCGGTTGCTGCCAGCCTGGGCAGGCAGGTGCAAACCACCGCACAGCTTGGGCAGATCAGCAAAACAGGCAATCAGATCGTCAGACATATCCTTGGGATGGGAGGTCACAAATCTGACCCGATCGATACCGGCTACAGCGGCCACAGCCCTGACAAGCTCTGCAAAAGGCGGCTGTTCCTCCCCTTTCAGGCCATAGGAATTAACATTCTGCCCCAGCAACACCACTTCACGCAGCCCCTGATCAGCCAAGCCCTGCACCTCATGCAGAATCTCATCAAAGCGGCGGCTGATCTCCCTGCCCCGCACATAGGGGACAATGCAGTAGGAGCAGAAATTGTCACAGCCCTGCATAACCGTTACAAACGTTGAAACCCGCTTACGCCCCTCAATCGGCGGAAACAGGTCAAGCCGTTCGCTGCTGTCCAGAAAATCCGTCTCAGCCCGTCGCCTGCCCTGTTCAGCATCCTTCACCATCTCCGGCACCAAATGCAGGTTGTGGGTGCCAAACACCAGATCCACCCAGGGATACTTCTGCAGCAGCTCTGTTCCCATCTGCTGGGCAACACAACCGGCTACCCCGATCAGGGTGCCGGGCTTTTTACGCTTCAGGTTCTTCAGGTTGGCAATATTCTGAAGCAGACACTCCTCTGCCCCGGCCCGCACGGTGCAGGTATTGAACAGGATCAGGCTGGCCTCATGCCTGCGTTGGGTCTGGGAATAGCCAAGCGGTTGCAGCATGGTCACAATCCGTTCAGAATCGTTGACATTCATCTGACAACCAACGGTATCAATGTACAGTTTTTTATGGTTCATAGAATCTTTTTTTATAGTGTTTTTGGGGCATTCCGTCAATACAAAGCTGGTTTAAGCGACAGTTTTTGTGGCGCAGCCAGCACAGGCCTGCTATAGTACACCACTTAAATTTTAAGCATGGCAAGGAAACTGTACCATGAAGATAGCTGATAAACTCGCAACCGGCAGCCGTTTTGTCTCAGTTGAATACTTCCCTCCCAAGGAACGCCAGGATTGGCCCGCCTTTTTTAAGGTGGTGGAACGTCTGGCCAGTCTGAACCCGCTGTTTGCCTCGGTCACCTATGGTGCAGGTGGCAGCAATCAGGATGCAACCCTTGAGATTGTAACCACTATGCAGCAACAGTTAGGGCTTGAAACCATGGCCCACATGACCTGTGTGGGTGCGCAGGCTGACCGTTTAAACTGTTTTCTGGATGACCTGTCAAAGGCCGGTATCCAGAACATCCTGGCCCTGCGTGGTGATCCACCCCTTGAGACACCGGTTGAACAGCTGACGGAATCACCCTTCCATTTTGCCTCTGATCTGGTCTCCTTTGTGGGGCAATCTCACCCGGAAATGGGGATCAGCGTGGCTGCCTACCCGGAGACCCACCCTGAGGCGATCTCTGCTGATGCAGACCTTGGCTACCTGAAGTTGAAGATGGATCTGGGAGGAGCTTTTGCGGTTACTCAGCTGTTTTTTGACAACCAGCTTTACTTTGATTTTGTTGCACGAGCCAGGGAGCGGGGCATCACCAAGCTGATCATCCCCGGTATCCTGCCGGTACTGAACCTGAAGATGATTGAGCGGATCAAGCAACTCTCCGGCGCCTTTATCCCGCCTGCATTCATGGCGGCATTGGAAGAAGCTGACCAGCGCGGCGGCGCAGCTGAAGTGCGCAAGGCGGGGGTAGCCCATGCCCGCAAACAGGCTGAAGATCTACTGGCTGCCGGTGTACAGGGGGTCCATCTCTACACCTTTAACAAGGCCGAAGCCATACTTGAGCTGACTGACGGACTGTTGCCATAATAAGAACTATTTGCATGACAAGAGAGTTTAATGACATTATGGACTTACTCAAAACAACAAAATTGGAAGACGTCATTGGTTGCGCCAAATATCTGAAAAAAAAGAAAAGTCAGGCTGAAATGGACGCTGGAATATTGAGAGAAGCAAAGCTACAAGTTGCAGCATGGTCGCAACAGGAGGAATAAGTCATGAGTACGAGCCTGTCATTTGATGCAAAATTTGTCCAGTTGGCAACACCGGTACTGTCAGAGTTTGGCTTTTCCGGCATTAAGGAATTGGTATCAGAACAACTGACGCTTATGCTGCAGACCAAGATTGATCAATACGACGCTGAAGATCGTCTTTTTGCTTCAAAATTTGGAAAACCATTTGAGACCATAACAGCTCAAGCCAGACAAGAAGGAGCTGAAGATTTTGACCTTGACGACGCACTGAATGATTGGCGTTTTGCCCGAGAATCTGCTGCATTGTATCGTGTCAGGATGCAGGAATTGAACAATGCTTAATCTGATCAAGCGGTATATGCCGCCGATTGCGAGCTACCGGATTGACAGATATGAACATGAAGGCCCCCTTTTACGCATAAAGCTTCAACTTGATTTTACTGATGGTAGTCTCCTGCATTTGAAAGAGTATCGCTTTACTGATGGTTCTCGCAAATACGCCTATCATTGGACATCGTCTGACGGAGTATTGAGAGTCCGTTGGGATAACGCTGACCACTGGCCGCATATTCCAACCTTCCCCCACCATAAGCATATAGGTACAAGCACTAACGTCCAACCATCCACCGAAACCGGATTGGAATCAGTATTGAAATATATTGCAGCGAGCCTTTCAGAATAAGCTGCAAAACACATCGATGTAAGGAATTACCATGACCAACAACCCCGTACTGCAAGCCCTTTCCCAACGTATTTTGATTCTTGACGGCGCCATGGGCACCCAATTGCAGGCCCGCAACCTGACCGCTGCTGATTTTGGCGGTGAAGCGTATGAAGGCTGCAACGAGATGCTGGTCTTGACCCGTCCTGATGTGATCGAGGATGTGCATAAGGCCTATCTTGAGGCTGGCGCTGATATTGTGGAGACCTGCTCCTTTGGCTCAACTGACATCGTACTGGCTGAGTATGGCCTGGCAGACAAGGTGTTTGAGCTGAACAAGGCCTCTGCGGTTGTTGCCCGCCGTGCCTGTGATGCCTTCAGCTCACCTGATAAACCACGCTTTGTGGCCGGTTCCATGGGACCAACCACCCGCACCATCTCAGTGACCGGCGGGGTAACCTTTGAACAACTGGTCACAGCCTTCAGGGATCAGACCATCGGCCTGTTGGCTGGTGGCGTGGACCTGCTGCTGCTGGAGACTGCCCAGGACACCCTGAACCTGAAGGCAGGTGCCGAAGGGATCAGGCTGGCCTTTGAACAGACAGGTCTTCGGGTACCTGTAATGGTGTCCGGCACCATTGAACCCACCGGCACCATGCTGGCTGGCCAAAACGTAGAGGCGCTGTACGCCTCCCTGACCCATCTGGAAGAAAATCTGGGACTGACCAGCATCGGCCTGAACTGCGCCACCGGTCCCGAGTTCATGACCGACCACCTGCGGGCCCTGTCAGAGTTGTCCACCTGCCATATCTCGGTCTACCCCAATGCCGGTCTGCCGGATGAAAACGGCCACTATGCTGAATCACCCGACTCTCTGGCCCAGAAGCTGTCCCGCTTTGTTGATCAGGGCTGGCTGAACATTATTGGCGGCTGCTGCGGCACCTCGCCTGCCCACATTGCTGCCATTGCTAAAATGGCTAACGGCAGGCCGCCCCGCAAACCTGTTACAGGCCGCCGCAGGCTGGTCTCCGGCATTGAGCCGCTGTTTATTGAAGAGGATAACCGCCCGATTCTGGTGGGTGAGCGGACCAACGTGATCGGTTCCCGCAAGTTCAAGAACATGATCGTGGCCGGTCAGTTTGAAGAGGCCTCAGAGATCGCCCGGGCCCAGGTCAAGACCGGTGCCCAGGTGATTGATATCTGTGTGGCCAACCCGGATCGTGATGAGGCAGCAGATATGGAGCAGATGCTGCTCTATCTGCCCAAAAAGGTGCGGGCGCCGATCATGATCGACTCCACCGATGCTGCAGTCACAGAGCTAGCTCTACAGCGGTTGCAGGGCAAGTGCGTGATCAACTCCATTAACCTTGAAGATGGTGAAGAGCGCTTTGCCAAGGTTGCCACACTGCTTAAACGTTACGGCGGTGCCGTGGTGGTGGGCTGCATTGATGAAGATCCTAAAAACGGCATGGCCGTGACCCGCCAACGCAAGTTGGAAGTGGCTCAACGGTCCTACGATCTGCTGGTCAACAAATACGGCCTGCGGCCGGAAGATCTGATCTTTGATCCCCTGGTCTTTCCGGTGGGTAGCGGTGATGACAACTACATCGGCTCTGCAGTGGAGACCATTGAAGGGGTGCGCCTGATCACTGAGACCTTCCCCCAGTGCAGCACCATTCTGGGTATCTCCAACGTCTCCTTCGGCCTGCCAGCTGCAGGACGGGAGGTGCTGAACGCGGTATTCCTGTACCACTGCGTCAAGGCTGGTCTGGGCTATGCCATTGTTAATACCGAAAAACTGGAGCGGTACGCCTCCATCTCTGAAGCAGAGCGCACACTGGCTGAAGACCTGATCTTCTGGCGCTTCGACTCCGCTCAGCGCGAGCGCGGTACAGATCCGGTGGCTGCCTTTGCTGCTGCCTTCCGCGACAAAAAACCGGTCTCCCATGCCCCGGCAGCAGAACTGCCGCTGGATCATCGTCTGCCGCTCTACATCATTGAAGGCAGTAAAGACGGCCTGACCGCTGATCTTGACGCAGCCCTGGCCCGTGGTGACAAGCCGCTGGAGATCATCAACGGACCACTGATGGCTGGCATGGCTGAAGTCGGGCGACTGTTTAACGACAACCAGCTGATTGTGGCTGAGGTACTGCAGTCTGCCGAGGCCATGAAGACAGCGGTTTCTCACCTAGAGCCGCACCTGTCCAAGGATGAGACCTCCAGCAAGGGCAAGATGTTGCTGGCCACGGTCAAGGGGGATGTCCATGACATCGGTAAAAACCTGGTGGAGATCATCCTCTCCAACAACGGCTTTGAGGTAATCAATCTTGGGATCAAGGTGGGGCCGGAAGAGTTGATTGCCGCAGCAAAGAAAGAAAAACCTGACTTCATCGGCCTGTCCGGCCTGCTGGTCAAGAGCGCCCTGCAGATGATTGTCACTGCAGCAGACCTGAAGGCAGCCGGTATAGATGCGCCATTGCTGGTGGGTGGTGCTGCCCTGTCCCGCGCCTTTGCTGACAACCGGATTACACCGGAGTATAACGGCCCGGTCCTGTATGCCAAAGATGCCATGGCCGGCCTGGAACTGGCCAATCAACTGGTTGATCCAACGCTGCGTCAGCAGTTGATGCTTGACCTGGCCCGCCAACAGGAGGCCAGTGCCCAAATTGCAGCAGCCAAGGCAGCAGGCCAGCCAACGCCTGCAACAGGATCTGTAAAATCAACCATCAGCTGTACCGCTCCCATCCTGGCCGCACCGGACCTTGAGCAGCATATCCTGCGGGATATCCCGGTGGGCCAGATCATCCCCTACCTGAACCGCCAGATGCTCTACACCAAACATCTGGGTCTGACCGGATCAGTGGATAAACTGCTGGCTGGCCAGGATGAAAAGGCGACCAAGCTGCACCTGACTGTTGAGGCGATGCTGGAGCGGGTACTGCAGGAAGGGCTGATCAAGCCCCAGGCCATCTATCGTTTCTACCAGACTAACGGAGACGGCAATGACCTGATCCTGTTCAATGCTGATGGCGTCGAGGCAACCCGTTTCAGTCTTCCCCGCCAGAAGAACGGCGAACAGCTCTGTGTGGCCGACTTTGTCCGACCTTTAGCTGGCAGTGAGAAGGACACCATGGCCCTGTTTGCCGTTACCTGTGGTCAGGGTGTACGGGAACTGTCTGAAAAATGGAAGGCAGAAGGGGATTACCTCAACTCCCACCTGCTGCAGGCTCTGGCCCTTGAAATGGCTGAGGCCACCGCCGAATACCTGCACAAGCGGATCCGCACCTCCTGGGGGATTGTGGATGATCAAGCCCTGACCATGAAACAGCTCTTTAATGCCGAATATCAGGGTATCCGGGTATCTTTCGGCTATCCGGCCTGCCCCAACCTGGATGATCAGAAAAAGCTGTTCAACCTGCTGAAACCGGAACAGATCAACATCCAACTGACTGATGGGGATATGATGGACCCAGAAGCTTCAATCTCTGCCCTGGTGTTCCACCACCCGGAAGCAAAATATTTTGATGTGGGGCGGTAGCAGGGTTTTACGTCTAAAAACGGCGACTTTACACAGAGTACAGCAGAGCATGACTTCTATTATTTTTTGACCTTCAAGAACTCTTAAAAAGGCCTGAAGCACAATGAACAAGCTACTTAGAGAACGGAGGTTCTATGTTAACCGAAGACCAACTAAATATGCTATTGACCAATATGGAAGCCGACAATATCGAGCGTACCGTATCGTTGGATAATACTGATAAGTTCGGCCAAGCGATTTGTGCTTTTGCAAATGACCTACCCAATCATCGCCAACCAGGCTACTTGCTTATCGGGGTTAGAGACAATGGGGTGTTATCCGGGTTGACCGTTACTGACGAACTACTAAAGAACTTGGGTGGCATTCGATCCGATGGGAATGTGCTACCCCAGCCCTTTATGAATGTAGGCAAGTTTTCCCTTTCCGGTGGTGATGTGGCTGTGGTGGAAGTACACCCTTCTGATCTTCCGCCCGTCCGCTATAAAGGTCGTGTTCATATTCGTGTCGGGCCGCGTAAGGGTATCGCTAACGAACAGGAAGAACGTGTTCTTACAGAGCGACGAGTTGCACATGCTCGTTCCTTTGATGCACGACCATGCTCTGAGGCACCGCTTGATGAAATTGCACTGGGACAATTCGATGCTTATCGCCGGGAAGCTGTGGATCCTGATACTATTGAAGCGAACCATCGACCAGTTGAACTCCAACTGGCATCTCTAAGGTTGTACGACCCGGAACGTGCGTGCCCAACTCATGCAGGTATATTGCTCTTCGGAAAGAACCCCCGCTTTTTTCTACCAGGTGCTTATGTGCAATATCTCAAGTTGCCTGGTACTGACTTGACAGAATTGCCAGACGATCAAGCAGAAATATCCGGCGACCTTCACTCTGTCCTGCGTGAGTTGGAGGGTCGGCTTAAACTGCTAATCCATACAACAATGCGTGCGGTTAGCGCACTTGAAGAAAAGCTGCAGCCAGACTATCCGGAGTGGGCATTACGGGAACTGCTTATGAATGCCGTTATGCATCGTAACTATGACAGCAATTCGCCTATTCATTTTTACGCATTTAGCGACCACATTGAGATCCAAAGCCCAGGCGGCTTATATGGAGAGGCTACACCGGAAAACTTTCCTTCTCGAAACAGCTACCGGAACCCAGTGATTGCCGAAGCCATGAAATCGCTCGGTTTTGTCAACAGATTTGGCTACGGTGTTCAGCGGGCTCAGACACTCCTGAAGCAAAACGGCAACCCTCCAGCTCAATTCGAGTTTGACGAACACTCCGTGTTAGTCAAGGTTTTTCGGAGGTTAACATGAAGACAATTGCATTTTTCAACAACAAGGGCGGCGTGGGCAAGACCTCACTTGTGTATCACCTATCATGGATGTTTGCTGACCATGGCATCAAGACGCTTGCTGTTGATCTTGACCCGCAAGCCAACCTTACTGCTATGTTTCTTGACGAGGATCGTTTGGAAAACTTGTGGCCCGATGATGAACATCCAGACACTGTATATGGGGCAATTCGACCGATTCTAAGAGGCGTCGGAGACATCGCACAGCCTCAAGTAGAAATGGTTGCCAGAAATCTCGGCATTATTCCAGGCGACCTTGGTTTGTCACGGTTTGAAGACAAACTATCGGATGCGTGGCCACGATGTCACAACCGCGACGAATCCGCTTTTCGTACCATGACAGCGTTTCATCGCCTCGTCCAGCGTGGCGCAGAATGGGGAGCTGAACTTGTATTGATCGACGTAGGGCCTAACTTGGGGGCAATTAACCGATCAGCATTGATTGCCTCCGATCAAGTTTGTCTGCCACTGGCCCCGGATCTTTTCTCTTTGCAGGGCCTCAAGAACCTTGGGCCGACACTGCGGGAGTGGCGTGCAGTCTGGGCGGACCTGCTTTCCAAGGCGCCACTAGATCTGCCAATGCCTAAAGGGTCAATGCAACCTATTGGCTACATTGTTATGCAACATGGCATTCTCGATACTCGACCTGTTAAAGCATATAAACGGTGGATGGATCGAATACCTAAAGTCTATCGAGAAGCAGTTCTGAATGAATCTATCAAGAGGCAACCGTTGCCTCCTGTTGCACAGGATCCATACTGCCTTTCATTACTCAAGCATTATCGAAGCTTGATGCCAATGGCCATGGAAGCACGTAAACCAATTTTTTTCCTCAAGTCTGCCGATGGAGCAATTGGCGCTCACATTGAAGCAGTAAGAAGTTGTTACACAGACTTCCAAAAACTAGCTGGCAAAGTAGCAGCATCTGCTGGCGTAGCGTTTGACAATCCACGAGGCAATAATGATGACTTTTGCCCGCTTACCCCTTGATTTTTAACAATTGATGCTTATCTTGTCTGTTGTCCAAACTATTTATCCCGAGTAAGGAGATCTTTTCGTATGTCCAAGGCAACAAAGCAGTTTCAGACCGAAGTAAAACAACTACTTGACCTGGTTATCCACTCACTCTACTCCAACCGCGACATCTTCCTACGGGAGCTGATCTCCAACGCATCCGACGCCATTGACAAGGCCCGCTTTGAGGCCCAATCCAACGAGTCCCTGCTGGAAGGCAACAGCGACTGGAAGCTCAAACTGATCCCCAACAAGGATGCCGGTACTCTGACCATCCGCGACAACGGCATCGGTATGTCCATGGCTGAAGTGGAAGAGAATATCGGCACCATTGCCAAATCAGGCACCAAGTCATTTATGCAGGCCATGAAGGATGCGGCCGCAGCCCAGCAGCCAGAGCTGATCGGCCAGTTCGGGGTTGGTTTCTATGCCTCGTTCATGGTGGCAGACAAGGTTGTGCTGACTACCCGTCGGGCCGGTGATGCCAGCCACGGCACCTGTTGGGAGTCAATCGGTGATGGTTCCTACACCATTGAGGATTGCACCAAGGCAGAGCGCGGCACCGAGATCGTGCTGCACCTGAAGGAAGAGTTTAAAGAATATCTGGATGAGTGGAAGATCCGCTCCATCGTCAAGAAATACTCTGACTTTATCCAGTACCCGGTCTGCATGGATATCACCCGCACCGAGACCCCCAAAGGGGTGGATGGCGAGGAGATTGAAGGGGCAGGCACCATCGAGAAGATCGAGGAGCAGACCCTTAACTCCATGAAGGCGATCTGGGCCCGACCCAAAAGCGAAGTGACTGAGGAGGAATACAAGGAGTTCTACAAGCATGTCTCCCATGATTTTGAAGATCCCTTTAAGACCATCCACTTTGCTGCAGAAGGGACCAGCGAATTCAAGGCGCTGCTCTACCTGCCGGCCAAGAAGCCGTTTGACCTGTTCATGGCTGAGCGCAAGCGCGGCATCCAGCTGTATGTGAAGAGGGTCTTCATCACCGAAAAGTGCGACGCCCTGTTGCCCGACTACCTCCGTTTTGTTCGGGGCGTGGTGGATTCATCCGACCTGCCGCTGAACGTCTCCCGTGAAATCCTGCAGGAGGATGTCCAGATCAAGCGGATTCAGAAGAGCCTGGTCAACAAGATCCTCTCCACCCTGTCTGACCTGAAGGAAAAAGAATACGACCAGTATCTGACCTTCTGGAAGGAGTTTGGCCCGGTCTTGAAGGAGGGTCTGCACTTTGATTATGCCAACAAGGAGAAGCTGCAGGAGTTGATACTGTTCCAGAGCACCCGGACTGCAGAAGGGGAGTATGTCTCTCTGAAGGAATATGTAGAGCGGATGCCGGAAGCACAGAAGGAGATCTACTATATCACTGGTGAGGACAAATCGAGCCTGGAGCAGTCACCACTGCTGGAGGCGTTCAATGCCAAAGGGTTTGAAGTTCTGTTCCTGACTGATCCGGTTGATGAGTGGGTGGTGCAGTCCCTGCACGAGTATCAGGAAAAGAAACTGAAGGCTGTTGACCGGGGTGATGTGGACCTGGACAGCGAAGATGAGAAAAAGGAAAAAGAGAAGAAGCAGGAAGAGGCCAAGAAGGAGTTCGGCTCTCTGCTGGAGCTGATCAAGGGTCGTCTGGAAAGCAAAATCAAAGAGGTTCGCTTCTCAAACCGCCTGACCGATAGCGCCTGCTGTCTGGTGGCTGATGATTTTGGCATGAACGCCAATATGGAGCGGATCATGAAGGCCATGAACCAGGCCGTGCCTGAATCAAAGCGGGTGTTGGAGCTGAACCCCGACCATCCGATTGTGACAGTGATGGGCGACCTGGAC
>Ga0074197_1000809_pt1 | contig 33392 bp, 21 predicted proteins | sample EPASupsiteSAE305_FD_64526 | JGI IMG/M metagenome (GOLD analysis project Ga0074197, IMG submission 64526) | Bioremediated contaminated groundwater microbial communities from EPA Superfund site, New Mexico - SAE3-05 reassembly with SPADES | ecosystem: Environmental > Aquatic > Deep subsurface >...
GGTTGGATGATTGATTATTTTTATTTTTCAATTGATTCTTGGTGTGAATATATTTACAATGATATTGATGAACAGTATAAAAATGGGGTACAGATTTACCCAAACCCGGTAAGAAATGAGGTTACCATAAACTACCCTGAAACCGGTGATACACCTTTGACTTTAGAGGTTTATGATTTAATAGGACACAAAGTATTCCAACGCACCGGAATTTGCGGTACAACAGAAACAGTGGGTATTAGCCACTTACCCAATGGCTCCTATTTGTACCACCTTTATAACAACACAAATGATTTCAAAGGCCAATTTATAATTCAAAAATAACCGCTAAAAAACAATACGATGAAAAAATCCCTTTTTACCCTTATGCTCTTGCTAATAACCTTTTTAGCAACCCATGCCCAATTCGACCGGGATACCGTTATTGCCGGCTGGAGCAGCACCTGGTTTGTGCTCAATTTTGACAACCCTAACCTAGGTTTGATTGAGTTCGACCCGCCCGAAAACAACGTGTGGCAGATTGGCAAACCCCAAAAAGAGCCCTTTGCCCCTTTTAACGGTACCGGGGCTATTATGACCGATACCTCCCACATGCTCGATTCTGCCCTGGAACACTCCTTTATTTTAAAATTTCACCGGTTAACTGAAAGCAATGCTGTAAGTGAGTGGTATGTTAATTTTAAACATATTTATCAATTTGACAGCCTGGTAAGCGGCGGGTATATCTCCATTTCGTACGATAAGGGGGCAAGCTGGAAAAACGTGGTGTACGACGATTACCTGTACGACGATTCAACGGGAACGATGGCCTTAATGGCCCGATTATATGATTCTACAACAATTATTAATAATGGGCAACCTGCCCTAACCGGTTCGGGCAAAACCAATGGCGAATATGTTACTGGTATAGATAAATTCTTTTCATGTACCATCTGGGATGCTGTTCTGGTATATGATATATGGGTAAAATTTACCTATATTAATACCGGGAACCATAACCCCCATGCCGGTTGGATGATTGATGATTTTACTTATGAAATAATTACATGGTGCGAATATATTTACAATGATATTGAAGACGAAAATAATGCTGAGGTTCAAATTTACCCAAACCCGGTAAAAAATAAAGTTACCGTAAACTACCCCGAAACGGGTGATATACCCTTGACTTTAGAGGTTTATGATATACTTAGAAACAAAGTATTCCACCGCCCGGGGCTTTGTGGTACAACAGAAACTGTGGATGTAAGCCAATTGCCCAATGGTTCCTATTTGTACCACCTGTATAACCACACCCAAAATTTTAAAGGCCAATTTATAATTCAAAAATAACCGCTAAAAAACAATACTATGAAAAAACAACTTCTTACTTTTTTATTACTGTTACCTGCATGTTTGGCAATCCATGCCCAATATGAAAGAGATACCGCTTATATTGACTGGATGGGAACAACATACGTACTCAATTTTGACAACCCCAACCCCGACCTGATTGAGTTTGACCCGCCCGAGAATAACGTGTGGCAGATAGGCAAACCCAACAAAGAGCCTTTTGCACCTTTTACAGGTACCGGGGCTATAATGACCGATACCTCACACATGCTCGATTCCGCCCTGGAACACTCCTTTATATTAAAATTTCACCGGTTGGAGGAGAGTAATGCTGTTAGAGGATGGTCAATAAATTTTAAACAGATTTATCAATTCGACAGCTTAATAAGCGGAGGCTACATCTCCGTTTCGTACGATAAAGGGGCAAGCTGGAAAAACGTAGTGTATGATGATTTTTTGTACGATGATTCAACTGGAACGATGGCATTGATGGCCCGATTATATGATTCAACAACAATAATCAATAATGGGCAACCAGCCCTAACCGGTTCAGGCAAAACCAATGGAGAATATGTTTCAGGTATTCATAAATTTTTTTCATGTACCATCTGGGATGCTGTTTGGGTGTACGACATCTGGGTAAAGTTTACCTATATTAATACCGGGAACCATAACCCCCATGCAGGTTGGATGATTGATTATTTTTATTTTTCAATTGATTCTTGGTGTGAATATATTTACAATGATATTGATGAACAGTATAAAAATGGGGTACAGATTTACCCAAACCCGGTAAGAAATGAGGTTTCCATAAACTACCCTGAAACCGGTGATACACCCTTGACTTTAGAAGTTTATGATTTAATAGGACACAAAGTATTCCACCGCCCGGGGCTTTGCGGTACTAGCGAAACGGTGGATATTAGCCGATTGCCCAATGGCCATTATTTATATCTTCTATATAACCACACCCAAAATTTCAAAGGCCAATTTATAATTCAAAAATAACCGCTAAAATTTAAAACATGAAAAACAAATTATTTTTAAAAGCGACTATCCTGTCTATAGCATTTGCAGGTGTTTTACAGATAGGGCATGCCCAGGTGTATGATGTTATCAACAGCCCCGAAGGCAGTTATTTCGAAAAACAGACGGAAATACTATCAATTATCGAAAGTTACCCGGAACCCAAAAGCGAGGCCCAGGAACGGGAAATTAAAATGTACAACCGTTGGAACTGGTTCTGGCAGAACCGGGTAAACAGTACCGGCAACCTGGACGATTACCCAATGGCTTTAATGGCTTACTACAACAGCTACCAGCAGGAATCAACCGCCGGGTTACCCGCGTGGGAACCCCTGGGGCCCACCCACCAGAACGGTTCATTTTCAGTTAGAGGTGAGATTGGCCATTGCAAGGAGGTTTGGGCAAGCCCTGCCAATCCCGATTATCTTTTACTTGCCACCCATGGGGGTGGTCTATGGAAATCGGTAAACGGGGGCGGAAACTGGGTTGAACTGGGAGGCGGCGTTTTGGCAAACGGGGTACAGGCTTTTGCGGTGGACCCTGCCAATAACCATGTTATATACGTGGTAACGGGTCTAGGCTTCTCCGGCTATGCTAAAGCTTCAGGCCAATACTGCTCAGGGGTTTGGAAAAGTACCGACGGGGGCGGGACTTTTACCCGTATCGAAAACGGTTTGGCTGCCATGATGTATAGCCAACCCGCGAAAGGGATTATCATTAATCCGGCATCGCCCCAGAATTTACTGGTGGCCTTTCAACGGGCCATATACCGCAGCACCAACGGGGGCACTACCTGGGCGCAGGTGTATGCCACTGCCGATGCCACCACAAGCATCATGGCATTCGAATGTAACCCGTTAGACCCCAACCTGGTAATGGCCTGTGGCGATAACCAACTGATACGGAGCACCAATGGCGGACAAAGCTGGATGGGGCTGGCAAGTACCATTACCCTGCACGATAAAATTAAACTTACCCTCGATTTCGATAATAACAACCATGTGTATCTATTATATGTAGAACGCGGTAATTCCTCATCTAATGTTCTCCAAGCTTATGTGTACCGCTCCGATGCCTATAACATCAATTGGGGTGCACCCTTAATTACCGATTCAAGGCTTACATCCAGTATTGCCCCCTATGTATCGTTTATTAAGGTTTCGCCTGAAGGCAATATTTTTGCTGGGGGAGTAACTTTAAAAAAGTATAATAGTGATGGAAGCTTTAATTCAACATGTGATAATTTACATGCCGATATCCGAGGGATGGCCTTTACCAGCAGCACCAACGAAGATGTAGTGTATGTAACCCACGATGGCGGGGTTTCAAAATCGACCAACACCGAGGGAACCGATTATACCCAGGTAAACAACAACCTGGCCCTGAACGAGTTTTACGATGTGGCCATCAGCCAGTCGCACCCAGGTATGTACCTGGCAGGTGCCCACGACAACCACTCCTTTGTATTAAACGGTCAGGTATGGCGCAACAAAGGTTGGGGTGATGGGGGCTATTGCATGATAAGTCAGTTTGATATTAATAAAATGAATATTTTGGGTAATGGAAAAGTTTTACATTCCAACAATGCGGGAGGGTCATTTTCGGAAACAAACCTTGATTCAATGTCATACAATACAAATTATTTTGAACACCCTAACCAAAGTGGAGTCATGTTCGGTTATCAGGATTTATCCAAGTCATTCCCTTCAACACCTTTTTGTATTGTAAAATCTACCAATTATGGGCAAACATGGGATGAAACAAATCCATTTCACAAGGGTTTTGGATGTGAACCAAAAATTGTAGTTTACCCGGCAAACCCAGATATTATTTTCAGGGTTGGAGTTCATCCATGGCCGGGTAACCAGGGAATTTGGTTATATAAAACATTAAACGGGGGTACAACCTGGACAGGAGGTTATAGCACCAGCAATATAAATACACAACGGACACAATTAAATAACTATGTTACCAGTGTTTGGCAAAACCCCACCGATGCCAATTATTTAATGATCTCTTTTTCAGGGATGGAACCGGGAAACCGTGTGTATTATACAACCGACGGGGGAAACACCTGGACCAATTTTTCAACCGGGTTACCAAATCTGCCAGTTAACAAAGTTTTGAAAGATGCCGTTACCGGAACGTGTTATGCAGCAACTGATGTAGGTGTTTTTTACCGCGAAGCAGGCATGGTTTCCTGGCATGAATTCAATAATGGGTTACCAAAGGTAATGGTAACCGATATTGAATTAAATGCAAATACCCGCGAACTTATTATTTCAACTTATGGGAGAGGAATTTATAAGGCTTGCCTGGCTTGTGCCAATGAAGTTGAATTAGTAATCAGCGACAATCAGGTTTGGGCAACCCCGGTTCAAGCATGTGGTGGGTTAAATATTACCACTGGGGGAATGTTAACCATAAATACTGAAACACGCATACCCGATGCGAAAAGCATAACAGTAAATGCGGGGACACTTTTGATTGAATCCAACGGAACCCTGAAAGATGTTAACGGGTTAACCTGGACCGGTACCATAAACGTTATTAATGGTGGACAACTTATATTTAAAAACAGCACATCGGTTACATTTGGAAGCGGAACTGCCATAGAAATAGACAATACGAGCAGCATTGATATTCAAACCGATAATTGTTTAAATTTCAGCAATTCGTCCGATTATCTGAGAATAAATGGTACGTTCATTATCGCTGGGGGTATCGACCTACACCTCACATCTGGGTATATTATACTAAATGGTGCATTGGTACCCTCTTATATGGCCACACTAAATCTGGAAGGGGCAGGCAAAACCACCAAACTGCTCGAAGTCCAGAAATCCATCTCCTTTGATACCGATTTTGCCGGTGTGACCATCCGGAACGGTAAAATAGTTATGAACAACTCCACATCCGAACTATTGATAAACCAGGGGGTTGACAACGTTATTATCGACAACGTCTGGGTAACCTCCTCAACAGGGACCAACAACGGCCACCAGGGCATCGATATCCGAAGCGATTATAGTGTAAATATTTCCAACAGCACCTTTGAGCAGGGCTATTACGGGCTGTATGCCTCGCGCGGGGCCACGTCGCCCAACATGGACGTAAGCAACTGTACATTCAACTATTGCAGCTATGGCCTGCGGGTGTATAACGGCGGGCTTACCGCCGACGGCTGTACGGTGGAATACAACACCGTGAGGGGCATTTACTGCAACAGCATGGATCTGGCGGGTTCCATAAATAATTCTACCGTCCGCTACCAAAACGGCACGGGCGATTACGGCCTGTATTACGACGGGGCTTCTACTGCCACGCTGACCATGCAGTACAATACCATCGGCAGCAACCATTACGGGGCAATGGTAAACGGAAGTTTCAACACGCTATTTAAATGCAACACCCTGAACGGCAACACCGATTACGGGGTTTATTCCAACAACAGCCCCATCTATCTTGCCGATGCCACGGGTATCAGTGCCGGGAACAACCAGCTCTACAGCAACAATTACGGCATTAAGATTTACGGTACCACCTCCATGTTTTACCTGAACAACGGCTATAACGATCTGCGGAGCGATACCTATTGCATGTACGGGACTTTGGAGGGGATTGCCGGGGGCAGCATCGCCGCCAACAACAATTACTGGAAAACCGGCGGGGGCACCCCGGTAAGCGGCACCAACTATGTACTGAACGGGGCCCTTTCACCCATCACCCTTACCGACAATTCGCCCGAAGGTGCCTATTACCTTTGTGATGCTCCCGGCGGTTTAATCGAAGGTGCAGCAACCACCGAAACCACCGATGCCGCCACTTACCGCACCGTAACCACCGATTTGGGCACGCTGCCCATGGACGAAACCGTGGAAACAACTTTAAACACCGATGCGGAAACAGGTACCGTGTATGATGAGGCAACGCAGTTCGGCCTGATGGCCCAGGTGCTCAACAACGACCTGGCCGCCCTCAACCCGGCCGAAGAGGAACAGGCCACACACACCTACCGCATGTTCCGCTCCAGCCTTGGGAAACAGGTAGCCGGGAAGGGGACGGTTGACGCTACCCAGATGGACAACATGTTGCAGGTTATCCGCAAATTGCAGGACGACGACAAACAGGGCTACGGCAAAAAAGCCCCGAAAAAGCATACCGCCCGTTACTTTGCCCTTGCCGCGGACGAAGCCCAGACCCTTTGGCTGAAACAGGATTATGCCGGGGCCATTTCCCTGTTGCAGGGGTTAACTGCTAAAGCTACCGACGACCAACAATGCGAAATACAAAAACTTATTTGCCAAATTGAAATTGACCGCGAATTTATTGCCAGCAACAACACCCTCGATATTGAAGAGCTGCTGGCACAGTGCAGCGAATGCAGCGGAAGTGAGAAGTCGGGCAGCACAAATAGCTCCGGCAACGGGCAAAATGCCGCAGAAACGGGTAACCTGTTGTTGGCCGGTGTTTCGTTAAGCGTGGTTCCCCACCCGGTCACCGGCACTTCCGAGATACAGATAAAAGGACTGGCACAACCTGCAACGCTGACCGTTTATAACAGCCTGGGTGCCGTGGTAATCCAGCGTGAAGTTACCGGTGAAAGCACAACAATGAAAATCACCCGCAACGAGTTAGAACCGGGCATGTACCTGATTACCCTGAACCAAAACGGAACCACCCTCCAGACCCTGAAAATGGTGGTGCAGTAACCGGAAACCTATTTTGCTTAGTCACCGGATGGCTTCGAGTCTTCCGGTGACTAATTGGTTTTTAACGGTTTGAGTTATATACTCTAAATTCTCTTTAGTTCCGATCCCTAGGGCTTCGCCTTTTTCCGCAACGATAATTTGCTTCCAACCTCAGGTTCTGTTCCCGGTTGCATCCGGTTCAAACGGTACAAGTGTTTCAATTTCATGCCAAATTGTTGCGAAATTTCATACATGTTTTCTCCATCCTGCAATACATGGAATTTATCCTCAACGGCAGCTTTCCTCCGTTTGGGCTGCAGATATAACCGCGTTCCGGGTATTAAAACCGAATCTTTGGTCAACTCATTGTATTTATAAATCTGCCAGGGCATTACTTCGTGGCGTTCAGCCACCGATTCGTAGGTGTCTCCCTCTTTCGAAATAACATATTCAATCCGGTTGTAAGTCATCACATCATTGCCAAAAGGATTGATGCTGCCCTCTTCGTCCGCAGGTTCTTTTCCTGTTCTTTTCTTTTTAACGATGGGTTTTTTATGGTAATTTTTATCGTCAAACCGATACAGCTCATTGTCTTCAATAATTTTAATCAGAAGTTCTGCATAGTTTTTATTGGTAGCATAACCTGCCTGTTTCAGTCCCTTGGCCCAATTTTTATAATCGGTAGTTTCATATTCGAATAAAAAGGCATACCTCTGGTGCTGGGTCAAAAAATCGGAATGGTCAACATAAGAACCTTCCGCAGTTTTATATTTCCTGAAACATTCATTGGGACGGTCATCATCATGATAATAGGTCCCTCCATTCCAATCGGTGTGGCATTTTATCCCAAAATGGTTATTTGCTTTGGCTGCTAAGGTACTATTTCCATTATCCGATTCCAGCATTCCTTGAGCAAGGGTGATGCTGGCTGGCACTCCGGAACGTTTCATTTCTCTAATTGCCATATCACTATAGCGATTTATATAATCCTCGCGGGTTAATTTGGCTTGACCAAAAGTTGCAACCGAAAAAAGTATTAAGCTAATGATAAGTAAGCTTTTATATGGCATAGTCCTGAATTTTAGCTACGAAAATAGATAATAATTAGATGGTGAAACCCACCTCTGCAAAAAACTTCTCAAATAGAAATGAACACTGTTTGTAAATTTCATAAATGATACACGTGTTTTTTTCAAACACACACACCATAAATCTTTCACTTGATAATGATATATCCAATTAATTTAGAAAAAATTACCTTAAAACTGATGAATCGTGGAGATAAATAGCAAAATTTTGTAAATTTGGCAAATTATTTTCCAATGATTAAGAAAGAACACATTACCACGGTTTATGAATATGATTCAGCCGCCGATCTTTCCTCCGACCTCCAAAAAATTATCATCGAATCAAAAGAAGCTGCCCTGAGGGCATATGCACCGTACTCCAACTTTAATGTAGGAGCAGCAGTTTTATTAAGCAATGGCGAGGTTTTTTCAGGGAACAACCAGGAAAACGCAGCCTATCCATCAGGCTTATGTGCTGAAAGAGTAGCCATTTTTTATGCCAATTCAAAATACCCCAATGTCCCTGTTCTGGCTATTGCTATTTGTGCCTTTAATAAAAATGGCATATTAAAAACCCCCGTCCCTCCTTGTGGTTCCTGTAGGCAAGTTTTATTAGAATCGGAAATCCGTTTTAAAACCCCCATTAAGATTATTCTGGTGGGGCAACAGTCGTTACAAGTTATCGGGAATGTGTCAGAATTATTACCTCTAAGTTTTCAAAAAGATAATTTATTTGAGTAATAGCCCCAACATTTTTGCATGGGTCTATAAAAATTTTAATATTTTGTAATTAGCCATCTAAATGCTAACATTTGGGTGACTTTTTTTCTATTTTTGCAAAAAAAATGAATTTTTAACAAAATATAACTTACATTTAAGCGTATTTTTCTACTATTAAATGTCGAATAGTTAGTTACACAAAATTTGAAATGAAGAAAGCTGCTACTATAAAAGATATTGCAAAAGCTCTTGGGGTGTCTGTATCTACTGTTTCGAGAGCTTTACAAGATAAGCCTGAAATATCGGAGGAAACAAAATACCTGGTCCGCGAAACGGCAAAAAAGATGAAATATCGCCCCAATTCTATGGCGGTGGCATTAAAAACTCAAAAATCATATTCCATTGGAGTGGTGGTACCGCAAATTGTAAGTGCCTTTTATGCTTCTGTGGTTAAAGGGATTGAACAGGTAGCTCAAGGATTGGGCTACCAGGTATTTGTGAGCTCCTCCAACGAGGATATGAGCAAGGAGCAAAAAAACGTCTATGGTTTTATCGATCACAGGGTAGATGGTATGATTGTCTCCTTATCAAAAGCTACCGATAAGTTCGACCATATTCATTACATCAAAGAAAACAATGTACCCTTGGTACTTTTCGATCGGACTTCGAAAGAAATCAACGTTCCTAAAGTGGTGGCCAACGATGCCGATGCTGCATATTTGGCGGTTTCGCACCTGATTGATAAAGGTTGCAAACGGATTGCCCTGTTAACAGGCCCGGAACATATGTTGACCGGAAGAAACCGCTACCGGGGTTACAAAGCTGCATTGGCAAACCATGATTTGGCCGATGACCCAAAACTTTTAGTCCGTTGCAATTTAACAGTAGAAGATGCCCGCGAGGCTACCCGCCGCTTGCTGGATATGGACAACCCACCCGATGCTATTTTTGGTATCAACGATGAGGTGGCTATAGGAGCCCTTTTTGCTATCAAAGAGTTGGGATTAAAAATACCTCAGGAAATTGCGGTAGTTGGTTTTTCAAACAGCAACCGCTCGCGTTATATGGAGCCATCGTTGAGCACCATGGATCAGAACCCTGAAAAGATTGGGGTACTGGCTGCAAAATTGTTGTTTGAACAAATTGAAGGTAAACCGGGTTATGGCGAAACAAAAGAGATTATTGTTCCAGCAACGCTTATTGTGAGGTCCTCATCGAATAAATAAATAAAAAACGGACCGGGAGGTCCGTTTGATTACGGGTTTTAGTTTTGGGAAATGGATTACCCGTCATTTAAACAACAACAAAGAAAAGAGGGATTTTTACCTGTTATTCGAAGTGATGTCAAATTTGATCTTCAGGTAGTAAATCTGTCCGGCCTTACAACCAGGGTTTTCAACATACAACGAAGACAATTCCTTTTTAACAAATTCGCCCAACAATGGGTCGGTGGCGCTAATTTCAACAATCTTTAATAACGATTCCTCATTGACACAAATCTTCAACCAAACATCGCCTTCAATCATGTTCATTTCTGCTTTGCTTGGGTAATCCAAGTTTTCAGCAATAGTTTCTTTCAGGCTGACAGGCAATTTGGCTGCTACCGATGGTAATTTTTTTGCATTCAATGCAGTAGCAAAACCTAATCCTAAGATTGCTACCAGAGTTACTAGAGTTTTCATATTTATTGATTTTAAGGGTTATTCAATTTCAAAACAGAAGCGGACAAACATGTGCTTGTTTACTAACTCAACACTGGGTGAGCAACATTCAATTCCTTCGAGTTTTTGCTTGACATAATTGGCAAGTAAAGGATGCCCGTTGATGCAGTAAACCGATAATTTACCTTCAGGCGTAATGTAAAAGCAGGTGGCTACATTTCCTTCTATACCCAATTCAAATGCTTCTTTAGGAAAATCTATCTGATCGGAGAGTTTTTTCTTGAGTTCAAGGGGAACAGCGCAGGAATAAACTGAATCAGAAGGTTCTGCAATTGTATTGTCGGTAATGAGTATAGCAATACATATCAATGCTAATAATTTAACTGTCTTCATTGTTTTAAGGGTTGTACAGAATTAAAAGCTTGTCATTATTACCGGAATGTTACTTCCAAAAGGCGATTCTTGCAAGAATGTTAGGATTTCAAGTCCTTTTTGTCATGGTTTCGGGTTATAGACGCCTCATTATTTTAAAGGTTACACTTTTCTTGATTATTTTTTGATTCAAAAAGACTAATTGAAATCATTTTTCAAGTTAATGTTCAGTAAAACAGTTGTATGACTTATTTTTGAAAAGCTGGTCAAAAGCTTCAATTGTTTATCCAATTGAATAAATGACTTCACTATTTATTTAGTTTATAATACCTAACGGATAACTATGAAAAATGCCATCCGCATAACGAATGGCATAACAACAACAACTATTTAAAACTATTTGCTTATTTCGCAGTAAGCAAATCAAAGGTAACTTTCAAATAGAAGACTTCTCCTGCCTTGCAACCTGGGGTTTCCACTTGCAGATTGGAAATCTGTTTCCTAACAAAGACTCCAAGTTCTTGATTGGTAGCACTTAAATCAACTATCCTCACTTTCGATTCTTCAGTTACACAGACCTTCATCCATACCTCACCTTCCACCTGGTTTTGGGCTGCAAAACTTGGATAATCTAAATTCCGGGTAATTTCTTCCTTCAAGTTCGCGGGTAACTTAGCTGCTACTGAAGGCAAACTCTTTGCATTTACGGTGGCGGCAGCCAAAATAGACACACCTGCCATTACTAAAAATAGCTTTTTCATAACAATTTGGTTTTAAGGATTAAAAAAAATTAAGGGTTATTTGAAATTTATCTGAATGATTCAGAATAACAGTTTTTTGAACATCAAAAATTTAGTTTTCATAAAAAAAGGTTTTAAGGGTTTTAAATTCATCAATAAAGAACGTTTTTATTATCAGGGTTTCGGTTTATAGACGCTAGCTTTTTAAAACCGTTACAGTAGCATGAAAAAAAATAAAATTTCAATAATAAAAAAACATCATCAATACAGATTATTCTAGTGTCAAGTCAAGCATGCGTTTGCATCAATTCATCCGGTGACTCCGGGCGTGAATAATAGTTATAATGCTATAATCGAAAAGTCACCGGGTGAATATTACCCGATTTTTTATAGTGACATGATGGGGATAAAAAAAGAGTCCACGGAACCAATGCTCCATGAACTCTTTATAGTGTATCGATTCCCTACTCTTAATAGACCATGGTTTGAATGGCGTGTGGCAAAATATTTATTTTTGCTTCTAAAGTTCCTAAAAACAAATTATAGGTAATGGGTTTGTCGCTTTCATTCATTACAATGGTAACCATCTTCCCATCTTCATTCCTGAACGAAACGCTGAGCAACTGGCTCCGGCTTGATGCGGTGGCCACTCTTTTGGCATTGGGGCGGACAAATTTTGAAAAATGGCCGATGAAATAATACGATGGGGTGTAAACTAACTGTCCGGTTCTGGTATCGGCATGTATGGGCGCAAAGCAAAAGTTCCCCACATGATTGGGTCCGCCGGTTTCATCCAACAGGATGTTCCAGTCAATCCAACCCATGGTACCCGCATTAAAATCGTTGATCATCGATCGGCCATATTTTTCACCATTGGCCCAAAACTGATACTTCTCCGGATTGAATGATTCCACGCATCCTTCGGTAAATAAAATATTCTTATCGGGATAGGCTTCATGCACCTTGGCCACATTGCCAAACATGGGGTCGCCGCCTGACCAAGTTTCGTACCAATGGAAACCAATACCCCAGGCATATTTTGAAGCCTCCGGGTCGTCAAAAATGGTGCTGGCCCGTTGATTGATCAAATCGCGGTTGTGGTCCCATACAATGATTTTTTTATCGCCATAACCCTGCTGGTACATCACCGGCCCTAAATGGTTTTTTAAAAAATCGCGTTCTTCATCAGCGGTGTAAATACACGATTCCCAACGTTGGGTAGCCATGGGTTCATTCTGAACCGAGATTCCCCAAATAGGGATGCCCTCTTTCTCGTAAGCTTCAATAAACTTGGTGTAATACATGGCCCAAGCATTGTAATATTCAGGCAATAGATGTCCGCCCTGTAACACGTTGTTGTTGTCTTTCATAAATGCCGGAGGGCTCCAGGGACTGGCCAACATGGGAAGTTGGTTACCCGCGGCAATTATTGCCTGTTTGATGAATGGTATCCGGAATTCTTTATCGTGGCTGATGTTAAAGGTTCTCAAGTCTTTATCACCCTCGGCTACATAGGTATAGGAACCGCTACTAAAGTCACAACTGTTAATGTTGGTCCTTGCCAGCGTGTAGCCTATCCCCTTGGTCTTGTCGAAATAGGCATCCAAGAGTTCCTGTTTTTTGTCTTCGGGTAATTTGGCATAGGTTTCGGCACTGGCATCGGTAATGGCAGCACCAATACCCATAATGGTTTGAAACGTTTTGTTGGGATTCACAAAAACAGAGAATTCTGTTTCTAAAGGCTGAATAGCTTTACCAAATTCCACCTTTTCGGTTTCAGTCAATCGCTGTTCGGTACCAAACGAGGTGGCATACACCGTAATACTTTTATTGACATTTTCAGCATTCTGTGCTTTTACGTTTGGCAAAAGCAAGGATGCCGCTAAAAATGAACCTAACACTGCAAAGTTTGTACGTAACATATTTTTCCGTTTTGAAATTTAACTAGACTAAGTAATCAATTATTATAGCTCTATTTTATTATAAGTTTTTCCCTTGCCCGGCATATTTTTCCAACCACATCGAGGAAATAGATTCCCGGCGGCAATGGGTATGAAGAATTCAGATTTATTTGGAGATTAGTGGAGGTTGCTTTTACCCAATCGGCAAATACTAACTGACCCAATTCATTGGTAAGAGAACAACGGTAAATACTTCCAAATTCATTGGTCGGCAAATATACATGAATAATTCTGTCGGCAACCGGATTTGGAAAAATTGAGGCTTTCAACCATTTGAATTCTGAAGCAGATACTTCACCTTCAACCAATTCCATCCAATTGATGTTAAATCCGGCCTTTTTTACATACATCCGTAACAGATGCTCACCAAGTTCCAGGTTCAATTGAACATTGACGGTACGCCACGACTGCCATCCACCAGTACTTGGGGTATTTAACGTTGCCAGTTGCTGGTTATCGACCAAAAAGTTAATGGTTCCACTGCTGGTACCTGAAACACGAGCTTTAAGGGTATGCATCCCACTGTTTTGAACAGTAATTTTATAATCGGCCCAATCCCCGGCATCAGTCCAACCGATATTTAAAAAGCCATCAGTATCGGAGGTAATTTCCGAAAACAACCCTTTCATCCGGTAATATTCTTCTACCTCAATACGCCCGGGAACCGTGAACCGCTGCATCGAATCATATACAGGAATGTCGCGGTACAATTCGCCTAAAGGTGTCAATTCCCCATCATCGGCATATAAATCGATGTAAGGATAGGTATTTATTCCTGCGGATGTGCGCCCTATAAACCAGGCATAGCGATAAATATCGGGATCGCGTTCCAGGAAATTTACGGTTCCTGCTAAATATTGGCATTGCGCGGCTGCATTGGTCACTGAATTGTCCCAAGCCGCAAATTCTGTGACCCAGATTTTCTTTCCGTATTTCCGGGCATCATCAATATAACCGGGCATGGAGGCTCCTCCGCCGTACCAATGCAGTGCCAGGTAATCTATCTGGCAACCGGTACAGGCCTCAAAAAAGTCATCCAGATAGGTAAAGGGATTGGTGTATGTGGTCCCGTTTTCCTGCACACAACTTCCGCAATAATTAACTGCCGGAGCCACCAGTTCAAGGCCATTGTTTGCAGCAATATTTTGCAGATTTTCCCAAGCGGCAACAGCCTGTGTGGGAGTCATATTGGCTTGATCTTTAAAATTAGGTTCATTGAATCCTAAGATGTATTTAATATTTTCGTCACTGGTAACCCAGGTGTTTACTGCGGTAATACCTTGGGCATTCCAGGCCATGGGTGTAAAATCAACTCCAAAATTTTGGTAAGTATTCCGAATTGCCACATCGGGCTGAGCAGCCCAATTGTACCACCAGGATAAAAAGGAGGAGAATTGCTGCATATCCGTTTCAGAATGATACCCATACCCTACCCCGCGCTTATAACTTTTGGTCTGGGCCATTGCTCCTAAGTGAATGATAAGTAGCAATAGATATATTAATGGTTTCTTCATCTGTTTATTTTTCAAGCAGTGTAAACATGCTATTATTTCACAATGGTTTTTTGTCGGTAATACTCCTGCAAAATGTAGAAGGCTTGTTTACGTTCCCCTCCGCTCGAAATTAATCCTTTCCGGTTCCAGCCATCCTGAATATTGGGGAGTACACGCCTAGGTGAGCGGAAATCGACCAAAATCCATGGGGAAAAGCCCGACAGTTGCGGAATTTTAGAAAACATTTTTAACGTTTCTGTATAAACATAGGCTTGGTACTCTTCGCTAAAACGGGTCAAAGAATCGGCATGGAACCCAAACCTTGCATCGGCCCCAAATTCAGAAATTAACACCGGCTTGTTCTGGGTAATTTCCCAGGTTATCTGGCTACATTTGTCAGGAAGGCCATCGTACCAACCAATGTATTGGTTGAAACTCAACACATCCACCACATCGGCAAAAGGATCGGAAATTGTGCGCACTGAGGGGTTGCCCTCAACAGAACCCTGTTCGAGGGCTGCACTTATCAGGCGGGTATTATCAAGGTTTTTGGCGGTTTTAGCCAAATTACTTAAAAACTCAAAACGAGGCGAACTGTTTGGCGTTTCGTTGGCCATTGACCAGATAATAACCGAAGCCCGGTTTTTATCGCGGCGGATTACATCTTTCAATTGGGTTACGGCATTTTGGTAGGTTTCTGCATTTTCCCATTGAATGGTCCAATACACGGGAATCTCCTCCCAAACCATGATGCCCATTTCATCGGCCAGGCGGACCATGTGCTCGTTGTGCGGATAATGGGCCAACCGTACATAGTTACAACCCAACTCTTTGGCCCAACCGAGCAGCATTTTGGCATCGTCATCCGAATAGGCGCGGCCGCCACGTAAAGCATTTTCCTCGTGGATGCAGATACCACGTAAAAAAACCTCTTTATTGTTTAAAAGTAATTTAGTCCCCTGAGTTTTGATGGTCCGGAAGCCGATGGTATCTCGAAGGGTATCTTGATTTGTTGTAATTAAAACCGGGTAAAGATAGGGGTTTTCGGGCGACCAAAAGTTGATCTTTTTAATCGGAACCGAGATATTGGTTCTTCCTTGCGCATCGGTGACCCATTTTGTTTGAATCTTCAATTCCGGAATATTTACCTTGACTTCCTGATTCGCGTTTTGAGAACCGTTTAACTGAATATAACCAGACAGGAACCCGGATTTTTCAGTATCCATTTGAAGCACATGTTCCGAAATAAAATCAGCAGGAACCTCTACCAGTTTTACATCGCGGGTAATACCCCCGTAATTCCACCAATCGGTATTTAAAGTAGGTACACCTTCTTTATGGCGTTTGTTATCCACTTTAACCACCAAATAGTTACCCGTTTTTTTCAAAACTTCGGAAACCTCGAAACTAAAAGGGGTAAAACCTCCCAGATGCTTGCCTAACTTTGTTCCATTCAAATAAACATCGGCCTGATAATTTACGGCACCAAAATGTAAAAACACCCGGTTTGTTGCCGACTTGCGTTGATAGTCAAATGATTTTTTGTACCAGATGGTCCCCTCGTAGTAAAATAGTTTTTCTTTTTGCGTGTTCCAATCCCCGGGCACCTGAATGGTATCCGATTCATCGAAGTTATATTCTATTAAATCCGATTTGCCCGATGGTTTGGCATTGTTAAAAAATGCCGCATCTGCTTTTTTGCCAACCTCATCGTAAGGTTGATACCTGTAATTATAGTAACCTGTTTCATAGGGATCGACAATATAGTTCCATGTTCCATTCAACGACTGTGAAGGCCGGATATATTCATTTGTTAGCTGGTTGCTTTGAGCTGATAGCTGACTCAAAACAAAAAGTAAAAAGGCAGGGATTGAAAACCGCATCAACTTTAAAGAGTCCCTCTTTTCCATGAAACCTTGATTTGTACGTAGTCCAAATTTTATTCAATTAATATCCAATCGACTTTTACGCTAGCATCCATTGACTTAATGGTCATACTATTTTGACCTTCGTTTAGCAACAGCCCCGAAACGGTCAACGTATCCCAACCTGTTTTGGTAAGGGTTTCTTCAAATTCATGCTCACCACACATCAATTGAATATTTGCAGGAACTTCCGAAGCAAAAAGTTTAACACGGAGCTGCATTTCAGCATCTGTAAGGCAATAGAAAGAATAACGCGACCATTCCTCGCGGTTTAAAACAATGCACTGTTCGGTTCCATTTCGTTTCTGTTGGGTAATGGAATCCGTTTCGATAAGTTCGATGGGGACATATCCCCAGGTTCTGTAAACAGCGGCTTTTGAAGTGGTGTCGCGTACAAAATAATCTTTTCCGTACGCCCCATGCCCATAGTTTTCGGCTTCAATTTTACCGGGAACCTGACGGAAAATGGAGGCAACCACCTCTTTTTGATACTCACAATTTACCAATTTGATGTTTGTCAGTAAATCGTTCAAAATCTTTTCGGCTACCTCTTTTTCAGGCCTTATCCCGTTGTGTGAGTATTCGGCAATAGCATCCCAGTTAGCAGGTTTTACAATGGAATAGGGAGTGTTGCGGGTATCCATCTTTTTCCATGGCCAAAAGGCCCATCCCACATTCTTTTCTTCAAAATATTGTGTTGTTCCCCAATAGATGGTATTATCTTTTTCCCCTGTTTCGCCTACCCAGATAGGTACATTCCATTGGTCGCGTTTCTTTAAATAATAATCAATGCTGTGTAGGTTGGTTGGCCAACTCCAGCAGTAATAATGGAACTGAAGAAACAGGTTATTATCCGGTTTTTTAGTGAAGATTTCCCAATCGTTGGCCCAGTTTACTCCTTCAAGAGTAAACATGTGTTTTTTATCCACTTTCCGTATTTCGGTAATCAGTCGTTCGTACAATGGTTCCACCAGATGACGGTATTTATCGGCGGCACCAGTATTTTGGGGCAATGGTTCGTTCAGCAAATCATACGCAGCTACGGCCGGTTCATCTTTATACAGTTGGGCTATTCTCACCCAAAGTTTCACCAATGCATCCTGATGAGTCACATCCATAAACAGTTCCGGAAGGTCGCTGGGGCTATCATCGATGTTGGCGCCGGTTTGTCCACCGGGCGCTCCGTGCATATCAATAATCACATACAACTGATACTCTTTGCACCAGTTGATTAAATTATCGAGATGTTGAAACCCCTCATCAATAAACTGACGGGTTGAATCTTCGGTCATGAACAATCGGGCATTTAAAGCTACACGGACTGAATTAAAACCTAACTCAGACATTTTTTGTACATCCTCTTTGGTGATATAGTTTTGCCGAAAGCCCTTCCAAAAAATTGCAGCCTGTTCTTCTCCGATTAAATCGTTGACAATTTTCTCAATCTTACGTGGGCGGTCGCCGCCGGAACCAAATTTCCACATGTATCCTTCGGGCAGTAACCAATTGCCCAGCCCAACACCTTTCAAGTAAACTTTATTCCCTTGTTCATCAACTATGTCTTGACCCTGGGTATGCAAAAAACTCATCTTTTGTACCCGTTGTTGATGCAAGCAACCGGCAGCCACCAGAATGAGTAATAACCCAATCGTGTAAATGATTTCGGTTTGTTTAAAAAACGACCTGCAATCGGAGCAAATGCTGTTTAATTTTTTCATTGTAATACTTTTTAAAAAAAAGTAAAAGGTACCTGAACCAGATGTAGGCCAGATACCTTTCCCCTTCACTAATGTTTAACTAAACCTATATTAACTTTTATAACCTCTCCATTCCGGCTGAATATTTTCCGGCTCCATTCCTCATTCAATTGATGGCCTTCGACATGAAGGGTTTGTCCGGTTTTCAACTCCACATCAATTGTTTCATTGTTTTGTAAAGAATAAATAAATGGAACACCACAAAAGGTAAATGCCAATTGCGCCTCATGCAATTTCAATGTGGCGGGTTGGCCTTCCGATGTAAAATATTCAAATTCACCGGGCTTCTTCAGGAATTCGTCCAATTTAATCAAAGAGGCATTAAAACTAATTTGCCCTTCTTTAACAATCACTCCCAACTCGCCAAAGCGGGACAGAATATCCTCTTTAACCTGACCCGTCATTCCCGGTTGCTGTGCTCCGGCATGTTTCGGGGTATGCGAATACGCATCGGTAGGGAACGCTCCGTATAATTTGGGTGATTTGTACAAACCTATTCCTGCTTTAATTTCATAAAAATGGTCTTTCAGCCTTCCCAATACTTTAGCATCGGCACCTTCCATTATGGCCTGGTAGTATGATTCGCTGGCAACCAAAAGTAACTTGGAAACCATGTGCCAATAAATACTACCCAATCCCTCGAAGCCATAGAAAGTTCCTGATCGTCCGGTAAACGAACGGTGATCAAAAACCGATTCATAAATGGTTTCAATCAAAGGCCGTTCTTCTTCAACCATAGCTTTGAATTTTGCTTTATCGAGGCGCTCCAAAGCCTCGTGCAAATGTTTACTATTCCGGAAGGAACCGTTGAAATGGTAGTTTCCGTGAATATCTTTTTGGATGATTGAAGTATCGTTTAGCTGCAACAAACGGTTAAGCAGCGCCGATTTCTTGACTTCACCAGCAGGGATGTTGTTCTTTTGTGCAAATAAAGGAAGCGCCCTGTCGGGATACAGCATGTAACTGGATTGATCGGTACGGAACATACGGCTGGCTTTTAGCGCATCCAATACCTGCAAACTTTCGGTTGCCGACAAGTACCCGGAACTCAGCACCGATACCTGACCTTCGAGCATTTCGTATAAGTAACTGATGCTGATGCCATCGCGTGTAAATGCTACCAGGTTATAGGCATGATACAAACCATCGACCCGTTTATTGGCCCGGATGGACTGATCGATGTATTGCAGACTTAACTCCGCAAACTGGATAAGTGAACTGGTGCCCAGGGTTTTCTTTTTACCTGAAAAAGAATGTTCATAAAAGTTCGCCCGATATTGACTGCCCGCTTTACCCACCGCATCGGCAAATATACGGCGGTCTTTGCCGGTAAATCCTTCATGTAACAGCGAGGAATATTTTTGGAATTGGGAAAATGTTCGTTCAAACCAAAGTTTCACCTCCTCCGAAATCCGGAATTCATTCGCAGGTTGATCTTTCAGCAGTTGAATCCAGAATTTTAAGGAACGGCGCAAATAATATAAGGTCACCATGGAAGCTCCATTACCAACCAAGGCATTGTTGGCATCGTTCCACTCGGGACGCTGCGTATTCAACCAGATTCCGGCCTCAGGAATAAAGCTGCCCAATTTGGCTAGCCAGGAAACCATCATCTTCTCAATGAGGGTTACTTTATACACCTGGTTGTGGGAGCCAAAAACCAATTTTCCGTCGGAACCTAATTGTGAAGCCAGTTTTGAGATTTCTTTGTCGAGGCCGTAATCAAATACAATGGTATCCTGGGGATTACTAACCATCTGTTCGTAGCTCTTAATCCGGTAAGGAACGTTGGCATACACGAACATCTCCTTATCGAGCAGTTGACTTATTTTACCCGGATTAAAATGGGTGGAGATTTCAAGCAGTTTTTGAAGATAAATGATCTGATGATCGCCCCAATAGCCAATAAATGCCCAGGGATCGTGTGGATCGGGACGTTCCCAGTCAATTCCATCGCGGGTAACGCGGTACGGGTTGTACCCATCGGCCGTAGAGGCATTCAAGAACTTCACCATCATTTGCTCCACAAATCCCGGATAGGTGAAGGCCAATGCCTCCCAGTTCTGAAAAATATCGCGCCAATTGCCCTGATAGTCCGATTTTACGGTTGTGCCATTGTTCTGAATTTCGATAGAAAACCGGTTCCACGGACGACTTGGGTCGCCATGGCGCCGACTGAAAGTAATAGGTAGGTACTCGTAAGATAACCGCATCAAATCGTCATTCTCAAATTGTTCTGCCTTTTTTATTAATTCATGGCAATCCATTTGGTTGGGCAGCTCATTCAACCATTGCTTGTAATTTGCATGAACCTGCTTATTTGCTTTTGATATAAAATCTGAAAAGTCTGTTAAGTCAATGTTGTAGTGGTTAATAAAAATTCCGCCCCGCATCACATTAAACAAGGTGTTGGTATAATGCCGTGCGTAGGTAGTTTGGTCGTTACTCATCTGGAACCCATCGGCTTTGGCCACAATGGCTTTCAGTTTTAACGTATCGGATGCCACTTGAGCAAAAACCTTTTCAATCAGGTCATTCTCCGTTTTAATATGGTCTACCATTTCGGCCACCTGATTGGCATCCTGGTTAATTTCAGCCACCAATATCCATTCTGATGTTGATTTAGGAGCCAATGTCAACGGTTTATTCACAAAAAAGGCTCCTCGGGTAGCTTTTACATCTGCTTCGTTCTGCAGAGGGAGTCCTTTTCGGAAGTTGCCCACTTGGTTATTTGAAATCAGGAACAAAGGATTTTCAAGTCCAGAAGTCCAGACGGTAGTAACTTTCAACGATTCACTGGGCTCTGCCCGGTCCACTGGAACCGAACTTAACGTGAACAGCCCCATCGGGGCACCGGCTACCAACTCGTTCCGTTTGTAAGCATCAAGCAAATTGCTGTATTCCATTTGAAAACTGTAGTGGGTCCCCGATGGAAGGATGTTCTGAATCCCATCCAGGATATTTACCGCGAGGTTCTCAGCAGTGAGGTTGGTAATCGCCGATTTTTTTATAAATCCATACTTTTGACTAAAAAACCAGCCATATTGAAAGGCCACCCCCAGCTCATGGTTTATTTCCTCAAAAATCAGTTTATTTCCATAAATGTTTTTATACAAATTCCGTTCGATGGAATACACCCCTTCGGTCTTTTTCGAAAAGGGCTCCCACAAAAAGGTTTTATCGCCTTTAGATACCAATGCCAAGGTTTTGCTCCCTGAAATATCGTACTGATCATGGATTTTATCGACACAATAATAAGGAAACAGGGCATTGTCTCGGTCTTTCCGGCCGGCAGTTAAGGCGCCATTGCTCGAAATAAACATCCAATGATCGGCCACGCTTACAATGGTCATGAAAAAATCGGGCATGTGGTGGTATTGGCCTATTTTGTAATATTTTTCGTCCCCGATTAGCACAAATCCACCGTCAACATCTTTATGTTCCTGGTTTAGCGGTGTTTGGCCCAAAAATATCTTCTGATTTATCATGTGTTAAAATTTTCTTTTGGAAATAAAGTGTAAATATCATTCACCCTCCACAGTCCCCTCAAGGGGACATATCCGAAGTGGTAGTTTAAAGTGGTTGAAAAAAATTTGAATTATCACTTTTATCTCAAATTAATTAATACAACTTAAATCGCGCTTTTTGATCTGCTAAGGAAATGGTGAAATATCCCGGTTCAGTTATCCGTTGGTTTTGCTGGTTTACAAAAGCCAGATCGCTGGCTGTAAGAAAGAAATCTATTGATTTTGACTCCTGCGGATTTAAATCAATCCGTTCAAAGCGTTTTAACTGTTTTACAGCGGGTGAAATTGAAGCAACCTCGTCCGATACAAAAAGCAATGCCACTTCGGTCCCGTTTCTGGTGCCTGAGTTTTTAATCTCAAACTGAATTTTTAATGTGTCAGTCATTGAAATGGAATCGGAACTTAATTTCAAAGCCGAATATTCAAAAGTGGTGTAGCTTAAGCCAAAACCAAACTGATATTGCGGGGTAAAACCTGCCAATCCGAAATTGACATCGCGTTCGTCGGATAGCTGGTGATCATAAGCCCACAAAGAACCTGAATTGCGCGGATAGGTGTAAGGCAGTTTCCCGCTTGGATTTACATCGCCAAACAAGACATCGGCAATGGCCCGTCCGCCCTCATTCCCGGGCAAATAAGCCATAACAATTCCTTTCACTTTGGGCTCAATGTATCTGATTATCCGGGGCCGCCCCTGTACCATAACCAAGATGACAGGTTTCCCGGTTTCGGCCAACCGGAGCACCAATTCCTGTTGAATCTCAGGTAAATCAAGCTCATCGATATCGCTGGGTTTTTCGGTAGCCGGTTTTTCGCCCACGCAGGCCACAATCACATCGCACGGCCTGGCTTTAGCAACAGCCTCATTGATAAAATCGCCATCGACATAACCCGTTCCGGGGGCGTAACACACCTGGTTTGACCCAATCTTTTGCTGAACCGCTTGCAAGATGGTCAATTTTCCTTTGTCATTATAGCTGGTATCTTGCCCACTCCACGTGCGCGACCAACCTCCGTTCAAATAATTGATGGAATTAGAAGAAACACCGGTAACCAGTATCCTGCTTTTTTTATTCAAAGGTAAAACCGATGCCTCATTTTTTAACAATGTAATGCTTTGGCACGCCATCTGGTGGTTCAGGCTATCTGTTTCTTTTGATGCAAAATTTGGATATTCCACCTCATACAAGCTGGGATTGTTGAATAATCCGGCTTTAAACTTTAAATACAACACCCGTCGGACGGCATCATCAATACGGCTCATGGGTACTTCGCCCGATTTCACCAGTTCAATCAGATGCGTGGCAAAACTGGCATCGTAAGGTTCCATACAAATGTCAATGCCGGCCAAAACACTGAGCTTTACGGCTTCGCGTTCATTGGCGGCTACTTTATGAACCGCATGCAATCCATCCACATCGCCCCAATCGGTAATTACTGCACCCTTAAAACCCAATTCACCTTTGAGCAAACCAGTGATTAAAAAATGATCGATATGTGAGGGAACCCCGTTCAATGCACCCGACGAGATCATGACCGACAACAGACCGTTTTCAATGGCTTCCTGAAATGGAGGAAGCAACACTTGACGGATATAATTTTCGGACATCAAAATCGGTGATCGGTCTTTACCATTATAGGAAGCACCGTATCCAATAAAATGTTTGGCACAAGCCAGCACTTTATCGTTTGCTGAAGGATCGCTTCCCTGTTGTCCCCTAATATAAGCAGCTCCCAGTTGACTAGCTACATAAGCATCTTCGCCAAAGCTTTCAAAAATACGTCCCCACATCGGGTGGCGGGCCACATCGAGCACCGGGGCATAATTCCAGGGAATGTGGCTGGCGCGTAATTCATAGGCTGTTATTGCACCCACTTGTTCTGCGGCTTTGGTATTAAATGAAGCGGCCAGATTTATCTGATGGGGAAACATAACCGAACCGGCAGTATAATTGGCACCATGAACCGCATCAATTCCATACAATACCGGAATCCCCAAACGGGTTTTTGCTTTGGAAGTTGTTTGCACAAATTCAATAACCTGGTTCCATTGTTTGGGTGTCATTGGAAAAGAACCTAAGTTCTGGACAGAACCAGCACCATATTCAACCAGCAATTGTTGTACTTTGGCTGAGTCGAATACCAATGTATCGCGGTACGAATAAAAAGGCCCGGTTAATAATGCCGGTAAACCAAGATTGAGCATCTGCCCAACCTTTTCTTCCAATGTCATTAAAGCTAAAATACTATCAATTTTTTCGGAAACAGCTTTATCGGAATTTGATAATTCTATTTTATCGGTGGAACAACTACTGATTAAAATGGAAGATACAAGGGCCAGGATTAAAATTATTAGCTTCATTTGATTGGATTTGAACCTTATTAATAGATCGGTAGATATTTAGACACGAGACACAAGACAAAACATATCTTGTTGGAAAAAATCATCACCTAATATTTTTGTTGCTATTTTTTACATATAACAGAATATCGTTCACTTATAAAAATTTCACTCACTATTAACCTTATTAAATTAAATAAAAAAGGTTTAGTAAGGGTTTTCAAATGCACCTGTAGTAAGGAGCCACAGGTGCATTTTTTCGATTTCAATAAGAAATCATTCTATCAACTAAACCTAAACTTGAACAGTGAATGAACTACTATTAAATTTTTATAAATCTACCCAAAATGGAAAATTTGCTGTTGCGGCACCGCTTTTAGCATCCTGGATGTAAACAAACAACCGGTATGCACCCTCTTTTTCAGGAGTTGTAAAAACCAAACTGCTATTCCCAACCAAATGAAAAATTGCAGAAGGCCGGCTTTCCAAGTCGCCGCCCCAACCCAAATCGGTACTTTCAGGTATCAACTCCCAAGTGAAAGTTAAACTGTCGTTTTCAAAATCTTTGTAAAAAACTTCAGCTTTTACCTGGCTCCTGGCTTTAAACTTTAAATTATCGAAGGCGGTACCATTCTCAATCTTGAAAGAATCGAGCGATGGGCATCGGTTTTCGGGCCACTTTCCGGTCCACACGTAAGTCATGGCATCCACCGTTTCTGTTTTCGCACCATTCTCAAGGTGCATCCCATACCAGGTCGGCGTGCGTTCCTGTTTTTGTCCCCAAAGGAAAACATAAGAGCCCAAACAAAATTTTTTGTCAGCTTCAATGGCTAAATCGTAACGGTTTAAAAAAGCTTTGGCTTTTTCGCGGCTGGTTTGTTCAATGGGAGCATCCCATGAGGTTTTTCCAACTTCCCAATGCCCGGTAGCTCCCCATTCCGTAACCATGTAAGGGCCTACCCAACCGGCATCGGAAATACGGGTTTGGAGGTTCACGATATCGCCGTACATCTGGATGGAGATAAAATCAATATCGGTACAATGCACTTTGATATAATCGATTTCACGTTTCCCGATTCCTGCCAGAGTAGTTGTAGTTGGGTGGTTCGGGTCGATTTCATGAATCATTTTCGATAAATCGTTCACCGCATCATAAATACGCAAATCGTTGGCACCCAGATTCAATTCATTACCAATAGCCCAACCCAACAAAGCCGGATGGTTTTTTAACCGTTCTACCTCACCTTTGATGTAATTGTATTGTTTGTTTACCATGGCCGTATCACTGTAGCTATAGCCATGCCGTTCGCGGGCTACTTCCAGTCCCATAAGTACCATCAATCCATTTTTTTGAGCCAAATCGAGGATTTCAACCGCATCTTTTTGACCATTTTCGGTACGCCAGGTACGGAATGAATTAGCACCACTAATCCCTAAAGCATCAATGTTCCCAAATTCACATCCGGCACCATTGACATAAAATTCGCTGCCATTGACAAACATACGGTACTGTCCGGCTTCATTGGCCTTTACCTCTACTTTTGCCGGACCGGTTTCTTTTTCTTTTGCCATACATGAAACGAGTAATGCCATACCCAGGAAAATTATCAAATTTTTTGAATTCATGTTATTTATTTTTACAGGTTAATGTCTCATTAATGTTACTTCCAACTCTTCGAGCGATTGCCCTTTGGTTTCGGGGATAAATTTAAGGGTGAACAGAAGGGTCAATAACCCAAAAACAGCATACACCATAAATGTTCCGGCCGTTCCAAGAACTTCCAATTCCACAGGGAATACTGTAGCAACAGCAAAACTTACAATGGAATTCCATGTTCCCACGATTGAAATCATCAGCCCACGATGCCTGTTGGGAAAAATCTCTGACAGCAATGCCCACATCACCGGCCCGAGAGAGATAGCAAACGAAGCAACATAAATAATTAAAGCAATTAAAACCAAAATGGCATTCATTGAAATGGAATTTTGTAAAATGGTACTCTTGAAAACATTATAATTGCTGGCTCCGATGTTTCCTTCAACCACATTGAAGAATTCTACTTCGCTTTCGTATTCTTTACCAACCATTTTGGCTATTCCTGTCTCAAACAATACCAAGTCTTTGCCTTTTTCTTCACTGGCTTTTACCGCTTCAACCATACCGGAAACTTTGCTGCCATCAACTTTATACGTAGCGTTGCTAAATGCAATAGCCGCCAACGACAATGACAGGGTAATTCCGATAGAACCTATGATTAACAATGGTTTACGTCCCAAACGATCGATGAGGAACATGGCAACAATGGTAAAAAGCACATTTGTAAGGCCTAAAATGGCTGCCTGAATAAATGCTGAATCCTGTGCCCCACCAGCCATTCCAAAAATCATGGGGGCATAATAGAATATGGCATTGATACCTGTGATTTGTTGAAAAAATGCAATTCCAAAACCAATAATCAGGATGGTTGCCATACTTTTAGAGAAAACCTCTTTGATGTTGCTCTTCCCTGGGTCCGGGGCTTTTTTCACATTTTCCAGAATCTCGGCATGTACTTGATCTGCATATTCGTTTCCACCAATACGGACCAACACTTTTTTAGCCTCATCGTGCCGCCCTTTTAGTGCCAACCAACGTGGGCTTTGTGGCACAAAGAATAAAAGTAAAAAATATAATACTGCGGGAATAGAACCCACACCCAACATCCAACGCCAGTTCATGGTTGGATCCTCAACGGTTTTTAAGATATAATAGTTTGAAAAATAGGCAATAGATATACCTATCACAATATTAAACTGGTTGATGGATACCAACGTTCCCCGATATTTTTGTGGTGAGATTTCGGCAATATACATGGGAGCCACCAAAATGGCCATCCCCACTCCTAATCCACCAATAATACGTGCAATCACAAAAAAGACGATGCTGTCGGTAAAAGCTGTTCCAAAAGCACAAAAGGCAAATAACAATGCAGTAATAATTAACACACCTTTACGCCCCAGATAATCGGAAAAAGGTCCCCCGATAAAATTCCCGATGATAGCCCCGGCAATGATGGAACCTACCGAGAACCCCAATATCCAGGAACCGGAATCTAACCCAAAAACATTTTTGTAAAAAGGAACTGCTCCCGAAATCACCGCACTGTCAAAACCCAAAAGAAAACCACCCAGTGCCACAATCAGTGCCATCAGCACCAGGTATAACGTATTTATTTTTGTCTTCATCAATGTTAATTTTATGTGCAATTTTTAAATTTTAAATTTTATGTAGAAAACGATGCCACTGGTTTCTGGTTTCTGGTTTCTAGTTTCCAATCTCTATTCTCTAACTATTAATATTTCACAAACTTTAACACCTGGGTAGCATCATCATCGGTAAAAATGATGCAATAGGAACCCGGGGTTAATTGAGTACCATCAATTGCCCCTTGGGGCTCCACCCTTCCGTTAAGTACCAATTTTCCGGTAACATCGGTAATGGAATAATTGGCTGTTTTTGTTAAATTCTGTACATGAACTATCCCACCGGTCAGGGTTGGATAAACCGATAATGCATCTTTAATAACTATTGAAGGAATATCGCTAGCCAGTGAATCGGCCCAAACAAATCGGCCTAAATTAAAATCACCGTTCACAATTTCAACCCGCATCAATGTATCCGATTCTTTTAATTGAATATTATCTAAGTAAATGGACTTGAACTTACTCCACGATCCTGTAGAAGGAACTGAAATTACACCCGTGCGATCCTCTCCATTATATAATATTTTAAGCTTCCCGGCTGAGTTTATAGAGGCTATCCTGATTTCTGCATCGTACGTTTTTTCTGATTGAACATCTATTGAATATTCCAACCACTCTCCTGCTTTTGTCCATCCTATACTTTCTCCACCATCATTTGTTTCAGTATCTACACCCTCATCCTGGCGCGAGCCGTTGCCTTGGTTCTCCGGTTCTATATCATGGTAAGCAATTCCTTCGCCTCCAAAATCATAGTTTACAGATTGTATGGTTCCCGGAATGACTGCGGGAGTATTGATATCGGGATAAGGCAACTGACGCAACACGGTTACATTCAACAAAGCACTGTCCTTCCCACAGAAATTGTCGGTTACAACTTTCAAAGTGCCGTCCGCGTAGCCCCAATCCACATAAATAACATTGGTATCGAGCGTTGCAGTTGATGTAACAGAAGCTGGCAGTGTCCAGACATACGAAGTTTCCAGGGTCTGTGCTATCGCGTATCTTAAGTTCTCCTGGCCAGCCATGACTATGGTTTCCCCTTCGATGGAAAGTGCTTCAATAGCTACCGGGAATTCCAAATTATATGTATCGCAAAGTGTCGTTAACTCACAGGTGACATTACCTGCCTCGCAACCCCAATTTACTCGAATAGCCGATGTTCCCTGACCGGACAGAATTGTTGCACTTTCAGGTACAGTCCAGTTATATGTATAACCATCGAAAGCGATGGTAGAAAATTCAACGTTTTTTTCACCTTTCACAACCATGTTGCTTCCGGTAATTTCAGGGCTTTGGTTTAACTGGTAAACCCTTACATAATCAATGGCCATTTGTTGCGGAAAAACTGTACTTGAAGTTGGTGAACCTGGCCAGTTTCCACCTACAGCTACATTTAAAATAATAAAATAATTTTGATGGAATTCGCTTAATGCAGTAGGGGTGATATCCACTACATGGAATTGATTGCCATCGAGAAACCATTTAATGGTAGTAGCATTCCATTCCATTGAAAAAATATGAAATGTATCGGCAAAAATACCTTGCGCCAATTGGTAGGAGCCGCCATATTGGGCATGGTTGTTAGCTGCATCGGCCCAATGGATGGTCCCGTAAGTTTTATCATCGCGGCCTTCGCCACCTCCAACCATTTCCATAATATCAATTTCACCACATGCAGGCCAACTGATACCATTAAACATACTTTCGCCTAACATCCAGAAGGCGGGCCAAATACCTTGCCCATAGGGGAGTTTTATTTTAGCTTCTATTTTCCCATATTTCCAGGCATGCCCATTGTAATGGGTGATTAAACGTGCCGATGTATATTGCTTGCCGCTATAGGCTTCTTTCCGGGCTTCAATAATTAATACACTGTCTTCGATACGGGCGTTTTCTGGCCTTTCTGAGGTATAGTATTGCAACTCATTGTTTCCCCAACCGCCACCACCTACATCGTATGACCACTTAGCAGAGTCGGGTAACCCGGGTACATTGAATTCATCGCTCCAAACCAGTTCATAACAGGATTGAGCATATAAGAATTGAATTTGAAAGATATTCAACCCAATTATTAATAGAAAAAGCTTAAAAAGTGTGGAGGATTTCATTGGTGGAATTTTATGAGTTACTTAATTTAATAGATCGGTAGATTTTTAGGCATGAGACACACGACAAAACATATCTTATTGGGAATCATTGCTTAATGTTTTTGTTTAAACTTTTTACATATAAAAAACTATCACTTACTTATAAAAATTTAACGAACTATAATTTGATTTCACGAGAAAATATTTAAATTAATTTATTGGTTTTGTGGAACATCCATGATATAGTCATATCCTTTTATGTAATGATGTGCATGGATGTTTCATTAAAAAAATTAGGAGGCTAACCAGTAGCCTCCTAAAAACATTATTATTTTACAACTAATCTTACTGCTTTTTCAGCAACTTTTACCATATAAATACCTGTAGCTAAATTAGCTACATCAATGGATTCCACTTCGTTAGCTGCTACTTTGCTCATCATCAGTTTACCGGTAATGCTGTAAACATTTATCAACGTACCCACCTGGGTGTTAACATAAGCTACGTTCGTGGCAGGGTTTGGATAAATTGCCAATGAAGAAGCTTGTTCAGAAGGTACAGAAATAAGGGGAACAATTTTCAAGCTTACATTATCAATATAAACCGGTTCATCGCTAATGGCTAAAAGGAAAGCAAATTTAGTTACCGAATTGGCTTGCATAGCATCAACTGTCATAGATAGTTCGTATTCTGTTTGGTCGGTTGTGAGTTCAATATTCCAGTTTGAACGGCCCTCGTTTGAATTATCATCGTCGGAAGCACCTAAAGCAGCATAACCATTTTGTGGATCTTCAATAGTCAAAGTAATAATACGGGCGGCGTCAGCCCATGCATCAAACTTAATAATATATTCACGTTCGTTAACCAATACAAAATTCAATTGCTCCAACTGCAATGCCCAGTTGTCGGCATCGGTTACCGGAGTACAATTTGCTACACCATCAATAACTGTAACCACACCCCCATTATCGGTCCACATACCCCATTCGGTACCGGTACGGCCAATCATTACGCCCTCAATACCGTCGAAAGTTCCGTTGGTAAGCAGGTTAACATCGGCTGAAGGTGAGCCAATATTGTGAGCAATTTTAACACCGGTTGCACCAGCCATTGAAAAAGCAATATCTGTCATTCCCTCGTAAGCGGCATCGTTAACATAAATAGTGTAGGTAACTGGGGCAAAAATGGTACTTCCGGTAACACCGGTAATGTCTTTTGTCCAAATAGCATTTACACCTTGAGCACCATCCAAAGCAATTTTGGTATCGGGTGCCGATGAAAAAGCTATGGCCACAGAAGTTGCTGCACCTGTATAATCGGTAATAGTCACATTGGGATCTACAGCAGCACCTACAGTCAAACCAGGACCTTTTACATTATCATAGTACCAAACATCAGTGGTTACTGTATTATTGGTAACACCCATAAAAATTACAATCTGTTTGTAATTGTCGGCAGTTAAAACACCTGAAACCGATGACATATCGAAAGTTAAAGTTTGCCACTGATTCGGTGTGGTGTACATAGCTCTAACTTCAACATCAGTAGGATTAGCACCTTGTTCAACTTTAAACATCACTTCGCCTTCAATAGCACTATAAATATCCATTGAGAAAGTTTGCTCAGTAGCAGAAAAATCAACAGTACCACCAAGAGGTATTGCAACACCACCCCACCATTGTGCAGTTTCAACTTTTTGAGTTTTTACAACAAGATTCGATGTATTTACTCCTGTTTTACTTGGATTATCAACCACATTAAAATCAGCTCCATCAAATGTATAATGAGAAGGAATTGTTCCTTCAGCATCAAAATACGTTGTTGTTTGCGCCATTGTACCGCCCATAAAAGCCAATACAGCAGCCATACTTAGTAATTGTTTTTTCATAATTCTTAGATTTTAGTTAATAAAAAAGATTAATAAAAAAATTGATTAAGTTGTATTGAATAGCATCAGCAACCCTGACACACTGTTGCTGTGGGTTACTGATGGTAGTATTCCCGGTTTTAGTATTTACATGCCTCATTTTATATCAGTGTTATTATTATAAATTATGCAAACGATATAATTTCTTTGGCAACCCAATAAAACAGTGACTTTCTTCAAATCCAGGTTATCCCGATCACGTAAAATTATTTGCTAATCAAATGTAGCTAATCAACCGTACAAATAATTTTTTAATTACTACATCATGTTTACATCATACTCAGCAAACATACATCACAAATTATTTATCACATTGGTATCAATACTATTACGAATCGAAAATAATTCATCACCCCTTTGTTAAAGCATACATTTAACGCGGTTTTTTGTTCATAAAAACCAGTCAAAAACGATGTCTTATGCAAACGTTTTAGATTTTTGGTTGCCTAAAACGGCATTTTTTGGGTTCAATTAAAAAATAGAAACCCAATATTTAATCGTGCCTACGAACCTAAATCATCGGAAATCCTCCTTGGCGGGCATAGCCGCCAAGTCAATTATTATTAGACATTGATAATCAGTACGTTTTATTATTATCAATTTTGTAGAACCCATCCTTTTTCATTCTTTTTTAACCTTAGTAGAATCCATTTCCTAACACAAACCCAACCTTATTACCTTATTTATTACTTGTTCTAACATAATAAGGTAATAAGGTTATCATACGCTAACCCATTTTCTACGAAGGTTTAAAAAGGAAAATAAGGTTACAAAAGCGGAACATTTACCCACTCAATACGACACAGTACCAAATCATTGCTGACCGATAAAATTTATTTAGTCCCTCTGGGACTCATAATTGTTAATGTAACTAATTATCTACCGATATTTAATCCGCAAGGCGGATTGTCCCATATTGGTAGAAATAAAAAGCAACCCATAGTTTCAGCAAGTCCCGTAGGGACGGGATATATTAAGATATTGCGGGTTTTAAAATTATTTTTACCGGTCAGTATTATAAATAAATCGTGCAGGCAGTGAAAAGCCTTATGCTACAATTATTAACATGGTTGAATAAATCTTTGGTGCAAACCAAACCTTATTCCATTATTTATCAATTATTTAATGCAATAAGGTTATAGAGGTCAATAGTATAACTGCATCACACGAAATGATTTGAAATAACCCATTCCCCTTCTGGCCAATGGGCCATCTCTCCAAGGGAGAACTGCCCCGTCGTAGGTTTTTTGAAGTACCGTGATCGTGCCTACGAATCTAAATCATCGAAAATCCTCCTTGGCGGGCATAGCCGCCAAGTCAATTATTATTAGACATTGATAATCAGTACGTTTTATTATTATCAATTTTGTAAAACCCATCCTTTTTCATTCTTTTTTAGCCTTAGTAGAATCCATTTCCTAACACAAACCCAACCTTATTACCTTATTTATTACTTGTTCTAACATAATAAGGTAATAAGGTTATCATACGCTAACCCATTTTCTACGAAGGTTTAAAAAGG